>Ga0209689_1000052_pt1 | contig 57309 bp, 58 predicted proteins | sample GraSoiAngelo_149_FD_187119 | JGI IMG/M metagenome (GOLD analysis project Ga0209689, IMG submission 187119) | Grasslands soil microbial communities from the Angelo Coastal Reserve, California, USA - 14_1009_09_30cm (SPAdes) (version 2) | ecosystem: Environmental > Terrestrial > Soil > Grasslands ... | reverse complement strand
TCCGCCGTGCCGTCGGCTTTTCAGCCCATTAGGCCCGACTTTTCCAGGTCCGTGCGAAACGGCCTGAGGGAGGCCAAATCACGGCGGGCGTCCGGCCGTTAGAGCTACCGTGCGCGCGCGGGCTGGCTCGTCCCTTCGGACGGCCGGACAGCGGCACACCGCCCCTATCCTCGCCGCGTGAGCGATCTTCTCGTGAGGCTTTATGACCTACCGCCGCCACGCGTGGTCGGCGGCGTCGACGTGCGGCGAGCGCTCCCGCCTGAAAAGCACGCGGTCAGCGTGTGGGTCCGCGACACGTTCGGGCACCGCTGGGCGAGCGAAAGCGAGATCGCGTTCGCGCATCAGCCGGTCGGCTGCCACGTCGCGCTCCGCGAAAGCTCGGTCCTCGGCTTTGCGTGCTGGGACGCGACCGCGCGCGGCTTTTTCGGGCCGATCGGCACGCTCGAGAGCGAGCGCCGGAAAGGCATCGGCGCCGCGCTCCTTCTCGAATGCCTCTACGCCATGGCCGCGCACGGGTACGGCTACGCCGTGATCGGTGCGGCCGGGCCGAAGGCGTTCTACGAGCGCGTCGTCGAGGTGCTCGAGATCCCCGGATCGGTGCCCGGGATCTTCCGCGGACTGCTCCGCTAGCGACGGCACGACGGTCGCATTAGCCGAGCCTCGTGGATCGCGTCCGAGCGGCGCTCACCTTCGTGCCCTTCGGGATCGTCGGCGCGCTCGCGGTCGGGCTGGCGCTCGCCGGCGCTTACGCCGGGCCCCGGACCGTGAACGGACCGACGCGTTCGGTCGTGCCGACACCGAGCACCGCGGGCGTATCGCGGACGGCGTCACCGACGGCCACGGATCCGGCGGACGACGCCGGCGCGATGCTTCGCGTGCACAACGACCTTCGTGCCGCGATCGGCGCGCCCGCGGTGCGCGGCGACGATCGTGTGAACGCTGCCGCACGGCGGCATGCGGAGTACCTCGCGCGGAATGCCGTGGGTGGCCACGACGAGACGCCTGGCCAGGCCGGCTTCACCGGTGTGAGCGTGCGTGACCGTCTCGACGCGCAGGGCTACGCGGGCGCCACGGCGAGCGAGGTCGCGATCTCGTCCGGCTCGGGCACCGAAGGCGTCCGCTCGCTCTGGGTCCTGCCGTACCACCGGCTCGGGCTCATGCATCCCCACGCGGTCGTCGCGGGCTGGGGCCATGCCGAGATCGCCGGGCGGACCGCGACGGTCGGGGTCCTCGTCTACGACTTCGCCTCGCCGTCCCCGGATCGGGTGCGCTCGCCCGCGGCGGGGCAGCGCGTGCCCGCAACGTGGTCGGGCGACGAGTCGCCGGACGTCCTGCCCGCGGGCGCGGCGCGTCCGGTCGGCTACCCGGTCATGGTCGTCTTCTCGAACGCGCGTCCCGTGGGTCTGCGCTCCGCGCGCCTCACGGACGCGAGCGGTCACGAGGTCGCGCACGAGGTCGTGCCGCAGCTCTACGAGGGTGACTACGTCGCGATCGTGCCCTCCGCACCGCTGAGGCCTGGGGAGCGCTACCGCGTCCGGCTCGAGCTGAGCCTCGCGGGTGACCCGGTCGTCGATGAGTGGGAGTTCGAGGCCGAGCGCTAGGCGCGCTACGCCAGGGATTCTGCTCGCGTCCGGTCCGCGGCCCGGCGCAGCGCGCGGAAGGCCAGCACGAGTGCGTCGAGCTGATAGCCGGCGGTCCGTCCGCTCGGATTCGGGAGGGCCCAGACCTCCGTGTCACCGATCCGCTGCTCCTGCCGGCCCACCAGGACGCGCGTCGCTCCGAACGCCAGGCGGTACGCGCCGAGTCCGAGGATCGCGACGATGCGCGGCCGGTGGCGCCGCACCTTCCGTGCGAGCAACTCGCCGCCGCGCCGCAGATCCGCCGCAGCGAGCTCGTCGGCGTTGGCGGTCGCGAAATTGAAGAGGTTCGTGACGCCGATGCGGCGCTCCAGCAGCTCCCGCTCGTCGAACGGCGAGAGCTGGCGATCCGTGAAACCCGACCGATGGAGCGCCGGCCAGAAGCGGTTGCCGGGACGCGCGAAGTGATGGCCGACCGCCGCGGTGTAGAGCCCGGGGTTGATCCCGCAGAAGAGGACGCGCAGGCCGGGCGCGATCACGTCGGGGACGCTTTTCCCGTGCGCGGCGAGCAGGTCGTCGCGGGTCGGTCTGCGTTCGCGCGGCCAGCTGGCCGATGAGCTCCTGGCGATGGGCACGCGCCCTCCAGCCTAGCTAGAGTCGAGCACACGGACACCCTCGCCCGCGCGGGCATCCATACCGAATACGTCGATCGCTCGGCTTCGCCGTGCGAAGACTTCTTCGCCTTCGCGAACGGCGCGTGGCTCCGCGGCGCTCAGATCCCGGCGGACGAGATCGCCTGGGGCGTCTGGAACGAGGTCCGCGACGCCAATCGGGAAGTGCTCCGCGCCATCGTCGAGGAGGCCGCCGCCGCGGGCGCGCCCGCGGGCTCGGAGCGGCAGCTCGTCGGCGACTTCTACGCGAGCGGGATGGACGAGGCGGCGACGGACGCCGCGGGCCTCAGCCCGGCCGCCCGCGAGCTCGACCTCGTCGAGGGCATCGCCGAACACGCCGGGCTCACGCGCGCGATCGCCGCGCTGCAGCCCCACGAGATGCGGCCCGGCTTCTCGCCGTTCGTCCGCCCGGACCCGCGGGACAGCTCGACGAACCGCCTGCATCTGCAGCAGGGCGGGCTCGGTCTCCCGGACCGTGATTACTACCTGCGCGAGGACGAGACGTCGCGCTCGCTGCTCGCCGCGTACGAGGAGCACGTCGCGCGCACGCTCGCGCTCGCGGGATCCGCCGCGTCCGAGGCGCGCGAGCGCGCGGCGCTCGTCGTGCGATTCGAAACGCGCCTCGCGCGCGCGTCGATGACCCGCGTGGACCAGCGCGATCCGTACAAGGTCGCCAACACGATGGGTCTCCCGGAGCTCGCGCTGCGGGCCGAGGGGTTCGACTGGGCCGGCTATCTCACCGCCCTCGGCCTTGCCGGGATCGAGGCCGTCAACCCGCGCCAGCCCGACTTCTTCGCCGAGCTCGCGCGGGCGACGCGCGACGTCGCCGCCGACGAGTGGCGCGTGTACCTACGCTGGCACGTCCTGCGTGCCTGGTCGCCCTACCTCGCGAAGCCCTTCGCCGACGAGCACTTCGACTTCTTTGGCCGGCGCCTCCTCGGACAGAAGGAGGAAAAGCCACGCTGGGAGCGCGTCGTCGAGGTCATCGACGACGGCCGCCGTTCGGTCGGCGAGGCGCTCGGGCGGCTGTACGTCGAGCGCGTCTTCCCGCCCGAGGCGAAGACGCGGCTGCGCGAGATGGTCGAGTACCTGCGCGCCGCGCTCGCCGACCGCATCCGCGAGCTCGACTGGCTGGGTCCGACGACGAAGGAGTCGGCTTTGGAGAAGCTCGCGGCGTTCACGGTGAAGGTCGGCTACCCCGACCGCTGGCACGACCGCGCCGGCCTGCGCATCGGGCGCTCCTCCTATCTCGGCAACGTCCGCGCGACGCAGCGCTTCGAGTTCGCCTACGAGCTGCGGAAGCTCGGCGCGCCGGTCGACCGCACGGAATGGGGGATGACCCCGCCGACCGTCAACGCGTACTACAACCCGTCGTTCAACGAGATCGTGTTCCCGGCCGGGATCCTGCGGCCGCCGTTCTTCGACGTCCATGCCGACGACGCCTCGAACTACGGCGCGATCGGGGTCGTCATCGGTCACGAGATGAGCCACGGCTTCGACGACTCCGGCAGCCAGTACGACGCGCAAGGGAACCTGCGGAACTGGTGGAGCGCCGAAGACCGCGCGAGCTATGACGCCCGGACCGGCCGCATGGTCGAGCAGTTCGACGCGTACGAGCCGCTGCCCGGGAGCCACATCAACGGAAAGCTCACGCTCGGCGAGAACATCGGCGACCTCGGCGGCGTGCGCATCGCCTACGCGGCCTTCCAGCGCGCGCTCGCGGCGAGCGCCCGGCCAGAGCCGATCGACGGTCTCAGCGCGGAGCAGCGCTTCTTCATCGCGCACGCGCAGGTCTGGCGCAGCATCATCCGCGACGAGGCGCTTCTGGTGCGCCTCCTGACCGACCCGCACTCACCCGCGCGCTATCGCGCGAACGGGCCGCTCTCCAATATGAGCGAGTTCCACGACGCGTTCGGCTGCGCGGCGGGGAGCCCGATGTGCCGTCCCGCCGCGCAGCGACCGGTGATCTGGTGAGGCGCTAGGCCCGCCGCAGGATCCGGCCGGGCTCCTCGGTCCGCTCGACCGGGCGTCCGTTCCCGAAGTGCTCCGCCTGTGACCCCGGCGCCGGAGCGGCCGGCCTCGCGGGCATCGCGGCGACCGAGCTGCGCATGTTGCGCCAGATCTGCGCCGCCTCCTCGCGGCCGCCGAGCCCGAAGGCCAGGCCGAAGGCGAGCGCGAGCCCGGCGACGATCCCCGTGAAGAGGATGTCGATGATCGCGGTCGCGACGCCGATCTGCGTTGCCGCGGCGATGACGCCGAAGCCGAGGGTCGCGGCGTACGCGAGGAAGCCGATCGTGCTCGCGTTCGGCATGCTCGGCTCGAGCGCGCCGGTGACGAGGGCGCGGGCCCGCGACGCGAGCCAGGAGAACGCGCCGAGGATGAGCACCGCGACGATGAGGCTCGGGATGAACGCCAGGACTTGGTTCACGATCGTGCTCACGGTCGTCAGGTGGACGGTGTCCGCGGCCATGAGGATGACGATGAGCCGCAGGTACCACTTCACGACGCCCGCGACGAGTCCCGAGGTGTCCGTCTTGATCTGTGCGCGTCGCAGGAAGCCTGTGACGCCGACACGCTCCGCCATCGAGTCGACCTTGATCGCGCGGAGGCCCCGGCGCACGAGGCCGGCGAGGGCTCCGGTGATGATCCAGCCGAGCACGAGGACGATGAGCGCGCCGAGGATGACCGGGATCGCGGAGAGGAGCGCGGCGATCCCGGCCGCGAGGCCGGTAAGCAACGCGCCAGGCAGGTCGGTGACGGGTGCCATGAGACTTTCCTCCTATACGGACATGCCAGGTTGATGGCTTGCCGACCTAGCGCAGCATCGACCGGACCAGGGATGGCGCCCGTTAGGTCGAAACATGAACGAATGGGCAACGGCCGTTACACGGTTTCGCGTACGACAGCTTCCGCTGCGCCGTCGCCCGAGTCCGGCGAGAATGCGAGGAGGACCAATGGGAACGTTCGTTCTCGCTCTCCACTCGCATCTGCCGTACGCGCGCGGGGCCGGCCGCTGGCCCCACGGCGAGGAATGGATCCACGAGGCGATGTTGGGGACCTACCTCCCGCTCCTCGCCTTGTTCCACGATCTCCGCGAAGCCGCGGTCCCCTACCGCATCGTCGTCGGCCTCACGCCCGTCCTCATCGAGCAGCTCGCCGACCGTGACGTCGACGCGCGGTTCATCGAATATGCCGACGACCAGATCCGCCGCGCGGAGTCCGACGTGCGGCGCTTCATGGATCAGTCGGACCAGGAGCGCGCGGCCCTCGCCGACTTCTACCTCAGCTCGTACGGGCGGCTCCGCCGCGCGTACGTCGAGCGGTTCCGCCGCGATCTCGTCGGCGCGTTCGCCGACCTCGCGCGCAGCGGGCACCTCGAGATCCTCACCTCGGCGGCGACGCATGGGTACCTGCCGCTGCTCGACCGAGCCTCGGTCGAAGCGCAGCTCCGAGTCGGTCGCCGCTCCACGCGCCGGCTGCTGCGTCTCGAGCCGACCGGCATCTGGCTGCCGGAATGCGCGTACGCGCCAGGTCTCGAGCGGGTCCTCGCGGAGAACGGCATCACGCACTTCTTCACCGATGCCGCGCTCCTGCCGGGGCACGCTCGGCCCGCGGGCGAGCGCGCGCATCGCCGTGGGCAGAGCGAGCTCCGCCGCTGGCCCCCGCACGAGGAGCGCGCGGCAGCGGCGATCGTGCCCGGGGACACCGATGTCGACGTGATGCGTCCGTACTACGTCGCCGACTCGGACGTCATCGCGATCGCGCGGCACGACAAGGTCTCGGGCCAGGTCTGGTCCGCGGTCATGGGCTACCCGGGCGATCCGAGCTATCGGGAGTTCCACCGCAAGGACGACCAGACAGGCCTCCGGTACTGGCGCGTGACCGACGTGCAGACCGGGCTCGGCGACAAGCAGCGCTACGTCCCGGGCTCCGCGGCCGAGCGCGCGCGCGATCACGCCTCCCACTTCGTGTCCGTCGTACGTGGCGCGCTCGCGGCCGCGAACACGAACGGCTCCGATCCGCTCCTCGCCGTGACATTCGACAGCGAGCTCTTCGGCCACTGGTGGTTCGAGGGCGTCGACTGGCTCGGCTTCGTGCTCCGCGAGATGGCGCAGGGTGGACCGCGCGTCGCGACGGCGGCGGAGTATCTGGACCGCGACCCGCCACGCCAGCGGATCGCGCTGCAGGAAGGCTCCTGGGGCAAGGGAAACGATCACTCGACCTGGCTGAACGACGGCACGCGCTGGATGTGGGACGAGCTCGGACGGTTGGCGCGGGAGATCGAGGACCTCCGCGCGTCGCCTCCGCGCGACAACGCGCTCCGCGAGCGCGCGGCGCATCAGGCCGCGCGCGAGCTCCTGCTCGCGCAGTCGAGCGACTGGCCCTTTCTCGTTACCACGGGTCAGGCCGCCGACTACGCGATCGAGCGCTTCCGCGTGCACGCGCAGCGCCTGCGACGGGCGATCGCGATCGCTCGGGGCGGCGAAGAGACCGATGACGTGGAGCTGCGCAGTATGGAGCGCGCGGACAACCCGTTCCCCGACGCGAGCCTGCTGGACTTCGAGTCGGCAGTCCCGCAGGTCGCCCAGGGTTCTCGGGGGGCATAGCCCCGGATTCGACTAGGGCTTCTTCGCGGTCCCTTCGGCAGGCTTCGCACCGGGCTTCGCCGCCCCCGCGGCCGGCGCGCCCTTCGCCGCCCCCGCGGCGGGTGCGCCCTTCGCGCCGGCGGCGGGCGATGCGCCCTTCGCGGCAGGCGCGGCGGCACCGGGCTTGGCGCCCTCGGCGCCCGCGGCCGCGGGCGCGCCTTCCTCGCCCTCCGCGGCGGCCTCGCCCTCTACGGGTGCGACGCCTTCGGCGGGAGCGGCCGGCTTCACCTCTTCCTCGACCTTCACCGGGACAGCCTTCACGACGAGCTCTTCCGGGTCATTCATGATCCGGACGGTCGTCGCGTCGACGACGAGGTCGCGGACGAAGATGGCGTCGTCGATCTCTTCGAGCCCCGAGAGGTCGACCTCGATCGCGTGCGGCATGTCCTGCGGGAAGGCCTCCACCCGGACCTCGGAGACGGCGTGCAGCAGGACCGCGCCGAGCGTGCGCACCGCGGGTGACTCCTTGCTGAAGTGGAGCGGCACGTCGGCGTGGGTCTTCTCGGTGAGGCTCACTCGCGCGAAGTCGACGTGGAGCATGCGGCCGCTCACCGGATCGCGGGAGACGTCATGGATGAGGGCCGGGATCTCGGCGCCGTCGAGGCCGGTGAGCGCCAGCAGCGTCGTGTTCCCCCAGCGGCGGTACGAGAGCTCGAAGCCGTGGGCGTCGGTCTCGACCGGCAGCGAGTCGGCGTGACCGCCGAAGACGACGCCCGGCAGCACGCCGCTCCGGCGAAGGCCGTTCACCTTCTTGCCGAGGACGGAACGCTTGCGGACGGCGAGCTTCTGTGCTTCAGCCACGTGCTGAGGTCTCTCCTCGGTTCTTCGTGCGGAGCCTGAATTATCTCACTCTGGGCCGGCGGAGCGTGGCGTCATGTCACCGACGGGGCCGGGGGCAGAGCCCCCGACGATTAGGGTGCGCTGGGGAAATCGAGGACGACGCGATACGGGCTCGCCAGCTCGCTCACCTTGGGGCACACGAGATGGTCGAGACCGATGCCCCAGACGAGGACGCGTTCGAAATCCTCGACGAGACGCAGCTCGCGGATGAGCGGCGTGCCAGGGCGCATGTCGGTGCTGCCGGCGTAGCTCGTCGACCCGTCGACGTTGCGCGTCGAGGCGTTCGTGAAGCGCGCGCCGAAGAGCGCGCTCCCGTCGAGACGCACGGGCTGGCCGCTCGCCCCGGAGAGCGAGCTCGTCGCCTCGATCGTGTACGCCGGCATGCCTGAGGGCCCCGGCGCCGCGCTCGCGCCGAACTCGAAGACCAGCCGGTCGAACCCGGGCTGGTGGGCGACGCGGATCGCGGTGAGCTGCGCCTGGCTCGCGGCCGACCCGGCGCTGACCCGGGGGCAGGCCGCGGCGGGCGTGGAGTCGGGCGACGGGGCCACGGTCGGCACCTTCGTTGCCGACGGCCCGGCGCTGGGAGCGAGCGTGGCGGGCACGACCGCGGGCGTCCGGGAAACGGACGGCGCGGCGGTCGGACTTGGCGAGGCGGCGGGAAGCGCTACCGGCTCAGGCGCACAGGCGCTGATCGTCACAATCACAAGGGGGAGCGCGAGGGCGCCATAGAGAAGGAGTCGGCCGAGCATCTTCAAGAAGCCTGAAGGTCTGACGACGGCTTGTCGAGTTCGTCGACAAGGAGGCTGGCAAATCGTACGCAGACCGTACGGTGGAACCAAATTTGGTAAAATGCCTCTTAGTGGCCGATCGCACGCGATTGGCGCTGGTATTCCACCAGCACCAGCCGGCCGGGAACTTCCCGTCAGTCTTCCAAGAGGTGACCGAGCGCGCCTACGCGCCGCTCGTGGCCACGCTCTACCGCCATCCGGAGGTGAAGGCGAGCCTTCACTTCTCCGGCCCCCTCCTCGACTGGCTCGAAGCGAACCGCCCCGACGTCATCGGCGACCTCGCCGACCTCGTGCGCCGCGGCCAGATCGAGCTCCTGTCGGGTGGCTACTACGAGCCCGTGCTCGTCGGCGTTCCGCGCCGCGACGGCGTAGGCCAGATCCGCGCGCTCACCGACCGCGTGCACGCGATCTTTGGACAGCGTCCCCTCGGCGCATGGCTCACCGAGCGCGTGTGGGAGCCGCACCTCCCGTCGCTCCTTGCGGAGGCGGGCGTCGCGTACACGGTGCTCGACGACGAGCACTTCCTCCAGGCGGGACTTCGGCCGCAGGAGCTCGGCGAGTCGTTCGTCACCGAGGACCAGGGCCTTCCCGTCGTCGTGTTCCCGGGCTCGATGAAGCTCCGCTACCTCATCCCGTTCCGTGACGTCGGCCAGACGATGAAGGAGCTGCGCGCGCGCCACGACGAGGGCGCGCGGCTCGTCGTGTACGCAGACGACGGCGAGAAGTTCGGCGGCTGGCCCGGCACGTTCCAGCGCGTGCACAAGGACGGCTGGCTCGAGCAGCTCTTCACCGCGATCGCCCAGGCCGACTACCTCCAGACGACCACGCTCGAGGACGCCTGGATCTTCCAGAAGCCCGCGCGTCGCGTCTACATCCCCGGCGGCTCGTATCCCGAGATGGCGGAGTGGGCGCTCGAGCCGAACGCCGCGCGGCGCTACCTCTCGGCCCGCAACAAGCTCGGGGACGAGCTGGCCCCGCTCGTTGCCGCGCCTCTGTGGCGGAACTTCCTCGCCAAGTACCCCGAGGCGAACGCGCTGCACAAGCGCATGCTCATCGTCAGCGAGGAGCTCGCGCGGCGCAGCATCCTCGACTCGTCATCCGAGGTGCGCCAGGCGCAGCAGAACCTCTGGCGCGGCCAGGGGAACGACGTCTACTGGCACGGCGTCTTCGGCGGGATCTACTTCCCGCATCTGCGCGCCGACGCGTACGCGTCGCTCCTGAAGGCGGAGCGCATCCTCTCCGAGCGCCGCATCGCGGCGGGCGAGCAGCGCGACTACGACGTGGACGGCTACGACGAATACATCTTCCGCGGCAACGCGGGCGCGGCCTTCGTCCACGTCCAGGGCGGGGCGATCATCGAGTGGGATCTCTATGCGTCGGCCACCAACCTCATCGACACCCTTGCGCGCCGTCCCGAGGCCGAGCACGAGATGCTCCGGCGCGCCGAGAAGGCCGGCAAGGTCCTCGTGGGCAAGGCCGCCGAGAAGGAGACGAAGTCGATCCACGAGGCCGTCCGCGCGAAGGAGCGCGGGCTCAGCAAGCTCCTCGAGTACGACGTCGCGCGACGCGCCTTCTTCCAGGACAGCTTCCGCGTCGGGCGGAACCCGCCCGTCGACCTTTCGGCGTTCCACTACGCCCTCACGCCGCAGCGTGAGGCGCGCACCGTGAGCCTCATCCTCGAGCCTCCGGCGAAAGCGCTCGCCTCGGTGCCGGGGCTCGGCATCCGCAAGGACATACGGATCGCGGACGAAGGCCTCGCCGCGGGAGTCCGCTACCGGCTGCGCAACGACGGCGAAGAGGCGATCGAGCTCGCGTTCACGAGCGCGATCAACGTGGGCCTCCTTTCCGAGCAGAACGCCGCCGACACCGTCACGCTCGGCACGCGGAAGACGACCGTCGCCAAGCCGATCGAGGTCCGGAACACGGCCGAGATCGCGGTCCACTCGGAGAGCCGGCACTTCGACATCACGTTCGCCGTCGACCCGCCCTGCCAGGGGGCCACCAAACCGATCTACTCGGTCACGAACTCCGAGCAGGGCTTCGAGCGCGTGTACCAGCAGCTCGAGATCGCGTGCACTTGGGAGGTGGAGATCGAACCCGACGCGCACGTCGACCTCGAGATCCGCGGCACGGCGCTCGGGCAGATGGTCGAGCCCGAGGCGGCTCGGCCTACGGCGCGCCGCCGCCGGCCCGCGACGCCTGGCTCCGAAACTGCACGACCGCCTCGGCGGTAGAGCTCAGCGTTCTTGGCTGACCCGGTCCCCTCGTCCGCCCAAACGCCTGCCCGTTCGTCCGGGACGAGTCCCGTCGCCCTCCTTCTCGTCGGCGTCGTCATCGGCGGGATCTCCGGAGGCGCTGTCGCCACCTACCTCACGTCGAGCGGCGCGACGACGGCCGCACCCGCGAGCGCCTCGTCCCCGGGCCGATCCGCCGCACCGAGCGGCTCGACGCTGCCGCTCCCGCCCCCGTCGAGCGTCGCCCCGAGCTCGTTCGACCAGCAGATCGTCGGTGTCGTACAGGATCTGCTCCCTTCGGTCGTCACGGTCATCAACTACGCGTCGAGCGGCCAGCCGCAGTCGAGCGGCTCCGGCTTCGTGGTCGACGCTTCGCGGGGGTACGTCGTGACGAACAATCACGTCGTCGAGAACGTGCGCGACTCGAACGCCGGCGCCGCCTTCGACGTCGTGTTCTCGGACAACAGGAAGGTCGCGGCGAAGCTCGTCGGGCGCGACCCCCTCACGGACCTCGCGGTGCTTCAGGTCCCCGCGCAGGGCCTGAAGGCCGCCCTTCTCGGGAACAGCGACGACGTCCCCGTGGGGTCGGCCGTCGTCGCGATCGGCAGCCCGCTCGGCGAGTTCCAGAACACGGTGACCGAGGGCGTCGTCTCTGCGAAAGGCCGGCGCGTCGCGGAGACCCGCGACATCTTCCTCGAGGATCTCCTCCAGACGGACGCGGCGATCAACGAGGGGAACTCCGGCGGGCCGCTCATCTGGGCGGCGACCCGTCAGGTCATCGGCGTGAACACGCTCGTCGCGAGCAACGCGACCGGCCTCGGGTTCGCGATCTCGAGCAACACCGTGCGACAGGTCGCCGACGAGCTCATCCGGAACGGGAAGATCGTCCGCGGCTTCATCGGCATCCAGTACACGCTGCTCTCGCCACGGCAGGCGGCGCAGCTCGGGCTGCCCGCGGGCACGGCCGGCATCATCGTGTCGCAGGTCGTGCCCGGCTCCCCGGCGCAGCAGGCCGGCCTCCGTCCGAACGACATCATCACGAAGGTGAACGACCAGCTCATCGACGTCACGCACCCGCTCCAGACGTTGCTCGTCCGGTTCCGTCCGGGCGACAAGGTCAAGCTCACCCTCTTCCGCGACGGAAGGGAGCAATCCGTCGACGTGACGCTCGGCCAGCCGCAATAGCACCGACCCTCGGTCGCCGCGACGCGCTCCTGTACCTCGCGGCCGCCGCCGTCGGCAGCTTCGGCCTCGGCGTGGCCGCCTTCTACCTCAACTTCCTCTATCGCGCGCTCGGCTTCGGCGAGCTCGGCATCGGCATCCTCGTCGGCGCGCAGGCCGTCGGCGTCGTCGCGGGCGCGATCCCCGCCGCCACGCTCACCCGGGGGCACTCGCGCCGCACCGCGATCCTCACCGGCGGGACGCTCGCCGGCCTCGGTCTTGTCGCGATCGTCGCGCTCTCCCTCTTTCCGCTCCTCGTGGTCGCCGCGGCGCTGGTCGGCTTCGGCGGCATCATCGCGACCTCGTCCGGCGCGGCGCTCCTCGCGGACGCGACCGAGATGTCGCGGCGCTCGACCCGTTTCGGACAGCAGATCGCCCTCGGCACGACCGCCGCGTTCCTCTCGAGCGTGCTCGCCGGCGCGCTCGCCGCCCCCGCGGCCGTGGCACTCGGCGCGGCGCCCGGCGACCCGCTCGTGCTGCGGGCGCTCGTCGCGGGCGGCGGCGTCATCGCCGCGCTCTCCATCGTCCCGACGATCCTGATCCGCGAGGTGCCGGTGACGCCCGCGACGCTCGACGCGCCCCGGCGCAACGCGCTCATGCGACGGTTCCTCGTCGTCGAGACCGTCTTCGGGTTCGGCGCCGGCAGCTTCCTGCCGTTCATCAACCTCTTCTTCGCCGATCGCTTCGCCGTGCCGTTCGGCGCGCTCGGCCTCGTGCTCGGGGTCCTCGCGCTCGCCGGCAGCCTCGGCGCGCTGCTCCACGGCCGCTTCGTCGCGTCGCGGCTGGGCGCGGTGCGCTCGATCGTCGCCGTCGAGCTCGCCTCCCTCCCGTTCGCGCTGGCCGCCGCGTTCGCCGGCGACCTCACGATCGCCGTCGCGGCGCTCGCGGTGCGCCACCTCCTCATGTTCGGCGCGAGCGCGACGATGAACGCCTTCACGCTCTCGTCGTTCACGCCGGCAGAGCGCGCGGGCGCGAACGCGGTCCTGGCCCTCGCCTGGAGCGCCGCGAACGCCGTCGGCGCGATCGCCTCGGGGGCGCTTCGGGCGGCGCTCGGGCCGGCCGGTTTCACCGCGAACCTCGTCACGCTGACCGCCGCGTACCTGCTGGCGGCGATCCTCACCTGGTCGCTGTTCCACGCGCACGAGCCGCGCGGCGACGTTGGCGTGACGCGGCCGGCTGTTCCAGACTCGTCCGCGTGACCGCACCGCGCGACCTCGTGGCGACCGCCATCCGCGACGCGCTCCGCCGCGCGGCGACGGACCGTGGCTGGACGGGCGCGGACGTGGCGGTCGACGTGGAGCGCCCCGCGGACCCCGGGCATGGTGACTACGCCTCGACCGTCGCGCTGAAGCTCGCGCGGCCGCTCCGCAAGAGCCCCCGCGAGATCGCGGAGGAGATCCGCTCGCGCGTCGCGACCGGCGACGGGATCGCCGCCGTCGAGGTCGCGGGACACGGCTTCATCAACGTCCGCCTCGACACGAGCTGGCTCGCGCGCCAGGTGGACGACATCGTGAGCGCCGGCACGGACTTCGGCCGTCTGGACGCGCTCAAAGGCCAGAGGATCCAGGTCGAGTTCGTATCGGCGAACCCGACCGGCCCACTCACGCTCGGCAACGCGCGGGGCGGGCCGCTCGGCGACGTGCTGAGCTCGCTGCTCGCGTTCGCCGGCGCCGCGGTGACGCGCGAGTACTACGTCGAGGACGGCGGTACGCAGGTAAAGCACTTCGGCCAGTCGATCGCCGTCCGCTACCGGCAGCTGCTCGGCGAGAACGTCGAGCTCTCCCCCGAGGGCTATCCCGCGGACTACGTGAAGGACCTCGCCGCGCAGATCAAGCAGCGCGACGGCGACAGGTACCGCTCGCTCTCGCTCGAGGAGCAGGGGAAGATCTTCGCGAAGATCGGGATCGACTGGGTCGTCGAGGACGCCCAGCGCGTCATGGCGAAGCTCGGCATCCGTTTCGACGAGTGGTTCCGCCAGAGCTCGTTCATCGAGTCGGGCTATTTCCAGAAGACGATCGACGACCTGCGCCGCATGGGCCGCCTCGTGGACCGCGACGGCGCGGTGTGGTTCGACGCGCCCGAGATGCCCGAGGACAAGGAGGGCTGGGTCGTCATCCGCTCGAACGGCGACCCGTTGTACCTCGGCACCGACATCGCCTATCACCGCCTGTGCCTTTTCGAGAGAGGCTTCGACAAGAAGATCGACGTTTGGGGCGCGAACACGCACTACCACCTCGTCCAGATGAAGGTCGCGCTGGCCGCGTTCGACATCGACGAGCGCCGCTGGGAGGTCGTCCTCTACCAGTACGTGCGCTTCCTGAACGAAGGCGTCATCCAGCGCATGGGCAAGCGGACCGGCCAGTTCCTGCTCCTCGAGGACGTGCTCGACGCGGTCGGGGTCGACGCGACGCGCTTCTTCCTCCTGCAGCGGAGCGCCGACGCGCCGCTCGACTTCGACCTCGAGCTCGCGGTCCAGCAGTCGAACGACAACCCCGTCTACTACGTCCAGTACGCGCACGCGCGCATCGCGAGCATCTTCCGGACGGCCGCCGAGCGCGGCCTGACCGTCGACGGCGCCGACGTGTCGGCGCTCACCAGCCCCGCGGAGCTCGATCTCGTGCGCCTCTGCCTGCGCTTCCCCGAGCTCGTCGCCGAGGTCCTCGAGCACAAGGGCGTCCACCTCTTCACGAGCTACGCGCTCGAGCTCGCGGGCGCCTTCCACTCGTTCTATCGCGACAACCGCGTCGTCGACGAGGGCGACGTGCCGCGCTCGAAGGCGCGGCTACGCCTCGTGCAGGCGGTGCAGGTCGCGCTCCGTCAGACGCTCGGCCTGCTCGGCGTCAGCGCTCCCGAGAAGATGTAGGGTTCATCGCCTTTGTCCCAGTGGTAGCTGGCGACCTGCCACAGTCCGGGCCCGCGGCGTCGGCAGTTTAGGCGCTAGGGCCGCGGGCTCGGGCTTGCGCTCGGCCGGGCGCCACCACCACCGAGGTTCGGATTCACGGCCGGGTTGGTGCCGAAGAGCTGGCCGAGGACGTTCACGCCGCCGACGACGATGGCGTTCGCGGAGAGCATGCCGGTCGTGTCGGTCGTGCCGATGACCGTGACCTGGTCGTTCACCTTGATGTCCGCGAGCTTGATGTCGGTCTCGGTCGTCTTCACGATCCGGGTGTTCCCGCCGATGAGGACGATCTGGGAGGTCGCCTCCGGTGACGCGCTCGCCTGCGCGGCCGCCTGCCCGCCCTGCCCGAACGGGCGCACCGCGACGGTGATCGAGCCCTCGTTCACGGCGATGACGCGGCCGTTCACCGGCGTCTGTCCGCCGAGCTGACCGCCGCCCTGGCGCGCGCCGGCGCCACCGGCGCCGCGGGCGGGAGACGCGTTCGCCGCGGGCGTGACGGCGTCCGAGGACGCGGTCCGTGCCTGCGCGACGGTCATGCCGACGAAGAACCCCGCGCCCGCGAGGGCGAGCGCGGCGACGAGGCCGATGACGATCTGTGGTGGACGCATGGTCAACTCCTATTCATACCGGAGCGCCTGGATGGGATGGAGTCGGGCGGCGCGCATGGCGGGATAGAGCCCGAACACGACGCCGATGGCGACGGACACGCCGACCGCGATCGCGACCGTGCCCACCGTGATCACGAGGAGGAGGTTCGACGCCTGAGGGATCCGCGCGACGACCTGCGTGATGCCCCAGCCGAGCAGGATCCCGAGGATGCCGCCGAGCCCGGTGAGCGCGATCGCCTCGATGAGGAACTGCGTGAGGATGTCGAAGCGGCGGGCGCCCACGGCCTTGCGGATGCCGATCTCGCGCGTCCGCTCGTTCACGGACACGAGCATGATGTTCATGATCCCGATCCCCCCGACGAGGAGCGAGATCCCGCCGATCGCTCCGAGGAGCAGCGTGAAGGTCGCGGTGATGCCCTGCAGCGCGGCGAGCGTGTCGTTCTGGTTCGTGACCGTGAAGTCCGCGTTCTCCGGGTTCGAGATCCGGTGCCGGTTCAGGAGGACGCTCTGCACGTCGGCCGTGACGTTGTCCATGTCGTCGGACGAGTTGGCCTTGATGACGATGCTGCTCACCACGTTCGTGCGGCCCGTGAGCACGTGCTGCGCCGTCGTCGCCGGGACGAGGATCTGGTCGTCGCGGCTGAAGCCGAAGGTGGAGCCTTTCGGCTCGAGCACGCCGATGACCTTGAAGTTGATGATCCGCGCGCGCTGCCCGAAGACCTGCCGGAGCTGGAGCGTCTGGCCGACGGCGTCGCCATCGCCGAAGAGCTGCTGCGACGTGGTCGCCCCGATGACCGCGACCTGTGCGTTCACGCGGAGGTCGGAGTCGCTGAAGAAGTCGCCGCTCTGCGTGCTCCAGTCGCGGACCGCGGGGTAGTCCTCGGTCACGCCGGTCACACGGCTGTTCCAGTTCGTGCCGTTCGCGGCGATCTGCCAGTTGCCGGCCTGCTGCTCCGCCTCGATCGCCTTGATCGTCGGACCGAGCTGCTCCTTGAGCGAGGTCATGTCGTCGAGCGTCAGTGTCTGCGCCGGCGGACCCGCGCCGCGCAGGGCGTCCTGCGTCTGCGACCCCGGCGTGATCGTGATGAGGTTCGAGCCGAGCGCGAGGACGCTCGTCTGCACGCTCTGCGACGCGCCGTTGCCGATGGCGACCATCGCGATCACGGCGGCGACGCCGATGATGACGCCGAGCATCGTGAGCGCCGAGCGCAGCTTGTTCACGATGAGCGACTGGAGCGCGGAGCGGAACGCGTCGTAGAGCTTCACTCGGCGCCGCTCGCGGCCCGCGCGGCCGGCATCTGCAGGACGTGCGATGCCGCCGCGGCGATCATCTCGCGGAGCTCGTGCTCGGCGTTGCGTTGACGCGGCACGAGCTCGTCGCGCGCGACGATGCCGTCTCTCATCCGCACGATGCGCTTGCAGTGCTCGGCGACGTCGGGCTCGTGCGTGACCATGATCACGGTCTTGCCCTCATCGTTCAGCCGCTGGAAGATCGCCAGGATCTCCGCCGACGACCGTGAGTCAAGGTTCCCGGTCGGCTCGTCGGCGAGGATCATCGCCGGGTCGTTGAGGAGCGCTCGCGCGATCGCGACGCGCTGCTGCTGGCCGCCCGACAGCTCGGCCGGCCGGTGGTGGACCCGATCGCCGAGCCCGACCGCCTCGAGCGCGCCGATAGCGCGCTCGCGCCGGCCCTTGCGGTCCCCGCCGTAGACGAGCGGCAGCTCGACGTTCTCGATCGCGTTGAGGCGCGGCAAGAGATTGAAGGTCTGGAACACGAAGCCGACGTGTTTGTTCCGGATCGCGGCGAGCTGGTCGTCGGAGAGCTTGCCGACGTTCTCGCCGGCGAGGATGTACTCGCCGGTGTCGGAGACGTCGAGGCAGCCGACGACGTTCATGAGCGTCGACTTGCCCGAGCCCGACGGGCCCATGATCGCGACGAACTCGCCCTCGTGGATGTCGAGGTCGACCCCCTGGAGCGCGTTCACGACGTTGTCCTTGCCCATGCGGTAGGTCTTCGTAACCCCGCGCAGCTGGACGACGGCGGGCCGGAACTGCTTCATCGAACGACCGGACCACCCGGACCCGGCCCGAACCCACCCGGCCGGTTCGTCGCCCCGGCGCGTGGCTGCGGCAGCACGACGGTCTGGCCCTCCTCGAGGCCGCTCGCGACCTCGGTCACCGTGTCATTCGCGATGCCGAAGGTCACGTCCGTGTCGACGGCCTCGCCGTCCTTGAGGACCTGCACGAAGCGGCGACCGCCCTGGCTGCGGATCGCCAGGTTGGGGACCGTGAGGACGCCCTGCTTGCTCGCGATGACCACGTTCGCCGTGCCGCTCATCCCCGCCCGCACCTGCGGGTTCGGGATGTCGATGGTGACGTCCACGCCGTAGACCGGGACGCCTTGCTGGATCGTCGCGACGGGGTCGATCGAGGTGACCTTGCCGGTCATGCGCGCCGTCCCGACCGCGTCGACGGTCACGCTCGCGACCTGGCTGAGCTTGAGCTTCGCGACGTCGGCTTCGCCGACGGTCCCGTGGAGCGCGTACGAGCTCACGTTCGCGAGGAGCATGAAGCCGTTCGTCCCGCCGGTGACGTTCTCGCCGATCTGGTTGTTGATCTGCGCGACGATCGAGGTGACTGGCGCCTTGAGGACCGCGCTGTCGAGGTCGTTCTGCGCCTTCAGCAGCGAGGCCTGGGCGGAGAGGACCGACGCGTACGAGGCCGCGATGTCGTAGGACTTCGGGCCGGCGCTCGTCTTCTGCAGCGAGAGCTGCGCGTTCTGCAAGGAGTTCTGCGCGCTCGAGACGCTCGAGTTGCCGCGCTCCTGTGTCGATGCGACGTTCTGCTGCGCTCCCGCGTACGAGCCGGAGATCGCGTCCGTGACGCCGGTGAGCGCGTTGCCCGCCTGGGTGATGCGCGAGCGGACCGTGTCCACCTGCTGGCTCGACGCGCTGAGCGAGGCCTGGAGACTCGTGAGGTCGGCCCGGGCGGTGTCGAGATCGGGATAGGTGCGGACCGTCGCGCCGTTCAGGATCGTCTGGGCCGACGAAGCCGAGCTCTGGGCGTCCTGGATCGCGGCGGTCGTGGAGTCGAACGCCCCCGCGAGGCGCGTCGCCGCCGACGCGTACGCCACCTGGGCCACCTGGTACTCCTGGCTGATCCCGGAGGTGTCGCGGCCGGCCCTGAGCGCGCTGTCGAACTTCAGGATGACGGCGACGAGCGCGTCGCGGGCGTTCCCGTAGTCGGCGAGCGCCGTCTGGCTCGTCCCGCTGAGCGAGCTCTGCGCCCGCGCGATCGCCGAATCGGCGGCGAGGACCGCGGACCGGGCGTTCAGGACCTCCTGCGTGGGCCGGACCGATGCCTGGATGTCGTTGATCGTCGCGGTCGACCGCATCTTCGCGTCGGCGAGCGTCGTGCCGATGGCGCTGACGTCGTTCGGGAGCGCGGTGCTGAGCGTCGTGAAGTTCGTCCTCGCCGCGCTGTAGCTCGCGTCGATCTTCGCGAGGCCCTGCTGCGCCGACGTGAGGTCGTTCGACGTCGTGCGCTGTGACTCCTCGAGCGAGCGCTGCGCGTTGTCGACGGCCTGCTTCGCGATGGCGACGTCCTCCGGGGTCGCGCCGGCGAGCGTCTGCTGGTACTTCGCGTTGGCGGACTGCATGCCCGCCTGCGCCTGCGTGAGGGCGATCTCGAGATCGGTCGTGTCGAGCTTGGCGAGCGCCTGGCCGACGGCGACCTGCTGGCCGACGGTCACGTAGACCTCGGCAAGGCGCCCCGTCGACTTGAAGTTCAGCTTCACCTGGCCCGCGGTGTTCACCGAACCCGAGACGGCCACGGCCTGCGTGACCGAGCCGCGGGTCACCGTCGAAGTGCGGAGCTCGGCCTTCGCCGGCGCCGCGTTGATGCGCGACGCGATGACGGCCCCTCCGACCACCATCGCGACCAGCGCGAGGGCGAAGATCCTTCCGGGCCATGTGGCGAGCGTTCCCTGGACGAACGTCATGAGCTGTTCCTCTCCCTCAAACGATGACTACGACGGGTCGGACCCGGACGTTGCGGCACGGTCGTGAAGCGAGCGTGAAGGCCGAAGGGAGAGGCCGCGGAGGCAAGCCGTTCGGGCGCATCTTCTTGCATCTCCCTAGGTCACTGACGGCGGCGTCGGCGTTGCCGGCGCGCTCTGCGCGAGGCGTGCGGTGACGACGGCACCGAGCGAATAGGCGAGCGCGCACAGCACGGCGATCCCGCCCACGATGGGCAGCTGCCAGACGACGTAGATGGCGGTCGCGCCGAGCAGCGCGACGAGCGGCGTGGGGATCTCTGTCGCGACGCGCCGCAGCCCGGGCGCGCCGAAGATCACATCCCCCAGGCGCCACGAGGACGCGGCGAAGCCGACGAGCGCCGCGAGGCCCGCGACGACGACGACGACGCCCATGGCCGCGATGCCGATCTGCAGTGCCGCGGGCACGCCGAACGGCCCGCGAACGCCCTGGGCGACGGTGCCGAGGAACACGATCGTCGAGAGCGCGCCCGCCGACGCACCCACGCCCACGACCGCGAGGCCGGTGAGGAAGACCCGGAGCTGGTTGCGCCAGGTCCCCAGCGATGCGCGATACGTCGCGACGACCTGATCGTGACCGAGCACGAAGACCGCGGCGGTGCCGAGGAGCACGAGGAGGTATCCGGCCGCGTCGCTCGCCGCCTCCGAGACCCCGCGCTGCAGCGGGACGATCGCGCCGAACGGCCCTGGGAACCGGCGCTGTACCTCGACGAACTCGCGCGCCGGCGGGGGCGTTCGCGTCGGGTCGAAGTAGACGCCCGGGCGGGTCGCCTCCGGCTGCGCGCCCGCGAACGAGCCCGCGAGCAGGAGCGCGGAGACCCCGACGGCGAGGATCACCGCGAAGAGGACGAGCAACGCGTCGCGCTGCCTCACCGAGACGTCGTGCTCCGTTGCGTCGCGATCGCGGTCGACGCGTGGGCGGCGACGAGGCTCGCGAGACCGAGGAGGGCGAGCGCGATCACGGTGAGACCGTCTACGAAGAAGAAGGCTTGCGACGTGTCGCTGGTGGCAGCGAGGAGCATGTTGTTGAGCGCGGCCGCGAATTCGCCACCGCGGGTGGCGACCTGGAACGCGAGGAACGCGAGCGAGGGGAGCGCGAGGACGGCCGCGACGACCCACTCCCAGCCCACCGAGGGATCGCCCGTGACTCGGCGCATCACCGCGTCGCGGAACCCAAGCGGGAGCGTCTGCGGCGGAACTGCGGACAGGAGGCGGTGCGTGGCCCGCTCCTGGGGCTCGAGATCCAGCGGTTCCCTGAGGCTCATCACGACCTCCCTTTGGTGCGCGCGGCCAGACGCGAGCGGAGCGCCGCGCGCGCACGGTGCAGGTGCGTCTTGACGGTACCGAGCGGAATGCCGAGCGTGTCGGCGACCTCTTGATACGAGAGCTGCTGCATGTGGCGCAGCGTCAGCGCGGCGCGGTAGGCCGGTGGCAGCTCGGCCATCGCGGCGACGACCTCCGCGAGCTCCTCGCGGCGCACCGCCGTCGCCTCGGGGCCCTCCTCGGACTCCTCCGGTGACTCCGGAAGCTCCTCGACCGGCGACTCGTGCGCGTGCCAGCGCTGGACGTAGTTCAGGCTCGCGTTCGTCGCGATCCGGAACAGCCACGGGCCGAACGGAAGCGCGGCGTCGTACTGATGGAGGGCACGGTAGGCGCGGATGAAGGCCTCTTGCGCGCAATCGTTGGCGGCGTCGCCATCAGCGGTGATCCGTAGCGCGATGTTGTACACGCGGCCTCCATACCGTTCGACCAAGAGCGAGAACGCTTTGGCGTCGCCGGCAAGGCAAGATGCGACGACGTCCTGGTCGCTACGGGTCATACCCGACGTCCCGGCGGGGTGTTTCGCGTATTCTCGGGCACTCCATGGATCTGACATGGCTCGGCCACGCCTGCTTCCGCATGCGCGGCCGCGAGGGCGTCGTGCTCACCGACCCACCCGATCCGAAATCCGGACATGCCATCCCGAAGACGGACGCCTCCCTTGTGACGATCTCCCACGACCACCCGGGGCACTCCAGTCTGCGCTCGGTCGGCGGGGAGCCGGTCGTGCTGCGAGGGCCCGGCGAGTACGAGGTCAAAGAGGTCCTGGTGACCGGTATCGCGACATTTCACGACGACGACAAGGGCGCCACGCGAGGCCGCAACACGGTCTTCGCCATCCGGCTCGACGACCTCGTCGTCTGCCATCTCGGCGACCTCGGCCACGAGCTGCCTGCCGCAGACCTCGAGCGGCTCGGCGACATCGACATCGTGCTCGTGCCGATCTCCGGCGCCGATACCAACCTGACGGCGGCGAAGGCGGCGGAGATCGTGCATCAGCTCGAGCCGAAGGTCGTGGTGCCGATGTCGTACGACCCCGATGACAAGAAAAAGGACACGCCGTTCCAGCGGTTGTTACACGAGCTCGGCGTGAAAGAGTTGACGCCCGTGCCCAAACTGTCGGTGACCCGAAGCTCGCTGCCCGAGAACGTGCAGGTCGTCGCGCTGGACTCGCGAGCTCGCTAACACACGCACGCGGAGGAGGGGAACGTGGCGAACGCGGCAACGGCACGCGCGTTCCAGTACGGCCTCGGCATCTTCGCGCTCACCGCACTCATCGGTCTCGCGAACGCGATCAAGATCTTCGGCACCATCGATCAGAACACGCTGCTCACGCATCTGCACTCGGGCACGCTCGGCTGGATCACGATGGGTGTCTTTGGCATCGCGGTCGCGCTCTTCGCACGGAACGGATCGGCGGTGGGCCCGAACGTCAGGCTGAGCGCGCTCGCGACCGCCGCGTACGTCCTCGCGTTCTGGTCCGGCAATTTCATCGCTCGCGCCGTCTTCGGACTCGTGATGCTCGCGACGATCTTCGGCTGGTGGGCCTGGGTCGTCTACCGTGCCCAGGCCATAGGCTTCGGCCGGCTCACGGTCGCGCAGCTCTCGATCCTTCTCGGGCTCACCACGCTCGTCATCGGCTCGACCGTAGGCGTGATCCTGCAGGTCCTCTTCGCCACCAGCAATGTCACGGACCAGACCGGCGTGCTCATCGGCGTGCACGCGTCGGCGCAGGTCGGCGGCTACCTCGTCCTCGTCGCCGCGGGGATCGCCGAATGGCACCTGTCCGGCGAAACACGGACGACCGCCGGTCGGGTGCAGGCGGTGCTGCTCTTCCTCGCCGGCCTCCTGCTCGCGCTCGGGATCCTCCTGAACGTGACGCCGGCGCTGCTTCTCTCGAACGTGTTCCAGACCGTCGCGATCGTGATGGTCGCCCTTCGCGTCGGCCGCCGGGCGTTCGGCATCGGCTGGGGTGCGCCGACCGGAGCCCGCCACGAGGCGATCGCGGTCGGCTGGCTCGTGGTCGCCCTCGTGCTCTTCATCGCGCTCACGCAGCAGCTCATCGCCGCCCAGGGCGACAACAGCAAGATCCCGCCCGGGCTCTTCATCGCGCTCGACCACACGATGTTCATCGGCGTCATGACGAACGTGCTCTTCGGCACGGTCCTCGCGCTCGGGGCGCCCCGGACGTGGCCCTGGGCGGATCACGTCATCTTCTGGGGCCTCAACGCTGGAGCGGCTTCGTTCGTCGTGGTCCTGCTCACCGTGGGGTCCAGCGCTGGCGCGGGCCCCTTCGGGCACCCGGTCGCGTTCACCGCGCCGATCATGGGTCTGGCGGTGCTCCTCGGGATCGTCACCTTCTCCATGCGGCTCGCGGGCGCGCCGGCCATGGCGACCGCACCCGCGCGGACCTAACGAGATACTGGACGGCCGCTCGAAAGGGCGGCCGCTCCTTTTTCATCGCAGGGGGAGGAGGAGGCCCCCTTTTTCATCGCAGGGGGAGGACCCCCTGCAACCCTCCTTCTTACGCTGGCTTCGCCAGCGAGTGGACCGTTGCGACCCGCGTTTTTACGGTCGCTTCGCGAGCGAGTCGGCTATACTTTTCATACGTCGCGCACGAAAGCGCGGCGACTTTTTCTGTTCGGAGAGGTCGAGCTTCCGTGTACGCGGTCGTCCGCAGCGGGGGGAGAAGCTACCGCGTCGAAGAGGGCGCGCTCGTCACCGTCGGCCGCCGCGCCGGCGACGTGGGGAGCACGATCACCTTCGACGATGTCCTGCTCGTCGCCGACGGCGTGCGCATCCGCGCCGGGACACCGCACCTGAGCGACGCGAAGGTGAGCGCCGAGATCGTCGGGCACGGAAGAGGCCGGAAGATCCGCGTGTTCAAGTACAAGAACAAGACGCGGTCGCGGAAGACGCGCGGGCACCGGCAGGACGAGACCACGCTCCGCATCACGAAGATCGAGGGATAGAAATGGCTCACAAAAAGGGAGCGGGCTCGACCCGCAACGGACGAGACAGCGCCGGCCAGCGGCTCGGGGTGAAGGAATACGCCGGGTCGCAGGTAGAGGCGGGGACGATCATCGTCCGTCAGCGCGGCACCAAGGTGCTCCCGGGCATGAACGTCGGCGTCGGCAAGGACCACACCCTCTTCGCCCTGGTGGCGGGGACGGTCGAGTTCCGTCCGGCGCGGGACGACCGCCGCCGCGTGAACGTCGTCGCGGCGAGCTGAGAAAGGCGACCTCCATGAAGGCAAAGATCCATCCGAAATACGTCGAGGCGAAGGTCATCTGCGCCTGCGGCAACACGTTCACGACCGGCTCGACCAAGCCGGAGCTCCACGTCGAGGTCTGCGCCAAGTGCCACCCGTTCTTCACGGGTAAGCAGCACATCCTCGACATCCAGGGGCGCGTCGACCGCTTCAACAAGCGGTACGCGACGAAGAAGGCGGCGCCCGCGACCGCGGAGGCCGCTCCGCCCCGTTAGGGCGCCCGGCGCCGTGTGATGAGCGACGGGGCTCGGGGCACGCAGTGGCCTCCGCCCGACGGGGAGGGGGCCGGGGGGACGCAGTCCACCCGACTCTATGGGGGCCAGGCCGTCATCGAAGGCGTCATGATCCGCGGCCGTCGCACGGTCGCGCTCGCCTGCCGCCGCCCGGATGGCGGCATCTACCGCTACCGCGAGCGCCTGCGCTCGCCACTGCTGGGCTCGCGACTCGCCCGCGCGCCGTTCGTACGCGGCGTCGTCGTGCTGTGGGAGTCGATCTCGTACGGCATGCGCATGCTCATGCGCTCCGCCGAAGTCCAGATGCCGGCCGGGCAGGAGCTCGGGAGCGGCGGCAACGCCGGCGTGCTCGTCGTGGCGCTCGCCGCGGCGGTCGTGCTGTTCATCGGCGTGCCGTATCTCGTCACCGGCCTGCTGCAGCGGCTCATCGTCTCCGCGGTCGCGCTCAACGTGGCCGAGGGGCTCATCCGGCTCGCGCTCCTCCTCGGCTATCTCGCCGCGATCTCGTTTCTGCCGGACATCCGGCGTGTCTTCGCGTACCACGGCGCCGAGCACATGACCATCCACGCCTTCGAGCACGGCGACCCGCTCACGCCGGAGCGGATCGCGCCGTACCCCACCGCGCACGCGCGCTGCGGCACCGCCTTCCTATTGGTCGTCGTGGTCGTGGCGATCGTGGTCTTCGCCTTCGTCCCGCGCGTGAACGTGATCGTGGACATCGCGATCCGCCTGGTCCTCGTGGTCCCGGTCGCGGCGATCTCGTACGAGGTACTGAAGCTCGGCGCGGCGCACGAGCGGATCCCGGCGATGCGGCTCCTCGTCGCGCCAGGGCTCGTGCTCCAGCGCCTCACGACGCGCCGGCCGGACGAGCGGATGATCGAGGTCGCGGTGGCGTCGCTCGAGGAGGCGCTCGCCGGCGATCGCGAGGCCGAGGCGGAGGCGGCGTGAGCGGCAACGGGGCGCTCACGCCCGGCCTGCGCGGACGGCTCGCGAAGATCGAGGAGCGGTACGACGAGCTCGGCCGCCTGATGGCCGATCCCGCGACGACCGCCGATCCCGCACGCATCCGCAGCGTGGGCAAGGAGCTCGCGGACCTGGGGCCGGTCGTCGAGACGGTGCGAGCGCTCCGCCAGGCCGAGCGCAAGCAGCGCGAGGCCAAAGAGCTCACCGACGGCGGTGACGCCGACCTGCGCGACCTCGCGCGCGAGGAGCTCGTCGAGGCGACGGAGGCGATCGCGCGGCTCGGCGCGCGGCTGCGCTCGCAGCTCGTGCCCCGCGACCCGCTCGACGAGAAGAGCGTCATCGTGGAGCTCCGCGCGGGCGAAGGCGGCGAGGAGGCCGCGCTCTTCGCGCTCGACCTCTACCGCATGTACTCGCGCTACGCGGAGCGGCATCGCTGGAAGACCGAGATCCTCTCGCAGAGCAGCTCGGAGAAGGGCGGCTTCAAAGAGGTCATCTTCCGCGTGAGCGGCAAGGGCGCGTACTCGAAGCTGAAGTTCGAGTCCGGCGTGCACCGCGTGCAGCGCGTCCCGTCGACCGAGGCGCAGGGGCGGATCCACACGTCGACCGCGACCGTGGCGGTGCTGCCCGAGGCCGAGGAGGTCGATCTCGAAATCCGCGACGAGGACCTGAAGATCGATGTGTATCGCGCGGCCGGCCACGGTGGGCAGGGCGTGAACACGACGGACTCCGCGGTCCGCATCACGCACCTGCCGACGGGCGAGGTCGTCATCTGCCAGGACGAACGGAGTCAGCTGAAGAACAAGGCGAAAGCGATGACGGTGCTTCGCGCGCGCCTCCTCGCGCGGATGCGTGAGGAGCGCGACGCCGAGGAGTCGTCGGCGCGCCGGGCGCAGATCGGCCGCGGCGAGCGCGCCGAGAAGATGCGCACGTACAACTTCCCCCAGGACCGGCTCACCGACAAGCGGCTCGGCTACAACCTCTCGAACCTCGAGCGGCGGATGGACGGCGAGATCGACGAGCTCATCGACGCCCTCTCGCAGCAGGACGAGGCCGACCGCCTGTCGCGTCTCGAAGAGGACGGCGCCTGAGCACGACCCTCGCGATCCGCGGCGGCACGGTCGTGACGCCGGACGGCGAACGGCGCGCCGACCTCGCGATCGACGACGAGCGGATCTCCGCGATCGGCGACGTCCCGCGCGCCTCGCGCGAGATCGACGCGCGCGGCAAGCTCGTGCTGCCAGGCTGCGTCGATCTGCACACGCATCTCGCGAGCACGCCCACGTTCACGCCGCTCGACGACTTCGAGCACGGCACGCGCGCCGCCGTGGCGGGCGGCGTGACGACGGTGTGCTCGATGGTCTATCAGGAAGGCTCGCTCCGGGCCGGCGCGGAGCGCGGCCTTCGCGACGCCGCGCGATCGTGCGCGGACTTCGCGTTCCACGTGGTCGTCACCGACCCGAGCCCCGCCGCGATCGACGAGGTGGCGGCGCTTGCCCGCGAGGGCCACGGCCTGAAGGTCTTCATGGTCTCGCCGCACTTCGTCGAGCGGACCGCGGACTACCTCGACCTGTACCGCGCCGCGGCCGCGGCCGGCGTCGTCGTCGCGGTGCATGCGGAGGACCGCGCGGTGATCGACAGGGCCACCGCCCAGCTGCATGCCGCCGGCCGGACCGGCGCCGAATGGTTCCCCGAGAGCCGGCCGGTGCAGGCGGAGATCGTCGCGGTGCGCGCGGCCCTCGCGCATGCCGAGCTCAGCGGCGCCGCTCTCTACCTCGTGCATCTCTCGTCGCGTGGGGCGCTGGACGGCCTCCGCGAGGGGAAGGAACGGGGCGCGCGGCTCCTGGGCGAGACGCGCCCGCTCTACCTCTATCTCACGCGCGAGCGCTTTACGCGGCCGGACGCGGCGCTCTGGGTCGGGCAGCCGCCGCTCCGCGAGCGCGAGGATGTCGAGGCGCTCTGGGCGGCGCTTCGCGACGGCCCGCTCGACACGGTCGGGACCGATCACATCCCGCACCGGCGCGCGGCGAAGCTCGATCCGTCGCTGACCTTCGACACGGTGCCGCCCGGCGTCGCGAACCTCGAGACGCTGCTCCCGATGCTCTATTCGGAGGGCGTGCGCAGGGGTCGCCTGACGCTCGCGCGACTGGTCGAGGTCCTCGCGACGGTACCCGCACGCATCGCGGGGCTCCATCCGCGCAAAGGCGTGCTCGCCCCGGGCTCCGATGCGGACGTCGTCGTGTTCGATCCGAACGCGCGGCGCACGATCCGCTCTTCGGAGATGCACTCGGCCTGCGACTACGACCCGTACGAAGGCTGGGACGTGACCGGCTGGCCCGAGGTCGTGCTCTCTCGCGGCGAGGTGGTGTTCGAACGGGGCACGATCACGGCCCGACCCGGTCGGGGCCGGTTCGTGCCGCGCGGGCGATACGGCGAGCCTTAGCGCGAGGCCGAGGCGCCCGTGCCGTACCCTCGGGGCATGACGGACCTCCTCCGGTACGACGAGGACACCGCATTCGCCCTGGCCGACGACGCGGCGACGGTCTCGGCCATCGTCCGCCGCACGCCGGTCGACCGCCTGCGTGCCACCCGGCTCGGCGAGTGGACGGCCGTCGAGGTCATCGGGCACCTCGCGGACGCCGCGGAGATCTTCGCCGAGCGCGTGCGGCGCTGCCTCGAGGAGGACCGGCCGCGACTCGAGCCCTACGACCAGGACGCGCTCGCGGCGGAGCGGCGGAACGGAGAGCGCGATCCGCTGGAGCTCTCCCGGCGGCTCCAGAGCGCGCACTCCCGGATCGTCCAGCTCATGCAGCGACCCGGCGCGGCCGCGCGGCCGGCGGTGCATGGTGCGTGGGGCGAGACCGACGCCGGCCACGTCGCCGCGTACCAGGCCAAGCATTCGCATGACCACGTCGCCGAGCTCCAGGGACGCTTCCCACCGGTCTCTTCGCAGGGGGAGAGCCCCCTGCAACCCCCCTTCTAACCCCTCGCTTCGCGAGCGAGTCAGCCAACTCCTAGCCGTGGCGTAATACATATGTGGCGACCATCCGCGAGCAGGCTCTGGCCCCGCTCTCCCGTGGCGACGCCGAGCGACTGCTGCCCGACCTCGCGAGCGGCCGGCAGAGCATCGAGCGGCGCGTCCTGCGCGCGCGCTGCCTCAAGTACCTCGAGTCGTTCGATCTCGCGTGGGCCGAGCTGTCGGACGTGTACCCGCACATCCGGGACCCGCTCATGCAGGCGCGCGTCGCGGTCGACCTGCTCCACCTCTCCTATTACCTGGTCCGGCGCGAGGACGCGCAGCGCTACGACAGGGTTGCCCAGCACCAGGCAGCGCTCGACCCGCACCTCCTCGGAGAGATGCTGCTCGGCGAATCGATCGTGCTCACCGCGCAGAACGAGGTCACCCAGGCGCTCGTGCGTGCCCGCCGCGCGCTCGACGCGCTCTCGGGCGCTCCCCGCGGCCGGTCGCGCGACCTCGTGGAGACGCGGGTGCAGCGCCAGCTCGCGCACCTGCTGTCGCACTCGGCGGATTACGTCGACGCGACGCTCGCGGCCGAGGCCACGGCACGCCTCGCGTCGCGCGTGAACGATCCCTCGGAGGTCGCGTGGGCGACCTACACCATGGGCTTCGTCGACTGGTACGCGGGCCGGATCGACAAGGCCGTCGACGCGCTGACGAAGGCCGAGGCCGAGCTCCGGGCGTACGGCACCTCGGTCTGGCGCTACACGCTCCTCTGCCTCGCGCGCGCGCGGATGGAGCGCGGCGAGATCGTCGACGGCGACCGTCTCGCGCGGCAGAGCGCGACCGGCGCGCCGGAGGACCTCGGGCACCTCGCGCTGCTGCGCGGCGAGGCGGAGGTCGCCGAGCGCATCCTCACCCGCGCGCCGAAGGGCTTTCCCGAGGACGAGCACTTCCGCGACACCGTGCGCGGCATCGTGAAGGCGCACCGGGGCGACCCGCGCGGCGGGATACGCATGCTCGACGAGGCCGCGAAGGAGTTCGAGGTGCGCGGGATGGCCCACTGGGCGCTCGGCGCGGCCGTGCACGCCGCGTATTGGCGCGAGACGCTCGTGCGCGGCGGCGGTGCGTCGCGCGCCGCCGGACTCGTGCGCGACATCGGCGTCCGCGGCGGCGAAGGGTTCGCCTACTACCTGCCGGACGCCGCGGCGTGGCTGGCCCGCGCCGCCGAGCGCGACGCCGCGGCGCGCCCGCTCGCGCGCATCATCCGCGCGCGCGCCGAGGCCGCGCTCAGGCGCGCGAAGACCGACGAGGCCGCCGCGGTCGGCGCGTCCGCGCTCGACGAGGCGACCTTCTATCTCCGCACGGTGGGGCTCACCTGGCGCGAGCTCGGGATCCTGCGAGAGATGGAGCTCCTGTCGCGCGAGGGCAAGCGCCTCGAGCGCGCGGACCTCGCGACGCGCCTCGCGATCTCGCCGAACACGCTCCGCGTGCACCTCACGCGCATCCGCGCCAAGCTCGACGTTGGCGACAAGCGCGGCGACGAGGTGCTCCTCGCCGCCGCGCTCACGCAGCGCCCGATCGCCTAGTCCAGCGTCACCGTCTCGCGCCATTGCGCGACGTGCGTCGCGAATCCGAGCGCGCGGACCTTCGGCTCGAGCGCGGTCTCGGCGGGCGGGTCGCCGTGCGTGATGAAGACCGTGCGCGGGAAGCCCGCGTCGCCGGCGCGCTTCCCGTTCGCCGCGGAAACGAGCGAGCGCCGACATGACGTCGGCCTCGGTGTAGAGCGGCTCCTCGTGCGCGGTCTCGACCCAGGGACCCTGCGCGCGCAGCTCGGCCTCCGGATCGCTCGTCGGCGGGTGCTGCCGCCGGGCGCGCCGCTCCGACCGCTTCGCGAACTCTGTCTGCAGCTTCGCCGCGTCGAGGAGGACGAGGCCCGCGAGCTCCACGGTCCCGGCGGTCGCGTAGATCGGGCCCGCGAAGCCGTCCGCGACCAGCGCGGGGATGAGGCCGCAGTGATCGAGGTGCGCGTGCGTGAGGAGGAGCGCATCGACCTCGCGCGGCGCGAACGCGAAGGGCAGCCGGTTCCGCGTGACCTCGTTCGGGCTGCCCTGGAACATGCCGCAGTCGACGAGGACGCGCGCGCGATCGGTCGTGAGGAGGAACTGCGAGCCGGTGACGGTGGTCGCGCCGCCGAGGAACGCGAGCTCCAATGCGCGACCTCCCACCAGCCTTGTCCCTATTCTGGGCGGCCATGCTCGGGCCCGTACTCCGGGGAAAGCTGGTGACGCTCCGTCCCGCGCGGGATGAGGACGCGGAGCGCTTCGTCGCGTGGTTCGCGGACATGGAGGTCACGCGCTACCTCGGCCATCGCATGGCCGCGGCGCTCTACCAGGAGCAGGAGTACCTCAAGAAGATCGGCGAGTCGCAAAAGGACGTCTTCTGGATGATCGACGCGGAGGGAAAGACCATCGGCGCCACGGGGATCCACAACATCGAATGGCTCGCGGCGCACGCGATAACGGGGATCATCATCGGCGAGAAGGATTGTTGGGGAAAAGGCTATGCGACCGAGACGATGGCGCTGCGTACGCGCTACGCGTTCCGCGAGCTCAATCTTCACAAGGTGATGACCGAGGTCAACGCCGAGAATCCGGCGAGCCGCCGCGCGCTCGAGAAGAACGGCTACCGCACCGTCGGCGTTCGCCGCGAACACGACTTCATACGCGGCCATTGGCACGATCGCTGGCTCGGCGAGGTCCTGCGATCAGAGTGGGAGTTGTTACAGAAGGGCTGACACCCCGCTGACAGAGTCCGCTCAAGCCTCTCTGCTAGCCTCGAAACCGTCCGGGAAGGGTCATGAAAAAGCTCCTTGTCCTCGTCATCATCGCCCTCGCCATCGCGGCGTTTCTCTATTTCCCGCGCGGCGCATCCGTCGCGAGCACGAACGCGGCGACGCTCGCGGTGGTCAACACCGCGATCGAAGGATCGCGCAGCGGCGCCGCGTTCGCGCCCGCGCTCGACGGCGAGGTCTTCGCGAACGGCGACGTCGTGAAATCGAACGACAACGGTCGCGCCGTCCTGACGTTCTTCGACGGCTCTTCGCTGGCGATCGACCCCGGATCGCAGGTGCGCGTCGTAAGCCTCAACCGGGTGGCCGGCGACGGCCTCCAGGTCACCATCGAGCAGACCCTCGGCCGCAGCTGGGCGTCGGTGCAGAAGCTCAAGACGCCGGACTCGAAGTTCGAGGTCCGCACGCCGAGCTCGACCGCCGCGGTGCGCGGGACCGCCTTCCAGACGATCGTCGAGCGCCGCGCCGACGGGACCACCCAGACCACGTTCCTCGCCGACGAGGGGACGCTCCTCGTGAGCGCGAGCGCGGGCGGCACGACGACCGTGAACGCGGGCTCGCAGGTCAGCATCGGCGAGTTCCAACCTGCGCCGGCGGTGCCTTCGCCGATCCCGCCGTCGCCGCGTCTCGAGATCACCGGCTCGGCCGGCCTGGGGTTCACCGCCACATCGCCGCAGGGCGAGACCTGCAACTCCGGCGGGCAGCTGCAGCAGATCCCCGGCTGCGTCGCGACCGCGCAGGCGAACAAGATCAGCGTGCGTGCGCCTTCCAGGGGTCACTGGGGCCTTCTGCTGACGGCCGCCTCGGCGCTGCAGAACGCGACGTTGACCGTCGATGGCTTCATCGGGACCGCACGCTCGGGGACACGGGTGTTCACTCGGTCGTTCAACCTCGGTGACCTCGTGAAGAGCGGCTTCACGCTCACCGTCGGCGGGCAGATCGCCGTCTCCGCGTTCGACGACCCGCAGCTCGTCACGACGATCTGCGGCGCCGAGGTCGCGGGACGCGTGTTCACCGGGGACAAGCTCGAGCAGCGCGTGGACGCGGTGCGCGCGTTCTCGCAAGGGAACAAGAGCCAGCCCGTCGGCATCGTCATCACCGAAGCCGACCTCACCCAGGCCGTGGCCGCGGGCGCCACGAACACGGGCGGGGTGGCGAGCGTGAGCAACGTGAAGGTGTCGATCGACGGTGCCGGGCTCCACGTCACCGGGCAGGCCGTGGCGGGTCCGCTCTCCGTCAACGTGAACGGCATCGTCGTCGCGGGGCCCGTGAACGACAAGCTCGTGCTGCGGCTCAGCTCGCTCAGCGCCGAGCCGCTGCCCGTGGGCGTCGTCGATGGGTTCCGGTCCGGCATCGAGCAGGCGCTGGCGCAGTCGACCGCCACCGTGCCGTTCCTCGTGCGCCGCGTCGCTTTCCGCCAGGGCTGCCTCGGCATCAGCGGGGTCACGCCTCCCTAGCCCCGCCGGGGCTCCGCCCCCTTGTTGAGGGGGCCCTGAGCCCCGCCGTTGGGGGGCTCCGCCCCCCAGCCCCCGTCCCGAGCACAATTCCTACGCGATGCGGCAGTACCTCGACGTCCTGCGCAAGGCGATGACCGAGGGCGACGATCGTCAGGACCGCACCGGCGTGGGCACGCGCGCGATCTTCGGCGAGGTCATGCGCTTCCGCATGAGCGACGGCTTCCCCGCCATGACCACGAAGCGCCTCGCGTTCCGCTCGGTCGTCGCCGAGCTCCTCTGGTTCCTGAACGGCTCCTCCGACGTACGGGAGCTGCACGCGCTCGGCGTCCACATCTGGGACGGGAACGCGTACGCGCCGTACTGGCGCGAGCGCGCGCGGTTCGAGGGCGACGCGGGCCGAAACTACGGTCAGCAATGGCGCGACTGGGTCGCCCCCGACGGGCGTCGCATCGATCAGCTCGCGAACGTGATCGGGCTGCTGCGGCGGGATCCGTCGAGCCGGCGGATGGTGGTGACCGCGTGGAACCCGGGCGAGCTCGAGGACACGTCGCTTCCGGCCTGCCACGCGATGTTCCAGTTCTTCAGCGAAGGCGACCGGCTTTCGCTCCTCATGTTCCAGCGCTCGTGCGACCTGTTCCTCGGCGTGCCCTTCAACATCGCGGAATACGCGCTGCTCCTCCACCTCGTGGCGCAGCTGACGGGCCGCGAGCCGCACGAATTCGTACACGTCCTGGGCGACGCGCACGTCTACCGCGACCACTTCGACGCGGTGCGTGCGCAGCTCGAGCGCGACCCGCTCCCGCTCCCCCGGATCACCCTCGATCCCGCGCTCCGCACGCTCGACGAGGTCTCCGGCCGCTACCGCGAGATCCTCGAAGGCGCCCGGCGCGGCGACAAGCCGGCGGGGCTGCTCGACGGCTTCGCGCGCCTCGAGGGCTACCGGCACCACGAGGCGATCCCCGCGAAGATGGCGGTGTGAGCCGGATCTCCTTCGTCGTCGCGTTCGACCGCAAGAAGGTCATCGGCAGGGGCGGCAAGCTGCCCTGGCGGCTGCCGGACGACATGAGGAACGTTCGCGCGCTCACCGTGGGCAAGCCGGTCATCATGGGCCGGCGTACGTACGAGTCCATCGGCCGCGCTCTGCCGGACCGCACGAACATCGTCCTCACCCGGGATCCCGCCTTCGCCGCGCCCGGCGTGACGGTCGCGCGCACCCCGGACGAGGCCCTGCGCCTCGCCGGCGACGCGCCCGAGGTCATCGTCTTCGGGGGCGCCGAGGTCTTCCGCGAGTTCATGCCGATGGCGGATCGGATGTATCTCACCGAAGTCGACGCGGACGTTGGGGGTGACACGTACTTCGATTTCGCCGGCACGGACTGGGTCGTGCTCGAGAACCGGCCGCACGAGGCCGACGAGCGCCATCCGTACGCGTTCCGCTTCCTGACGCTCGAGCGCATACGGAAGCCATAGACCGGCGATGACCGCGGCCGCGAGCGTCGCGGGCTTCGTCTGGCACCCGCGTCTCGCAGCGCACGTTTACCGCGCGGACCATCCCCTTAAGCCGCGGCGCCTGCGCGGCGTGCACGACACCCTCGTGCGGCTCGGCGCCTTCTCGCGCCCGAACGCTCGCCTCCTGGCGCCGCGCGACGCGACGCGCGCCGAGCTCGAGCGCGTCCACGACGGGGCGTACGTCGACGCCGTCGCGCAGGCATCGGCCGACCCGGATCTCGACTACGCCGAGTGGGGCCTCCACACGTTCGGCGACACGCCGCCCTTCGCCGGCATGCACGAGGCGTCGCTCCTCACGACCGGCGCCTCGCTCGTCGCGATGGAGGCGGTCGTCTCGGGGCGGGCGCGCGTCGCGTTCAATGGCGCGGGCGGGCTCCATCACGCGATGCGCCGGAAGGCTTCCGGCTTTTGCATCTACAACGATCCGGCGATCGTGTGCGGCTTGCTGGCGGACCGCGGCCTGAAGGTCGCGTACGTCGACATCGACGCCCACCACGGCGACGGCGTGCAGGCGGCCTTCTACGACACCGATCGGGTGCTCACGATCTCGCTGCACGAGTACGGGATCATCCCGAGCCTCGGCCGCCCGTTCTTCCCGGGGACCGGGACCGCGGACGAGCGCGGCCGGGGGCGGGGCGCCGGCTATAGCGTCAACGTCGCGCTGCCGCCCTACACCGACGATCCCGCCTACATCCGGGCGTTCGACGCCGTCGTACCGCCGCTTGTCGGGCGCTACCGTCCGGACGTGCTCGTGACCCAGCAGGGGATCGATCCGCATTTCCTGGATCCGCTCACCGACCTGCGCCTGTCGACGCACGCACGTGAGCACGTGGTGGGCTGGTTCGCGCGCACGCCCTACCCCTGGGTCGCGATGGGCGGGGGCGGCTACGACCTCGACGCCGTGCGTCGCACCTGGTCGCTGGAATATCTCCTCATGCTCGGTGCCGAGATCCCGGACGAATTGCACGACGCCGACCCGCCGGTGTGGTCCGGTCCCGAGCGGGCGGCGGTCGACGCGCGCGTCGACGCGGCCGTGAAGGCGGCGCTGGACGCGGCGTTCACGTGACCGCGACGCCGGCACCCCTCGCGCGCCGCGACCTCGCCGACCTGCGGTGGCCCCGACGCTTCGCGGAGGCCGTCCTCGCGCGCGGCACGTTGCCGTTCGCGCTCGGCGCCGTGGGGATCGCCATGGCCTTCTCCACGGCGGCCGCCTACCGCTTCGCCGCGACGACGCGGTTCGAGGACGTGGTCTTCGGCCCGGCCCGCAGCGAGGTGATCGACGCCTTGCTGAGCTCGTTCGGCGTCGAGCGCACGACGGTGATCGTGTACCTCATCCAGCGCTCCTTCGACGCGGTCATCGTCGCGTCCGCGCTCACGCCGCTCTTCATCTGGCTTCTTGGCTCGAGCGCGGTGCACGCCGCCGCCCGCCTGCGTGGCCTCAGCGGACGCGCGTACCTCCCGGTCGTGATCCTGTTCGCGTACGCCGAGCTGGCCTACCAGGTCCCGACCTCGACCGCGGGCATGATCTTCGGCTTCGGGCGCGGGCTCGGGCCGTCGCTCGCGAGCGCCGTCGGCGTCGTGATGTTCCTGTGGCTCGCCGCGGTGGCGTACCGCGGGATCGAGCTGCACTACGGGGTCACCGGCGGTCGAGCCCTCGAGGTCTTCCTCATCGCCGGCGCCCTCTTCTATCTCCTGCCGGGTCTGCTCATCGTCGCGGCGTTCGTCGCGATCATCATCGCCGCCGCCGTGCTCGAGTACTTCTGAGCGTGTCGCGGTTCCGCGCGATGTGCGCGGGCCGCTGCCCGCGCTGCCTGCGCGGCGCGATCTGGCGCTCGGCCTTCTCCACCCACGAGGCGTGTCCCGTCTGCGGCTTCCGGTTCGAGCGCGAGGTCGGGTACTGGACCGGCGCGATGGTCGCCTCGTACGCGCTGGGCGTGCCGCTCCTCGCGAGCCTCATCGGGCTCGTGTGGCTCGTGACGCGCTGGCCGATCGAGTGGGCGCTCGTCGCCGGCGACCTCCTGTTCCTCGCGGTCGCCCCGCTGGTATGGCGCTATTCGCGCATCGCCTGGCTGCACTTCGACTGGTTCGTCGATCCGGAGCTGCGCAGGTAGGCCGGGGAGCGCGGACGCTCGCGCTACCGTGAGCGACGTGCCGGCGTGGCAGCCGACCGACGCGTACCTCGCGCGCAGCCGCGTGCGCGCGTTCGCCGAGCGCAACGGGCACCGCGACTACGCCTCGTTCCTGCGGTGGTCGCAGGCCGACCTCGACGGCTTCTGGCGCGCCACCGAACGCGACCTCGGCGTCGTGTGGTCGAAGCACTACTCGCGCGTCTACGACGACTCGCGCGGCATCCCCTGGACGACCTGGTGGACCGGCGGGCGCATGAACTACGTGGCGACCGCGCTGCGGCATCAGCCCTGGCGCATCGCGGTCGTCGCCGAGAGCGAGGAGGGCACGGTCCGCACGCTCACGTTCGGGCAGCTGCGGACCGAGGTCGCCCGCGCCGCCGCGGGCCTTCGCGCGCTCGGCGTCGCGAAGGGCGATCGCGTGGCGGTGTTCCTGCCCCTCACGCTGGAGTGCGCCGTCGCGGTGCTCGCGATCGGTGCGATCGGGGCGGTCCTCATCCCGGTGTTCTCCGGCTACGGCGCGGACGCCATCGCGGGCCGGCTGCGCGACGCGGAGGCGAGGGTCCTCATCTGTGCGGACGGCTTCTACCGCCGCGGGCAGGTCGTGCCGATGAAGGAGACCGCCGACGCCGCCGCCGACGCCGCGCCGAGCGTGAAGCGCGTCGTCGTCGTGCGGCGTGTCGGCCGCGAGCTTCCGCCGAAGGCGCGGGACGCGTCGTGGGACCAGGTCCTGAGGGACGGCGAGCGGGCGGCGCTCGAGCTCGCCGATACGGGCGCCGAGGATCCGTACATGGTCATCTACACCTCGGGCACGACCGGGAAGCCGAAGGGCGCGCTCCACGTGCACGGCGGCTTTCCCGTGAAGGCGGCGCAGGATCTCGCGCACTGCTTCGATCTCCAGGACCGCGACACGATCCTCTGGTCGACCGACCTCGGCTGGATGATGGGCCCCTGGCTCATCGCCGGCGGGCTCATGCTCGGCGCGACGATCGTCCTCTACGACGGGACGCCCGACTATCCGACGGCCTCGCGGATGTGGGATCTCGTCGAGCGCCACCGCGTCACGCATCTCGGCGTCTCCCCGACCGCGATCCGCGGGCTCATGCGCGCGGGCGACGCGCCGGTCCGCGCCGCCGACCGCTCGTCGCTCTTCGTGCTCGGCTCGACCGGGGAGCCGTGGAATCCCGATCCGTGGTGGTGGTACTTCCGGAACGTGGGGGAGTCGCGCTGCCCGATCATCAACTACTCGGGCGGCACCGAGGTCTCCGGCGGGATCGTCGGCTGCACGACCTGGACGCCGATCCAGCCCGGCTCGTTCGCCGGGCCGTGCCCGGGGATGGACGCCGACGTCGTGGACGAGCAGGGGCAGCCCGTGCGCGGCGCGGTGGGCGAGCTGGTCATCCGCAAGCCCTGGCCGGGCATGACGCGCGGCTTCTGGCGCGATGCGCGCTCGGGCGAAGAGAGCCGCTACCTGCAGACGTATTGGGCGCGGTTCCCGAACGTCTGGGTCCATGGCGACTGGGCACGCATCGACGACGCGGGCTACTGGTACATCGAGGGCCGCTCGGACGACACGCTCAAGGTCGCCGGGAAGCGGGTCGGTCCCGCCGAGGTCGAGTCCGCGGCCGTGGCGAACCCGGCCGTCTCCGAGGCGGCCGCGATCGGCGTGCCGCACGACATCAAGGGCGAGGCGATCGTCGTGTTCGCGGTGCCGCGGCCCGGCTACACGCCGAGCGCCGAGCTCGCGCGCGAGGTGCAGGACACCGTCGCGGAGCACCTCGGCAAGCCGCTGCGCCCCGAGGCGGTGAAGTTCGTGACGCAGCTGCCGAAGACCCGGAACGCGAAGATCCTCCGCCGCGTCATCAAGGGCGCATACCTTGGGAAGCAGGACCTCGGCGACCTCAGCTCGCTCGAGAACCCCGCCGCCGTGGAGGAGATCCGGACCCTCGCGGCGCGCTGAGCGCCTAGGCGCCTATCCCGCGAACCGCCACGTGCAGGATGAGGTTCGCGCTCCCGTGCGAGACCATCGCGGCCTCGAGTCCACGGCGCCAGTAGAGCCAGCCGAAGGCGACGCCGGCGAGGCCGTTCAGCACGATCGCGCGCGTCACGACGAGCGGCGTGAGCGGCAGGACCGTCGCGGTCGCCGGGAGGTGCCCGACGCCGAACAGCAGGGCGGCGCCGGCGATCGCGCCCCAGTACGCGGCTGGCCCGCGGACGATCTTCGTAAGCAGCCATGCGAAAAGCGACATGACGCAGTAGCGCAGGAGGATCTCCTCGGTAAGCCCGCCGTAGAGGGCCGCGAGCGCGCCGGTCCAGAGAGGCGGCGCGGGCGTCGCGGGCGTGGCGCGCGGGAGAAGGGGCGCGAGCACGGCGACGTCGAGCGCGACGACCGCGAGCGCGGCGAGGATCCCGAGGCCGATCGCGAGCCCGGCGATGGCGCGCAGGCGGCCGGCGAACGGCTGACCGCTCAGCGCCGCGTCGATGATCGGCGTGCCAAGGCCGGCGCGGGGCGCGAGCCAGATCCCCGCGGCAGCGGCGATCGTGATGAGGACCCCGCTGCTCGCGAGCTGCCCGAGGTTCGCGAGCGGATGGGGGAGGACCGCGAACACGCCGAAGAGCCCGGCCCCGCTGAGCGCGAGCAGACGCCTCTGCGGCGGCGTCAGCGCGCGGTCCAGCCGCAGTCGATGAGCTGCGCCGAGCCGGTGATAGCCGAGGCCTCGTCGGAGCAGAGGAAGGCGACGTACGCCGCGACCTCGGACGGCTCGAGGAGCCGCTTGATGGCGGCGGGCGCGAGCATGATCTTTTCGACCACGTCGGCCTCCGAGATCCGATTCGCCCGCGCCTGGTCGGCGATCTGCGTCTCCACGAGCGGCGTCCGCACGTAGCTCGGACAGATCGCGTTCACGGTCACGCCCTTGTCCGCGGCCTCGAGGGCAACCGTCTTCGTGAGGCCGAGGAGCCCGTGCTTCGCGGAGATGTACGCCGACTTGAAGGGGGAGGCGACGAGCGCGTGCACCGACGCGACGTTCACGATGCGGCCCCAGCGCTTGCGGTACATGTCGGGCAGTGCGTACTTCGTGAGAAGGAACGCGCCGACGAGCATCACGCGGACGAGATACTCCCAGCGATCCTCGGGGAAGTCCTCCACGGGAGCGACGAGCTGGAGGCCGGCGTTGTTCACGAGGATGTCGATCCCGCCCCATTCACGTCGTGCGCGGTCCACCAGCGCGCGGCAATCGTCGCGCGACGACATGTCCGCGCGCGTCCCGACGGCTCCGGGGAGCGGCGCGGCCACCGCGCGCACCTGCGGCTCGTCGATGTCCGCGAGGAGCACCCGCGCCCCGCGGCCGGCGAGGTCCTCGGCGATCGCCCGTCCGATCCCGCTGGCGGCGCCCGTGACGAGCGCGGCGCGGCCGGAGAGGTCGACGCGGATGGCGCTCACGCGCTGGCTACGATAGCCCGGCGATGAGCGTCCTCGAGACGCACGACCTCACGAAAGAATTCGCCGGCTTTCGCGCGGTCGACCGCGTGAGCATCGCGCTGGACGACGGACGCGTTCACGCTCTCGTCGGACCGAACGGCGCCGGGAAGACGACGCTCTTCCACATGCTCACCGGGTTCGTGAAGCCGACCTCCGGGCGCATCGTCGCGTTCGGCCTGGACATCGCGGCGCTCCCGCCGGATCGCATCAGCCGCCTTGGCGTCGCGCGGTCGTTCCAGATCACCAGCCTCTTCGAGCGGCGGACCGCGCTCGAGCACGTCGTGCTCGCCCTCCACTCCCGGGATCCGCTCAGCTTCCGGTTCTGGCGGTCCGAGGACGCCGTCGCCCCGTACCGCGGCCGCGCGCTCGCGATCCTCGCGGAGGTCGGGCTCGCGGAGGTCGCCACCCGGTCCGCCGGGACGCTTCCCTACGGGCAGAAGCGCGCCCTGGAGCTCGCGCTCGCCCTCGCGCTCTCGCCGCGGTTGCTGCTCCTCGACGAGCCGACCTCGGGCATGAGCCTCGAGGACGTCCAGCGGACGATCCAGCTCATCAAGAAGATCCGCGAGGGCCGCACCGTGCTCCTCGTCGAGCACAACATGGGCGTCGTCGGGGAGCTCGCGGACCGCGTCGTCGTCATGCAGCAGGGCCGGATCATCGCCGACGGGGCGTATGACGACGTGCGCCGCGAGCCCGCGGTCGTCGCGGCCTACCTCGGTGAGACCGATGCTTGAGGTCCGCGGCCTTTCCGCCTGGTACGGTCAAGCGCAGGCGCTCCGCGACGTCGGGTTCGACGTGCGCGAGGGCGAGCTCATCACGCTCGTCGGGCGCAACGGGGCCGGGAAAAGCACGACGCTCCGCTGTCTCATGGGGCTGCATCGCCACATGGAAGGACGGGTCACGCTCGATGGGCGCGATCTTGCGGCGTTGCCGCCGCACAAGCGGGCGCGGGCAGGCCTGGGCTACGTCCCGGATGACCGCGGGATCTACGCCTCCCTCACGGTCGAGGAGAACCTGCTCCTCCCGCCGCAGATCGGTCCGACGCGGTGGCCGCTCGACCGCGTGTATCGCGCGTTCCCGGTGCTCCGCGAGCGGCGCGCGCATTCGGGCGCGAAGCTCTCCGGGGGCGAGCAGCAGGCCCTCTCGATCGCGCGCGCCCTGCGCATGGGCGCGCGCGTGCTGCTCCTCGACGAGCCGACCGAGGGGCTCGCGCCGGTGCTCGTCCGCCAGCTACGCGAGATGCTCCTGGATGCGAAGCGCGAAGGGCTGACCATGCTGCTCGTCGAGCAGAACCTGCGCTTTGCGACGGCGGTCGCCGACCGCCACTATCTGCTCGCGCAGGGCACGATCGTCGAAACGCTCGACGCTACGGAGATCGTCGCGCGCGAGAGCGAGCTCCTGCGTCATCTCGGGGTCTGACATCGCGTCGCGAAGGGAGAGGCAGATGAAACGCGTACTGGCGCTCACGATGCTCTTCGTGCTCGTCGCGACGGCGTGTGGCGCCGCCGCCCCGGGCGGAGGCGGAACGGCGCCACAGGTGAAGCTCACCGACGGGAAGCTCGTCCTCGCCGTGTTGAACGACCAATCGCTCGTCTATGCGGATCTGTCGGGGAAGAACGCCGTCGAAGCGGTGAAGATGGCGGTCGAAGACTTCAAGGCGAAGTACGGCGAGAACGCGCTCGGCGGGCCGGTCGAGGTGATCACCGCCGACCACCAGAACAAGCCGGACCTCGCGAGCTCGAAGGCGCAGGAGTTCTACGAGCGCAACAACGCGGACGCCATCTTCGACGTCCCGACGTCGTCCGCCGCGCTCGCCGTCGCCAAGGTCGCGGGGGACCAGAAGCGCATCTACATGAACATCACCGCCGCGACGACGGACCTCACCGGCGCGAACTGCAACAAGTACACGTTCCACTACGCGTACGACACGTACATGCTTGCCGCGGGGACCGGGAAGTGGGCGACCGAGAACCTCGGGAAGCAGTGGTACATCATCTATCCGAACTACGCGTTCGGTCAGGACATGGAGAAGTCGTTCCGCGGCGCGGTCGAGAAGAACGGCGGGAAGGTCATCCAGTCCGACGGCTCGCCGTTCCCGAACACGACCGGCGACTTCTCGCAGCTCCTCCTCAAGGCCGCGCAGCTGAAGCCGCAGGTGCTCGGCGCCATGCAGGCCGGCGGCGATCTCGTGAACGTCGTGAAGCAGTACAACGAGTTCAAGCTGAAGGACCAGAACATCAAGCTCGCGATCGGCCTGCTCTTCGACACGGACATCACCGCGCTCGGCGCGGACGCCTTCGCGGGTGTCGTGTACACGACCCCGTGGGTGTGGAGCATGGACGACCAGTCGCGCCAGTTCGCCGACAAGTTCCTGAAGCGCACCGGCATCCGTCCCACGTTCGCGCACGCCGGCAACTACTCGGCGGCGTGGCAGTACATGGAGGCGATCCGCAGGGCGGGCAGCGACGACGCGGACGCCGTGGTGAAGCAGCTCGAGGGCTACAAGTTCAGCGACTTCTTCATCCGCAACGGCCTCGTGCGTCCCGAGGACCACTGGGTCCAGCACGACGCGCTGCTCGCGCAGGTGAAGCCCTCGTCGGAGGCCAAGGAGAAGTTCGACTACTCCAAGGTCCTCGCGACGATCCCGGCCGAGACGGCCTCGCGGCCGCTCGCCGACGCCGGCTGCAAGATGCCGAAGTAGGTCGTGGTGGCCCGGCGCGCCGTGAGGCGCGCCGGGCCGGCTTCATGGACCTCGGCTACCTCTCCGTCCTTCTCTTCAACGGTCTCGTGAACGGCGCCTTCTACGCGCTGCTCTCGCTCGGTCTCGCGATCATCTTCGGGGTCATGCGCGTCGTGAATTTCGCTCACGGCGCGTTCTACATGCTCGGGGCGTTCGCCGCGTATCTCCTCCTCCAGCAGGCCGGCATCCCGTTCTGGCCCGCGCTCCTCATCGCGCCGCTCGCGGTCGGTCTGGGCGGGGCGGTCTGCGAGCGCCTCCTGCTCCGGCGGCTCTACGCGCTCGATCCGCTGTACAGCTTCCTCCTCACCTTCGGCCTGACGATCTTCATCCAGGACGCGATGCGCCTGCGTTTCGGGATCCAGGGCCAGCCGTACCCCCTGCCCGGCGAGCTCGCCTCCTCGGTATCCCTTGGTCTCGTGAGCTATCCCGCGTATCGCCTCTTCGTCATCGCGTTTTCGCTCGCGGTCTGCGTCGCGGTCTGGTACGTCATCGAGCGCACGCGTCTGGGCATGGTCGTGCGCGCGGCGACGGAACGGACCGAGCTCACGCGAGCGCTGGGCATCGACGTCGATCGCTGGATCACGGGCGTCTTCGCGTTCGGCATCGCGCTCGCGGCGCTCGCCGGGGTGCTTGCCGCGCCCATGCGCAACGTGTCGCCGCTCATGGGCTCGGAGCTCATCATCCTCACGTTCGCCGTCGTCGTCATCGGCGGCCTCGGCTCGATCGCCGGCGCGGTGGCCGCGGGCTTCCTCGCGGGCCTCCTCGCGAGCGTCGGCGCGATCTTCGACCCGGCGATCGAGAACGTCATCGTCTTCGCCCTCATGGCGGTCATCCTCCTCGTCCGGCCGGCCGGTCTCTTCGGTTCGCAGGAGGCGGCGTGAAACGCTCGCACCTGATCCTCCTCGCGGTCGGCATCGTCCTCGCCCTCGCGCTCCCCCGCATCCTCTATTCGGCGCTGGCCCTCCGCATCATCTCCTGGGCGCTCTTCGCGGTCTCGGTGGACCTCCTCCTCGGGTACGGCGGCATGCTCTCGTTCGGCCATGCGGCCTTCTGGGGCGGCGGCGGGTACGCGGCCGCGCTGCTCGCAAAGACCTTCCAGCTGCCATTCCCCATCGCCGTCCTCGGCGGCACGATCGTCGCGATGGCGCTCGCGGCGCCGATCGGCTACCTCGCGATCCGCCGGCGCGGGATCTACTTCGCGATGGTCACCCTCGCGTTCGCGCAGATGCTCTTCTACCTCGTGAACGAGTGGCGCGACGTGACCGGGGGCGAGAACGGCGTCCAGGCCGTCCCCAAGCTGCTGCTCCCAGGCCTCAGCGTCTCCCGGACGGCGGACTTCTACTACGCCGCTTTGCCGCTCGTCGTCGTCGGATTCCTTCTCGCCTACCGCATCGTCCACTCGCCGTTCGGTCATGTGCTGGTGTCGATCCGCGAGAACGAGTCGCGCGCGCAGGCGCTCGGCTACGCCACCTGGCGGTACAAGCTCGTCGCCTTCGTTCTCTCGGGCGGCCTCGCCGGCCTCGCCGGATCGGTCTTCGCGATCGGCAACAGCTTCGCCTCGCTCGACCTCTTGCACTGGACGACCTCGGGCAGCGTCGTGCTCATGACCGTGCTGGGCGGCATGGGCACGCTGTGGGGAAGCGCGGTCGGTGCCGCGATCGTCCTTCTGCTCGAGGATCAGCTCTCGTCGTTCACGGATGCCTCGGGGGTCGTTACCGGAGCGATCCTCGTCGCGATCGTCATCTTCTTCCGGCGCGGCCTCTGGCCGACCCTCTCGGACCTGGTGAGGCGGACCGCGTCTTCGCCTGGTGGCGCGTAAGGCGGCGTCAGACCAGCCGGCGCTCTCCGGTGATCGCGCGCACGAGTGCGACGATCAACGCCGCGATGAGGAAGAGGAACACGACCGCCAGGAGCGCGGCGAGGTCGACGACCCCCGGCCCCGGAGGCTCGGGGAAGATCCCCTGGAACGGCCGCACGAGCGGCTCGGTCACGCGGTAGAGGCCCGCGACGAGCGGCTGATTCGCGTTCGCGCCGGCGAGCTTCAGGACGAAGCGCAGCAGGAGGATGACCTCGAGCACGGTGAAGAGGAGCACGACGACGCGCGTGACGCTCCAGACCATCGGTCTCGCGTCGGTCGTCGCGGGGGCGGTGCTCGCGTTCACGTTCGTGCCCCCGGGCGCCGCCGACGCGGGGCGCTCGACGACGCGCTCGTAGCGTTCGCGCTCGACGCGCTGCGTCCTGTCGTGCTCGTGCTCGGGACGTGTCTCAGCCATGCCTCGACGACCAGCAGGCGGCGTGCCGGGCGGCAACGGAGGGGTCGAGGGGCTAACCTCCCCGTGGCTCGTGGATTTCCCGTTCGCGCATCGCCAGCGCGTGCGCTACGGCGAGACCGACCTCCAGGGCGTCGTGTATTACGCGAACTATCTCCTGTTCGCCGAGGTCGGCCGCGTCGCGTATCTGCGGGCACTCGGCGTGGTGTACGACCGTGACTTCATCGCGCGCGGCCTCGATTTCACGATCGGCGAGGCGCGCGTGCGCTACCGCGCGCCGCTGCGCTTCGACGACGAATACGACATCAAGGTGCGCGTCGGCGCGATCCGCCACTCCTCGTGGGCGTTCGAGTACGCGATCGACCGCGCCGACGGCGTCCACTGCGCGGAGGCGAGCACGATCCAGGTGATGATCGACCGCGTGACGGGTCGCGCGACGCGGATCCCCGACGAGCTGCTAAAGCTGCTCGAGGACGTAAGGGGGAGTGGGGGCCCACCCCCACGATGAGAAGGTGAGAAGTTGAACCCGGTACTCCCGGACGACCTTCTCATGCTCCAGCGGAGCGTCCGCCAGTTCGTCGAGGCCGCGCTCGCGCCGCTCGCGAAGCAGGTCGAGGAGCGCGACGAGATCCCGCGCTCGGCGATCGACGCCATGGCCGAGGCCGGTCTATTCGGCGTCGGCCATCCCGAGGAATGGGGCGGGCAGGGCTTCGGCAAGCTCGGCTACTGCGTCGCGGTCGAGCAGCTCGCGCGCGTGAACGCCAGCTTCTGGAACATCGTCGGCGGCTCGTCGGGGCTGTGCGGCACGGCGATCGCCGTGGGCGGTCCCGACGAGGTGCGGCGGCGCTATCTCCCCCAGCTCCTGTCGGCGCGAAAGATCGGTGCCTATGCGCTCTCGGAGCCGGGTGCCGGAAGCGACGCCGGGAGCCTGCGGACCGCCGCGCGCCGCGACCGCGACGACTACGTCATCAGCGGCGCGAAGACCTTCATCACGAACGCGCCCATCGCGGACCTCTTCGTCATCTTCGCCAACGCCGCTCCGGACAAGGGGTCGAAGGGGATCACGGCCTTCGTCGTGGAGCGGGCCGCGCCTGGCCTCGAGATCGGCCCGAACGACGAGAAGATGGGGCTCCACGGCTCGACCACCGCGCAGCTCTTCTTCAACGACATGCGCGTTCCAGCGACGCAGCGCGTGGGCGACGAGGGCGACGGCTTCAAGATCGCGCTCGCGACGCTCGACTTCGGCCGCCTCGGCCTGGCCGCGCACTCGGTCGGCGCGGCGCAGCGACTCCTCGAGGCATCGGTCGAGCACGCTCGGACGCGCGCGCAGTTCGGCAAGCCGATCGCGGCGAACCAGGGGATCCAGTGGCTGATCGCCGACGCCGCGACCGAGATCCACGCGGCCAGGCTCATGGTGTACGACGCGGCGTCGCGCGCCGATCGCGGCGAGCGCATCACGCAGCGCGCCGCGATGACCAAGCTCTTCGCCACCGAGACGCTCGGTCGGGTGGCCGACGCGGCCGTCCAGATCCACGGCGGCATGGGCTACATGCGCGAGCTCTGGATCGAGCGTGCGTACCGCGACGCGCGGATCGCGCGCATCTACGAGGGCACCAGCGAGATCCAGCGCCTGGTCATCGCGGCTGGCCTACTTGCGGACGCATAACGGACGCCCGGCGGCCGGGTTTGTGGATAACCGGCTGAATCTGGTGGATAAGACCGCCTCCTGAGGCCATAACGAGGCGGTTCTGTGGACAAACTCCCTGTGCGTCGAGCGTCCAGGTTCACCGATATTTGGTCGGTCCCGCGTGATCTCTGGCGCGCGGAGCACGCCCTGGACGCGGGCGAGCTCGCTCGGGCCCGCGCGCTTGTGGGCCCGCTGCTCGAGCGCTACCCGCAGCTCACCTTCGTGCGGAAGATCGCCGCCGAAGTGCTCTACGCCTCGGGCGATCCGCTCTCGGCCGCCGACCTCTTCGATCGCGTGATCCAGCGCCGGCCGCGCGATCGCGCCTCGGTCATCGGGCTCGTGGCCGCGAACGCGGCGCTCGACCGTAGCGGAGACGCGCGGACCGCGGCGGCGCTCCTGCCGAACGACGTCGACGTGCGCCTCGCGCTCGCCTGGAGCGAGCTCGTCGCGCTCGGCGGCCGCCGCGACGCCGGCGCGCGCCTCGTCGCCGAGCTCGCCGGGGATCCCGAGCTCGCGCGCTCGCGCGAGCGCGAGGCGATGCACGCGGCGCTGCGCGCGATCGCTGCCGCGCGCGAAGCCAGCGACGCCGGGCTCCGGTCGGCGCTCGCCGACGCCGAGCGTCACGCGAAGGCGGTCCGCGCGACGGACCGCGCCTTCGTCGGCTACCTGCGCGCGATCGCGCTACGCGAGGCCGGCGCGCGCGACGACGCGATGGCGGCGTTCGCGGACGCGATCGCGGGAGCCCCCGACTCGATCGGCGCGGCGCTCGCCCGCCGCGAGCGCGCGAAGCTTTCGGGTTAGCCGACCCTCTCGAGCGCCGCGAGGAAGCCGGCGACCGGCCCCATCGGCGGGCCGGCGTCCCGGCGGCGAATGGCCACGATCGGCCGGCGGATCGCGGCCGCGCCGACGAGGCGGACCTGCCGCAGCGACCGCGAGCGCAGCTCGGCGTCGAGCGCCATCCGCGGGAGGAGCGCGACGCCGAGGCCGGCAAGGACCATCTTCTTCGCGGCCTCGACGTTGTCGAGCTCGATGACGCTCTCCGGCACGACGCCAGCCTGACGGACGAGCGAGCTCGTGAGCTCGTAGTAGCTCGAGGCGCGGTCGAACAGGATGAGGCGATCGTCGGCGAGCTCGCGCACGCGGACCTGGCCGCGCCGCGCGAACGGGTGCTCCGCGGCCGCGACGAGGATGAGCTCGTCGTCGAAGACGGGGATGAGCGCCGCGTCCGGGTGCCGCACCGGACGGCCCACGCCGAGGTCCACCTCGTGGCGGAGGACCATCTCGAGGACCTCCTCGGTGTGGCCGGTGCGCACGCCGATGCGCACGTGCGGGTGCGTCGACCGGAACGCCTTGAGCAGCCCCGGCAGGAGGTACGTACTGACCGCGGGCGCGGCGCCGATGAGGAGCTCGCCGACCTTCCCCGTCCGCAGCTGCTCGACCGCCTTGCGCCCGTCGAGCATCTGCCCGATCGCGCGCTGCGCGTACGGGAGGAGAACCCGGCCGGCGTCGGTGAGCGCCATACCGCGGCGGCTGCGCACGAAGAGGTCGATCTCCAGGTCGGCCTCGAGCGTTTGGAGCCGCGCCGTGAGCGCGGGCTGCGTGAGGTGGAGCGCCTCCGCCGCGCGGCTCACGCTGGCGAGCCGGGCGACCTCGGTGAAGGCTTCGAGCTGGGCGAGGAACACCGCGCCGCCGAGTATAGATAGTGTTTATCGACAGCATCCAAACAAACGATTTGCTTTATGACCAGCTCGGCACGCAACGTGCCACTCAGACTCGACATGAAAGCCGCCAGCATCGTCCACGAGACCCTGAGCATCGCGGTCCAGCTGTTCGACAGGTCACGGCGCGACCCGAAGGAGGCCGCGGCGCGCGAGTGCACCTGTCCCGAGTTCTGCGAGCTCGACCATGGGAACTGATGTTGGGGGGCCCCTGCCCCGGCGCCCCCCCGCCCCCGAGCTTGCCGAGACTCCGCTCCTTCCGCCCGGGTTCGGCGTCCCGGCATCGCGGTGGGCCGATCCCGCGACGACGCTTCGCCGGCTCCTCGCGACGGAGCCGTTCGTCTTCGCGCCCGGCGTCTACGACCCGCACGGCGCGGAGCTCGCGATGTACCACGGCGCGAAGGCCGTGTATTTCTCGGGGTACTCGTTCGCGATCGGCCACCTCGGCACGACCGACATGGATCTCTACACGGGACCCGAGATCGCCGACGGCGCGCGGCGGACGGTCTCGGCCCTGCGCAAGTTCCAGCTCACGATGGCGCTCGGCGACCCCGAGAAGCAGGTCGCGCCGCGCCACCTCGCGATCCCGCCGGTCGTCGTCGACATGGACGGCGGCTACGGGAACCTGTTCAACGTCCAGCGCACGGCCGAGCTCTACGTGAACGCGGGCCTCGCCGGCGCGCACCTCGAGGACCAGGTCCTTCCCAAGCGCTGCGGTCACATCGCCGGCAAGGCGCTCATCTCCGCCGACGAGATGGTCGGCAAGCTCCGGATGGCGAAGGCCGTCGCCGCGGATCTCGGCCGGCCGGACTTCGTCGTCATCGCGCGGACCGACGCGGTCTCGGCGGTCGACGCGCCCGAGCCGACGCGCGGGCTCGACCTCGCGATCGACCGCGCGCTGCGGTATCTCGAGAGCGGCGCGCCCGACCTGGTGTGGGCCGAGTTCCCGAACGCGGACCGCGGCCCTACCGAGCGTTTCGCCGAAGAGGTGCACCGCCGCTTCCCGGACGCGCCGCTCGCGTTCAACTGGTCGAGCTCGTTCAAGTGGTTCAACGAGGCGGACCCCACCGGCTTCCGTGAGCTGGGCGACCTCGGCTACAGGTTCATCTTCATCACGCTCGCCGCGCAGCACGCGATGGGCTACGCCTTCAGCAAGCTCCTCCAGGGCCTCGCCGCGGACGACGAGGGCGCGTACATCGAGCTGCAGCGGAAGGAATGGGCGAACGGCGAAGACATCCCGACCCGCAGCCACCATCTCTTCACCGGCGTTCCGTACCACCAGGTCATGGGCGAGGTGCTGGGGGCGTCTCGGCTCGGCACATTCGACGAGGAGAAGGCGGAGGCCGTCGTCTAGCGCACGCGTAGAATCCGCGCGCTCGAGGAAGGGGAGGGGACGCCATGACGGTCACCGCCGCGCGTCCGGCGACGTTCACGTATCGCGAGATCGCGCTCCAAGACCGCCTCCGCGAGGTCGCGCGCGAGGTCGGCGCCAAGCCCGCCCTCGTGCTCGGCGACCGCACGCTCACCTACCGCGAGCTCGACGAGCGCACCGACCGGCTCGCGGCGGCACTGGCCCGGCGGGGGGTGACGCAGGGCGACCGCGTGACCCTCTTCATGCCGAACTCGCTCGAGTTCGTCGTCGCGTTCTACGGCGCGCTGAAGGCGGGCGGCGTCGTCAACCCGATCAACGCGCTCTCCAAGGAGCGCGAGGTGCGCTTCCAGGTCGCCGACGCCGGCGCGGCCGCCGTCCTCTATCACGAGGCGCTCGCGCCGATCGTCGACGCGGTCCGCGGAGACCTCACCGGCGTCCGCGCGTTCGCGGTCAGCGGCGCTTTCGCTCCGGCCGGGGTCGAGCGCCTCGACGACCTCGCCGCCGAGGCGGGCACGGTCTCGGTGAAGACCGCCATGACGGACCTCGCCGCGCTCCCGTACACGAGCGGCACGACCGGCTTCCCCAAGGGCGTGATGCTCACGCACGCGAACCTCACCGCGAACCAGCAGCAGTTCTTCGCCGCGGTCCCGGTCGGCCGCGACGACGTCTTCCTCAACGTGCTGCCGTACTTCCACATCTACGCGCTCAACCTGCTCATGGCGGGGGCGGTGAGCCTTGGCGCGACGCAGGTCGTCGTGCCGCGCTTCGACCTGGTCGAGTACCTCACGCTCGCCGAACGGCATCGCGCGACGGTGTGCTTCATCGTGCCGCCGATCGTGCTCGGCCTCGCGGTGCACCCGGAGGTCGACACGCACGACCTCTCCTCGGTCCGCTTCTTCTTCAGCGGCGCCGCCCCGCTGGCGCCCGATCCGGCGCGTCGCCTGGCGAAGCGCCTCGGGAAGCCGATCATCCAGGGCTACGGCCTCACCGAGACCTCTCCGGTGACGCACTCCAATCCCGTGGCCGCGCCGATCCTCGAGTCGATCGGCCCCGCGATCGCGGGGACCGAGGACCGGATCGTCGACCTCGAGAGCGGGACGAAGACGCTCGCGGCAGGCGAGGTCGGTGAGATCTGCGTGCGCGGGCCGCAGGTCATGCGCGGGTACTGGAACAAGCCGCAGGACACCGCCGACGTCATCCGTGACGGCTGGTTCCACACCGGCGACGTCGGCCGCAAGGACGAGCGCGGGTACGTCTTCATCGTCGACCGCAAGAAGGAGTTCATCAAGTACAAGGGCTTTGGGGTGGGACCCGCCGAGGTCGAGGCCGTGCTCTGCGAGCATCCCGCGATCGCCGACGCCGGCGTCATCGGCAAGGCCGACGCCGAGGCGGGTGAGATCCCGAAGGCCTTCGTGCAGCTACGGCCGAACACGACCGCGACCGCGGACGAGATCATGGCTTTCGTGAAGGAGCGGATCGCCGACTACAAGCGCGCGCGCGAGGTCGAGTTCATCGACAAGGTCCCGCGCACGGCCTCCGGGAAGATCCTGCGCCGCGAGCTCGCCGAGCGCGAGCGCGCGAAGACGGTGCCGCACTAGAGACGACACGGAACCGCGACAGGGGACGCCGGCGCGCGGGCCATGCTGTGCGCAGGAACATGCGCCAGCCACTCGTCTTCCAGCGCGGCGCCGGCCTCCGCCGGCGCGTCGCGCGCGCGCTCGTGCTGCTCGTCGGCGGTGGCCTCGTGGCCTGGGTCGGTCTCGTCGCGACCGCGGTCGTCCCGAACGGCGGAACGGTGGAACTGCCCGACTTCGTCGGTCCGCTCCAGCGCGCGGTCGCGCCCGCGACGAGCGCGCCGGCGCCCGGCCCTGGGACCAGCGCGCCGCCGGCGACGACGAGCCGTCCGGTCCTCGTGATCCCGCCCCTGCCGTTCCTCCCGACGCCTTCGCCGACCGCGCCCGCCGGTTCGCACAGCCCGACGCCCGGGGGTGGAGCGAACGCGACCTTCCCCGGCCACACGCCGGAGCGCACCCCGAGAACCTCGCCGCCCGGCCGTTAGATGGCCAGGCTCGTTCTGCTCGCCCTCGCGCTGTTCGCGCTCGCGGTCGGCCTGCTCGATCTGTCGGCGCGTGGCGCGTTTGCGGCACCCCCCGGCCCGCCGGTCGCGGTCGCGGGGGCCGGCCCGCTCCTTCGCGTGGTGCCCTCGCCGCTGCGCGGCGCGGCAGGTCGTGGGCGCGTCGCGGTCGTCGTCCGCGCGCCCGGCGCGGAGACGCGCAGGCTCTCCGGCGCCCTCGAGGCCGAGGGCATCCGCGCGACGTTCGCGCTCAGCGCGCTCGACGTGCTCGCCGACCGCACGCTGCCCGCGTTCGTCACCGGCCACGGCCACGAGGTCGCGTTCGCGGGCTACGCGGACGCGGATGCGACCCGGCTGCCCGAGCCGGTCTGGATCGCGAACGAGTCCCTCGGACGGCGCATCCTCGAACGCGCCTCCGAGCGCGAGGTGCGTCTGTACCTCCCCGGTCGACTCCTCGGCGGCGAGCTCGATGCGACGGCGCTCGAGACCGCGCGCCGCGCCGAGACAGCGGGCCTCTTGCCGCTTCTCCCCGCGCCGGCGCCTGCACGACGCGACGATCTCGACGGGCTGATCGTCGTCCGCCGGGCGGCCGACCTCGACGCGCTGCGTGGCGCGCTGGCCCGCGCCCGCACATCCGGTGTGACGCTCGTCGCGGCGAGCGCGCTCGCGGGGATCGGGAGCGAACCCCTCCCGCTCGGTGCGCGCATCGCGGGCGGCGCCGCGTTCGCCGCGTTCGACCTCTGGCGCTCCCTCGCGGATCTCGTCGTCGCTCTCGCCGGTGCCGCCACCCTCCTCATGCTCCTCCGCCTGGTGGTCGTCGCGATACTCGCGACCGCTCAGGCACGACGTCCTGACGTGGCCGGCGGGGACGTGCCCATGGTCGCCGTCCTCGTCGCGGCGTACAACGAGGAGGTCGTCATCGGGACGTGCGTGCGGTCGATCCTCGCGAGCGACGTCGAAGGGCTCCAGGTGGTCGTGGTCGACGACGGCTCGACCGATGCGACCGCGGCCCGAGCGAGCGAGGCCGCGGCCGGCGATGAGCGTCTTCGCGTGGTCCGGCAGCCGAACGGCGGCAAGGCCAGCGCGCTCAACACCGCGCTCGCGCGCACTGACGCGGCGGTCGTGGTCGTGATGGACGCGGACTCGCTGCTGGAGCGCGAGGCGCTCCGCCGGCTCGTGGCGCCCTTCGCCGACCAGGCGGTCGGCGCGGTGGCGGGGAACGTGAAGGTGGGGAACCGCTCCAGCTGGCTCGGCGCGCTCCAGCACCTCGAGTACGTCGTGGGCATCAACCTCGACCGTCGCTTCTTCGACCTCGTGAACGCGGTGAGCATCGTGCCGGGCGCGCTCGGCGGCTTTCGTCGTGAAGCGATCGTGCGGGCCGGCGGCTTTCCTCGCGACACCCTCGCGGAGGACGCCGATCTCACGGTCGCGATCGGCATGTATGGCTACCAGGTCCGCACCGTGGCCGACGCCCGGGCCTGGACCGAGGTGCCCGCGACCTGGCGCGCGCTCTGGAAGCAGCGCTACCGCTGGTCGTACGGGACGCTCCAGGTCCTCTGGAAGCACCGCGACGCCCCGTTCCGCTGGCGCGCGACGAACGTCGGCCGGCTCGGCATCCCCTATCTCATCGTGTTCGGGTATCTCCTGCCGCTCCTCGCGCCCGCGATCGACGTCACGTTGCTCTATGGCCTCGTCGTCGGTCCGCAGGTCCCGCTCCTGGCGGCCTTCGGCGTGTTCACGATCCTGCAGACGCTCGCGGCGGCGCTCGCCCTGCGCCTCGACGGCGAGCCGGCCTGGCATGCCGGCGCCGTTCTCGGCTACCAGCTTGGCTACCGGCAGATGCTCTTCGCCGTCATCGCGAGCTCGCTCTGGGCGGCGTTCGCGGGCCTGCCGGTCGGCTGGGGGAAGCTCGTGCGGCGCGGACTCTTGCCGCGCCCGGGCTAGGTGCCGACGACGACCCCGCCGTCCACCGAGAGGACGGCGCCGTTGATGAACCCCGCCTCGTCCGAGGCGAGGAAGAGGTATGCGTTCGCGACGTCGCGCGGCTCGCCGAGCCGGCGCAGCGGCGTGCGCTCGACCATGGTCGCGAGGATCTTCTCGGGCATCTGACGCACCATCTCGGTCCCGATGAAGCCGGGCGCGACCGCGTTCACGGTGATTCCGCGCGGGCCGAGCTCGCGCGCCCACACCTTCGTCATCCCGATGACGGCGGCCTTCGTCGCGACGTAGTTCGTCTGCCCGAAGTTGCCGTAGAGGCCGACGACCGACGACGCGTTCAGGATGCGGCCGTAGCGCTGCCGGATCATCACGGGGGCCACCGCCTGCGTGCACGCGAAGACCCCGCGCAGGTTCACCGCGATGACCGCGTCGAACTCGGCCTCGCTCATGCCGCCGGCGATCTCGCCGTCCTTCACCCGTACGAGCTGGGCGTCGCGCAGGATCCCGGCGTTGTTGACGAGGATGTCGATCCGCTGATGCGTGGCGACGACTTCCGTCACGGCGGTCTGCACCGCTCGGAGGTCGGTGACGTCGACGCGCTCATCCGCGCCCTCGCTCACGTCCCAGGTCACGACCGTCGCGCCCGCCTCGCGGAACACACGCGCCGTCTCGGCGCCGATCCCGCGCGCGCCACCGGTGATGACGGCGACCTTGCGCTCGAGCCGGAAGCTCACTCGGTCTGCTCGTCCTCCTCCCAGCCTTCGCCGGACTCGAGCTCCTCGGCGTAGCGCTCCGGCTCGAGGCCGAGGTCCTCGATGACCGCGACGAGGCTGTTGCGCTGCTCGGGAGGAGTCGTGCGGATCCAGCCGCGGACGACGTCGTCGATGCCGACCGTCGCGCTGTCACGCTCGCTCGCCACGAGCTCGCTCTCGTCCCGCGCCGCCGACTTCGCGAGCTCGCGCAGGGTCTCCGGCACCATGCGGCAGAGCGTCGCGAGGACGCCCTCGGCGCTCTCCTCCCAGGCCATGCTCATGCGATCGCGTCGATGCCCGTGGCGAAGCGGCCGATGATGAGCTTCTGGATCTGCGTCGTCCCCTCGTAGAGCCGGTTCACTCTTGCGTCGCGCCAGTACCGCTCCACCGGGAACTCGTCGCTGAAGCCGTAGCCGCCGTGGATCTGGATCGCGTTGTCGGCCGCGCGCTGCGCGATCTCGCTCGCGTACAGCTTGGCGATGCTCGTCTCGCGCGTGTTCGGCCGGCCCTTGTTCTTGAGGTCGCCCGCGCGCCACACGAGGAGCCGCGCGGCCTCGGTCTCGACGACCATGTCGGCGATGAGCTCCTGCACGAGCTGGTGCCCGGCGAGCGGCTTGCCGAATGACCTGCGCTGCGTCGCGTACGTGACCGACGCGTCGATGCAGGCCTGCGCCACGCCGACCGCGCCCGCCGCGACGGAGTAGCGGCCCGAGTCGAGCGCCGCCATGGCGATCTTGAATCCGTCCCCGACCGGGCCGAGCCGGTTCGCGTCAGGGACGCGGACGTCGTCGAGGATCAGCTCGCTCGAATCGGACGAGCGCAGACCGAGCTTCCCATGGATCGGCTGACTCCCGTAGGGTTGTTCGTCCCGTTCGAGGAGGAACGCGGCGATGCCCTTGTGCTCCTTCGCCGGATCGGTCTGGGCGAAGACGAGCGCGAGGTTCGAGACCGAGCCGTTGCTGATCCACGTCTTCCGCCCGCGCAGCACCCATGCATCGCCGTCGCGCCGCGCGGAGGCGCGGATCTTGGTCGCGTCGCTCCCGACCTCGGGCTCGGTGAGGCCGAAGCAGCCGATGAGATCGCCTTTGCAGAGGCGTGGGAGGTAGCGGCGCTTCTGCTCCTCGGTGCCGAACTTCAGGAGCGTGAGCTCGACGAGCGAGATCTGCACCGAAAGAGTGGTGCGGACCGACGAGTCGACGCGGCCGATCTCCTCGGTGATGAGCGCGTGCGAGACGTAGTCCACCCCCATCCCGCCGTACTGCTCCGGGACCGGCCCGCCAAGGAGCCCGAGCGGGGCCATCTTCGACAGGACGTCTTTGGGGAACGTTTCGCTGCGGTCTCGCTCGCGCGCGCCCGGCGCGATCTCCCGGTCAGCGAAATCCTTGGCGAGCTTCCGGATCTGCTGCTGCTCGCTGGTGAGGTCGAAGTCCATCGCCGCGAGTCTATTGAAGCGTCCGCTCGCTCCGTGTCTGGCGCCTGCCGCCCCGATCCGGCCGAGAGTCAGCCTCGACGTCGCGCGTCGGGCGCGGCAGAGACCTCGCCGGAGCGTAGCGTCAAGGGCATCCGATGAAGGTCGGGACGACTCTCTACGTTCGCGACCGCGCCGAGTGGCGGCGCTGGCTCGCCCGCCACGCCAAGCGTGAGAAGGAGATCTGGCTCGTCTATCCGAAGAAGGCGAGCGGCAAGACGCGGATCTCCTACAACGACGCGGTCGACGAGGCGCTCTGCTTCGGCTGGATCGACAGCATCAACAAGGCGCTCGGCAAGGACCGCTACGCGCAGCGCTTCACGCCGCGGCGTCCGAACAGCAAGCTGTCGGCGATGAATCGCGAGCGGGCGCTCCGCCTCGTCGCCGCCGGTCGGATGACGAAGGCGGGACAGCGCGCGCTCGGCGACCAGCTGAAGGCGCGGCCTCTCCGCATGCGGGCCGACGTGCGCGCCGCGCTGCGGGCGGCGCCGGGCGCGTGGACACGCTTCCAGCGGTTCCCCGCGAGCTACCGGCGCATCAGGATCGGCTGGGTCGAGGGCGCGCGGGACCGGCCCGACGAATTCCGCAAGCGCCTGCGGTACTTCGTCGCGATGACGGCGAAGAACAAGCGTTACGGCATGGTCCGCTAGTCGGCCGGAGCCGCCGGCCCGCGACCCCGTCGTACGAGAGACTCAGGGCTCGGGGCGGTAGTGGCGGCGGAGCGCCAGCCAGCGCGCGGGCTCGGCGAGCGGCGTGAACCCGTAGCGCGCGTAGAGCCCGTGCGCGTCGCGCGTCGCGAGGAGGAAGTTGCGCACGCGCTCGAGGTCGGGGTGCGCCATGACCGCGTCCAGGAGCCGCTTGCTCACGCCACGGCCACGGTGCGCGGGCAGCACGAAGACGTCGCAGAGCCAGGCGAACGTGGCCCGGTCGGTGACGACGCGCGCGAACCCGGCCTGCTTTCCGCCGCGCGCCGGATCGCCGTCGAACGCCGAGAAGCAGAGCGAGTGCTCGAGACCGCGATCGAAGACGTCACGCGGCAGGCCGAGCGACCAGTACGCCTCATCGCGCAGGAACCGGTACACGAGGTCGCGATCCACGTGCGTCGTGTCGCTCGAGACCACGTACGGCACGCCGACAGTATCGAGGCCTACCGCGCGCCAGCCCGGCGCCGCGCTCCTTCTCAGACCGCCCAGGGCGGCGGCGCGCTCGCCGTGCCGCCGAGGCTGCCGAACACGCCGAGGCGCAGCTTCAGCGCACCGAGAGCGCTCTGCTTCGCGGAGAGCGACGCGAGCATCCGGTCGTAGCCGGCGTCCGGGTAGGCCCGCGCGGAACGCGCGAGGATGGGCGCGAGCTCGGCTGGATAGTCGACGTCCTTGAGCTCGGGATGCGGCCAGGCCTTCGTGCCCTCCCGATACGGCGTGAGGAAGTCGATCCCGTTGCGGACGCGAGGCGACGCGTGCCAGACGTCCACCCCGACGCGGTCGCCGAGGTCGCCGAGGACGCAGAAGGCGAGGAGGTTGAACGCGCTGTAATGGAATGATCGCGTGCGCACGAGCTCGAGCGGCTGATGACCGTCGTCGTTGATCTG
>Ga0209689_1000051_pt1 | contig 57706 bp, 46 predicted proteins | sample GraSoiAngelo_149_FD_187119 | JGI IMG/M metagenome (GOLD analysis project Ga0209689, IMG submission 187119) | Grasslands soil microbial communities from the Angelo Coastal Reserve, California, USA - 14_1009_09_30cm (SPAdes) (version 2) | ecosystem: Environmental > Terrestrial > Soil > Grasslands ... | reverse complement strand
CTTACGGCTTACGGCTTACGGCTTACGCCTTGCGGCTATTCTACCTCACGACCAGATGCGAGTACTGCAGAACGTTCTCCACGACCAGCTCGAATTCGTCGCCTGTCGAGGTCGCGGGGAGAGGCGTGCTCCACGACCCACTGCCGGCGACCGGGGTCGCGAGCAGCGTCACATTCCCCGCGCCGCTCAGGAAGTCAGCCGGAATGGTGAAGTCCACGGTGCTGTTGGTGGTCACCGTGCCCAGGCGCACCCGCAGCGCGCCACGGACCACGTAGATTCTCACGTCCGACCAGTTACTGTTGGTGACGCGCAGCGCGACCGGGGAGCGGGGCTCGACCGGAGTAGCCGATGGAGCGGCGGACTGGTGGCGGGCGCATCCGACGGTCGCGAGCGGATGGACGACACACCAGGCGATCACTGACAGCCGCAGCGGAAACGTCGGGGACTGCGTCATCCTTGCTCGCGGTCGCTTCCCAGCCAGAATCATACTGCACCGCACGGAATCACGCGAAGGAATCGTCATGTCCGGGTCGTACGACATCGTCATCGTGGGCGCCGGCCACAATGGTCTCGTTACCGCCGCGTACCTCGCCCGAGCCGGAAGGCGCGTCCTGGTGCTCGAGCGCCGCCACGTGGTGGGGGGCGCATGCGTGACGGAAGAGCTGTGGCCCGGCTTCAAGGTGTCCACAGCGGCGTACGTGAACAGTCTGCTGCGACCGGAGATCATCCGCGATCTGGAGCTCCCTCGCCACGGGTTCGAGCTGCTGCCGCGGAGTCCCTCCTCGTTCACGCCCTTCCCCGACGGGCGGTTCCTGCTGATGGGGCCCGACAAGGAGCTGACTCGGCAAAACGTCGCCAAGTTCTCCGAGCGGGACGCCGCGGCGCTGCCTCGCTACGAAGCGATGCTCGAGCGGGTCGCGGATTTCATCGAGCCTACCTTGCTCCAGACCCCACCCAATCCCTGGTCATTCCGACCCAAGAACCTCGCGCAGCTCGCGGGGCTGGGGTGGCGCTTTCTGAAGCTGGGGCGGGACGGGCCGGCGGCGCTCGAGATCCTGACCGGCGCCGCGCGGCCGATCCTCGATCGCTGGTTCGAGTCGGAGCAGCTGAAGATCGCGCTGGCGACCGACGCGATCATCGGCGCGATGGCGTCGCCCTCGGTGCCGGGCACGGCGTACGTGCTGTTCCACCACGTGATGGGCGAGTGCAACGGGGTGCGGGGGATGTGGGGCTACGTGCGCGGCGGGATGGGTGGAATCACCCAGGCGCTCGCCTCCGCGGCGCGCGCGCACGGGGCGGAGATCCGCGTGAACAGCCCGGTGGCGAAGATCGTCACCCGCCGCGGGCGGGTGAAGGGGGTGGCGCTCGAAGACGGGACCGAATTTCAGGCCCGGAAGGTCGTCTCGAACGCCGATGCGCACGTCACGTTCCTCCAGCTGCTGGAGCAACAGGACCTGGGCCCCGAGTTCGTAGCCGCCGTCAAGAGCATCGACTACGCGAGCGCCTCGCTCAAGATCAACGTCGCGCTGTCGGAGCTCCCCGACTTCACCGCCATACGCGGCAGCGGTCTGCCACCGAACGGACACCTGCGCGGCACGATCCACGTCGCGCCCACCCTCGACTACATCGAGCGGGCGTACGACGATGCGAAGTATGGACGTCCGTCGGCGGATCCGATCCTCGAATGCACCATTCCGTCCGTCGTCGACACGACCGTCGCGCCCCCCGGCAAACACGTCATGTCGTTTTTCGTGCAGTACGCGCCGTACCAGCTGCGGCATGCGACGTGGGACCAGGTCAAGCATGAGTTCGCCGATCGCTGCTTCGACATCCTCGACGAATACGCGCCGAACTTCAAGCGCTCCGTGATCGACCGGCAGGTGCTCTCGCCGCTCGACCTGGAGCGCCGCTTCGGCCTCACTGGTGGAAACATCTTCCAGGGCGCGATGACCCTGTCACAGCTCTTCTTCCTGCGCCCGCTGCCCGGATACGCCGACTACCGCACGCCCATCAAGGGGCTATACCTGTGCGGCTCGGCGACGCACCCGGGCGGCGGCGTGATGGGCGCGTGCGGCTACAACGCGGCGCGGGAGATCCTGCGGGACCGCTAGGCCTTCTTGGCCGTAGGCGGCAGCAACCCGTTCAAGCGCAGGTAGATCGCCATCTGGCTGTAGTGATCCGCCCAGTCGGCGACGGTGATCAGCCCGGCGAAGGCCTTCGTGACCTTGCGGCCGCCGAAAAAGTCGATGCTGTCGCCGAGCTGCGCGTCCTGGATCTGGGCCAGCACGGTCTCGCAAAACTTGAACGAGGCCTTGAGTCCGGCCACGAGCTTGTCCTTGGGGTCCGTCCCCGCAAACTTGTCCACGTCCGGCTGCTTCATGCCGGACGCCGCGCTGCAGAGGTAGTTGTTCCCTTCCTTGATCAGGTGGGACACCACGTCCCCGAAGCTCATCTGGGCTGGCGTGGGCTTGTAGCCGTACTTGTCAGCCGGCATTTCCTCTGCCGCGTCCACGATGTTCTTCGTCTGGCGCTGCGCGACGGCCCGGATTCCGTTGGTGACCGGGTTCTGGGCCTGCGCGGCGACGACGACCGTGAGGGGGAAGGCGCAGAGGGCAAGGAGGGTGGTTCCGAGCATGGATCTCATCCCTGAAGCTCCTGTGAAAGGTGTGGTGGCGGCCGCCCAATTCTGCATCGGAAAGGTGCTCCCGTCCAGGCTAGATTGGTGCATGCGCCTACTTCTTCCCCTCGCCGTGCTCGTCGGTTCCGCCTCCGCCCCTGCCCTCGCCCAATCCAACGCTGAGCGGGTCGCGAACGACACCTACAGCCGGTCCCACGATTACGACGTGGTGCACCAGCGCATCGAGGTCCGGAACTTCGATTGGGACTCGACGTCGCTGGACGGGCGCGTGACGACCACCCTGGTGGCGCTACGGCCTGGGCTCGACTCCGTGATCCTCGACGCGGGCAAGCGGCTCGTCGTGTCGCGCGTCGTCGATGCCCGCGGGGGGACTCTCCGGAGCACCGCCCACGGCGACACGCTGGTGGTGTACCCCGCGCGCCCGGTTGCCTTCCACGATACCCTGCGTTTCTCCATCGACTACCACGCGCGCATCGATAACGGCCACGGACTGACGTTCATCGAGCCGGAGGGCCGGGAGCACCGGCCGCAACAGATCTGGAGCCAAGGTGAGGACCACGACAACCACTTCTGGTTCCCGACATACGACTTCCCCAACGACAAGATGACCTGGGAGCTCGACGCCACCGTGCCACGGCAGTACACGGTGGTCTCGAACGGCCGGCTCGTGGCCGACCGGCGGAATCCCGACGGGACGCATACGGTCACGTGGCGCCAGGACCCGCGGAGCGCGACCTATCTCGTGTCCCTCGTCGTCGCGCCGCTCGTGCGGCTCGCCGACACCTGGCGCGGGATTCCAGTCGAGTACTACGTGTACCGCGCCGACTCGAGTCGCGCCCGGCGCCTGTTCGGGGTCACGCCGGACATGATCGAAGTGTTCTCACGCCTGACCGGCGTCCGCTATCCTTGGGCCAAGTACGCCCAAACCACGGTCGCGGATTTCTTCGGCGGGATGGAGAACGTGAGCGCGACGACGCTCATAGACTGGCTCCCCGACGAGCGCGCCTACCTCGACCGGCCGTGGTATCAGTGGATCCTGATCCCTCACGAGCTGGCCCACCAATGGTTCGGCGACTACGTGACGCTCGAGAACTGGGCCAACATGTGGCTCAACGAGGGCTTCGCCGAGTTCCTCCCGGGGCAGTACTGGCGCGTGAAGCTCGGCCCCGGCGCCGAGGACGACTACTACCTGGACGAGTACCACCAGTACCTCCAGATCGACCAGCGACGCCGTATGCCGCTGGCCGCGCTCGGCTCGAACAACGTGTATCCGAAGGGCGCGCTGGTGCTGCGCATGTTGCTGCGCTACCTGGGTCCCGAACGGTTCTGGGCATCGCTCCATCTCTACCTCACGCGCCACGCCCTGGGAAACGCGACCACGGACGACCTGCGCCAGGCAGTGCTCGACGCAACGGGCGAGAATCTCGACTGGTTCTGGAGTGAGTGGATCTACGCTGCCGGACACCCCCGGTTCGCAGTGACGGCCGTCTACGACACCACGGCGCGGAAGCTCACGCTTACGGTGAAGCAGACCCAAGCGGACTCCGGTAAGGCGGACAGCACCGGCCTGGCGTTCGAGACCCCGAACGTGTTCCGCATGCCGGTGACGATTCGCGTAGGGACCGCGAGCGGCGATGTCGTGCGGCGGGCCGAGCTCGCGGCCCGGGAGCAGACGATCGAAATCCCGGAGCTGGCCGGCGCGCCGACGATGGTGGTGTTCGACGACGGCAATACGATTCTCAAGGAGCTGACGTTCGACCAGCCGACGCCGTGGCTCGCCACGGCGCTCAAGCGGGATGCGGATCTCTGGAACCGCCAGTGGGCGATCGAGCAGTTGGCGCAACGGCCGGCGGACGCCGCGGCCGTGGCCGCGCTCGCCGAGGCCGCGACCAGGGCCGACTACTTCCGCACGCGCGCGGGGGCGGTCGAGGCGCTGGCCGGGCTACCTGCGGCGAGCGCCGCCGCGGCGCTCGAAGCCGCGCTGCGCGACACCTCGGCGCAGGTACGGCGCGCAGGCGTAGCGGCCCTCGGCCAGCTCGGCGGTGCGCGGGCCGCCGAGCTCGCGCGCGCCACGTTCCGCAATGACCCGAGCTACGAGGTGCGGGCCGCGGCACTCACCGCCCTGGTCCGCGCCGACTCGACTGCGCGTGACAGCGCCATCGCCTGGGGGCTCGCTACACCATCGTATCAGGACGTGATCCAGGAAGCGGCCTATCGGATCATCGCGCAGACGGGAGACACGGCGGCCATCCCGCGCATCGAGGCGCAGCTCGCCACGGACCACTTCGCCGCGCACGTGCTGGCGGCGCTCGCGGCCCGCGGCAGCGCCCACTCGCTCGACGCACTCGTCGCTCACCTGAACGACGATCGCCGGGCGGTGCGGCGCTGGGTGGTCGAGGCGTTCCGGTTCACGCTGCCGCGCCAGCTCGGCATCGCGCGGTTGCAGGCGGTCGCCGGCACGCTCAAGTACGCAGACACCCGGAGGGCCGTGGAAACCGCCTTGCAGCACCTGCAGAAGCCCGCCGCGGATGAGGAGTAGGAGTGTCTTCCGTCATCCGCCATCCGTGGCTGCGCTTGACGGATGAGGAACGAGAGATGACGCCTTCCGCCTGAAGAAGTAGACGGGGAGTCCCGCAAGAATCAGCACCGCCCCCTCGGCGAAGTCACGCGGTTGCTCGCGAGCGGTATTGATCACCAGCCAGAGAGAAAACAGGATGAACAAGATCGGCGTGACGGGATAGCCCCAGGCCTTGTAGGGTCGGGACAGGCCCGCCGCCGTGTAACGCAGTCGGATTACCGCGCCGCAGGACATCGCGTAAAACACAAACCCCGACACCACGACGTAGGTGAAGAGCCGGTTGTACGTGTCCTTCCATGAAGGCTCGGTTGAGATCCAAGTCAGCGCGATCGCGATGATGCATTGGACGATCAGCGACGGCGCTGGGGTAAGAAACCGGGCGTGGACTCCGCCGAGCCAACGAGGGAGCAGGCTGTCGCGCGCCATGGCGTAGGGTATCCGCGCTCCCGCCAGTACCTGTCCATTGTTCGAGCCGAGCGTGGCGGTGAGGATCGCCACGGCGACGAGTGCGGCGCCGGCACGTCCCAGGGTGATCTGGGCCGCATCCGACGCGACCAGAGATGACGCCGCCATACGGGTGGGTGAGAGCACGTAGGCGAATGAGGCGGTCACGAGGCAATAGAGCGCCATCGCGATCACCGTGGACAAGACGATCGAGCGTGGTATGTTGCGCTCCGGGTCCTTCACCTCCCCGCCCACGTAGGTGATCTCGATCCAGCCGTCATACGCCCACAGCGCTGCCAGCATCGCCACGCCGAACGGCGCGATCAGGGAGCCGAGCGGCGTATCCGGCCACACCGGCGAGAAGTTCTCGAGGTGGCCGCCCGGCACCACAAACCCGACGGCAATCAGGACGGCCAGCAGGCCGATCTTGATCAGCGTGAGGATGTTCTGAATGAGGACGCCGAGCTTGACGCCGAGCGCGTTGAGCACCGTGAGGGCGACGATCGACACCATCGCCACGGCCTTGATCCCGGAGTCCGCAAGCGGGACGAAGAACCCGAGGTAGGTCGCGAATCCCACGGCGATGGCGGCGATGGAGGCCGGGTTGATCACGACCCCGGCTGTCCAGCCGTACAGGTACCCCCACACTGGCCCGTACGCCCTGGTCAGGTAGACGTACTGGCCGCCGGCCTCCGGCATCGCCGCGCCCAGCTCGGCGACCGACAGCGCGCCCAAGAGAGAAACGAATCCGCCCACGATCCAAACGAGGATTGCGGGACCAGTGGCACCGAGCCCGGCCGCGATGGTGCTCGGGACGATGAAAATGGCCGAGGCGATGATCGTCCCGACGTTGATCATCGTCGAGTCGAGCAGCCCGAGCTGGCGCTTGAGGTCCGCCACTACGGACCGAGCCGGTTGTATTTCCGCAGCAGGGCGCGCAGCCGGTCATGCGGCAGCCCGTACACGGTGAGATCGTCCGCGCCGGTCATGGTCTGGCCCGCGAGCATGGCGTTGACGATCGCCTCCTCGGTGGCCTGCACGGTCGCCTCGAACAGCGGCGTGATCTGCTCGTTCGACGCCATGGACACCTGCGCCAGCCCGGAATCCCGAGAGGCGCGGGCGTTGGCCGTCGAGAACGCGATGAAGATGTCACCGGACGAGTTGGACGCGACCCCGCCCAGCCTGCCCACCCCGAGCCCGCCCCGCCGGGCGAGCCGCTTCAGCTGGTGAGGAAGCAGCGGTGCGTCGGTGGCGACCACGATGATGATCGAGCCGACGTCGGCCGGGATGGCCGCCACGGTCCCCGAGCGCGGGCCACCGCACGGGGCGCGGCACGGCATGAGGTCCGAAACCTCTTGCCCGACCGGCACGCCGGCGATGCGGAGGTAGCGGCGTCTCCCGTAGTTGCATTGCACCAGCACGCCTACGGTATATCCGCCATCCTGCGGATCGAGCCGTCGCGAGGCCGTCCCGATCCCGCCCTTGAACTGGTTGCAGACCATTCCGGTGCCGCCGCCGACACTGCCCTCTACGACGCGGCCGCCGCGAGCACTGTCCATCGCGGCCCAGGCGTCCTGTTTCGTGACGTGAAACCCGTTGATGTCGTTGAGCACGCCGTCCCACGTCTCCGCTACCACCGGCAACGACCATTCGTCCTGGAGCATACGTCCCCGCCGTACGACCCACTCGATCACCGCATCGCGTACCACGCCGACCGAATGCGTGTTCGTGATCATCACGGGACCCCACAGGAACCCCGACTCCTCCACCCAGGTCGTCCCGGTCATCTCACCATTGCCGTTCATCGTGAACCAGCCGGCGAACACGGGATCGTCGGCGTCTCTGCCGCGGGGGAAGATCGCGGTGACACCGGTGCGCACGGGGCCCTTCCCCACGACGAGCTTGCCGCTTCCCGCCACCAGGGTGCGGTGGCCGACTTCGACCCCGCCCACGTCGGTGATGGCGTTGAGCGGACCGGTCGTGCCTTCGAAGGGGATGCCCAAGTCCCGGCCCCGCTCGGGGCGCTGCGCGTCGGACGCGGCGGCGGCGAGCATCAGGACGGCGAGCGGTAGGTGCGTGCGCGTCATGGCGCGGTAGCATACCGGCGAGCCGAAACCGTCGCAAGCGCCGAACCGTCGATAGATTCCTGACCCTATGACCGGGACCGCCTTCCCCTCCGTCTCCTCCCGAACCTCCTATTGGCAGGTGAGTCGCGCGCCGCGCTACAGCCTGCTGTTCGCGCTCCCGCTGCTGCTGTTCTACCAGGTGCTCGCGGTGCTGCTCGCGCACGGCGAGCGCTCCGTCCGCAACGGCGCGGACGTGATCCTGCAGGCCCTGTTCACGGCTGTGGCGGGCGCCTGGGGCCCGCCGCTTTTCATGGTGTGCTTGATCGGCGCGGGATTGTGGCTCGTGACGCGCGACCGGCGCGCACACGGGTCGCGGCTCCGTGGCGGCGTGTTTGTGGCGATGCTGGGCGAGACGATCGCGCTCGCGCTGACGTTCGGCTTCGTCGTGGGGAGCGTGACCTCTGGCGTGCTCGGTATGTTGCAGACGCTCGCGGTGCCTGGAGGACCGGAGATGGACTGGTGGACGCGGTTGATGGTCTCACTGGGGGCGGGGATCTACGAGGAGCTGCTGTTCCGCGTGCTGCTCGTGGGCGCGCTCGCCGCCACCGCGCGGGCTCTGCTCGGCTGGCGCCCGCTCACTGCGGGCGTCACGGCGACCGTCGTCGGCGCCGCGATCTTCTCGGCCTTTCACTATATCGGCCCCTACGGCGACCGCTGGCAGCTGTATTCGTTCGCGTTCCGGATGGTCGCGGGGCTGTTCTTCTCGGGGTTGTATCTCGCGCGCGGATTCGGGATCACGGCGTGGACGCATGCGCTGTACGACGTGCTACTGCTGGTGATGCAGTGAACAGCGACAGACGCAGCAGACGCACAGGGGAGAACAGCTGGTAGCAGTCAGGTAGGCCTACCTGACTCCTGAATCCTGTTCACCCCTGTGCGTCTGTGCGTCTAGCCGTGGCCTGTCCTGACAGTCTCTTTCACTATCTCCCGGAGCCTGAAGCGTTGGATCTTGCCCGTTGCCGTCTTCGGCAGCTCATCCACGAACACGATCCAGCGCGGGTATTTGTAGGGAGCGAGCCGCTCCTTGATGAACGCCTTGAGCTCGGCCTCGAGCGCCGGGCTCGCCGACTGGCCCCGCGCGAGCACCACGAACGCGAGCGGCTTCACGAGCGCGTCCTTGTCCTCTGCACCCACGACCCCGGCTTCCGCGACGGCCGGATGTTCGGTGAGCGCGCCCTCCACCTCTGCCGGCGACACCCACATGCCGCCCGCCTTGATCATGTCGTCGGTGCGACCGGCGTACCAGAAGTACCCATCGGCGTCACGCGTATACTTGTCCCCCGTCCGCACCCACTCGCCTGCGATGGCCTGCTTGGTACGCTCGTGCTGGTTCCAGTAGCACGCGCACGCACTATCCCCTTTTACGATCAGGTTGCCCACTGCTCCGACCGCTACCTCGCGGTCGGCGTCGTCCACGAGCTTCGCCTCGTACCCCGGCACAACGGTGCCGCTCGAGCCGGGGCGCACTTTGCCACCGCGGTTCGCAATGAAGGTGTGGCACATCTCGGTGGACCCGATGCCGTCGAGGATCTCGAGCCCGAACTTCTCGAGCCAGCGCTCGTAGATCGCCTTCGGCAGCGGCTCTCCTGCCGAGCTGCAGATCCGGACCGAGCCGAGGTCGTACAGCCGCTCGGCGTCCGGCACCTGCAGCATGGCCGCGTACGCCGTGGGAACGGCATAGAATAGCGTAGGGCGCTCCCGCGTGATGACGTCGAACACCTTCGCGGGCTCGGGGCGGCTCGGGTACAGCACCGTCGAGGCGCCCACGTGGAACGGGAAGTACAGCGCGTTCCCCAGACCGTAGGCGAAGAACAGCTTGGCGACCGAGAAGGTGCGGTCCTCCGGCCCGATCTCGAGCACGTGCCTGCCGAACGCTTCACAACACACGAGCATGTCGTGGTGCAGGTGGACCGCCGCCTTGGGCGTCCCCGTGGTGCCCGATGTGTACTGCCAGAAGGCCACGTCATCCTTGGTCGTGATCGCGGGAGCGAGCTCGGCGCTCTCGTCCCCGACCAGGTCGGCATAGGGGAGCTGACCGGCCGCCGGCCGTCCTACGACCACCACGTGGGTGAGATCCGGCGATCGGGGGCGCACCTCTTCGACGGCGGCGACCAGCGGCTCGCTCGCAATCACCACTGTCGCCCGGCTGTCCCTCAGGATGTACTCGTAGTCGCGCGGCTTGAGCAGGGTATTGGTTGGGACGGGCACGGCGCCGATCTTGAGCGCTCCCCAGAAGCTGCACACGAACTCCGGGCCGTCGTGCAGCAGGAGGACCACGCGCTGCTCCATCTTGACGCCGAGGCGCCGCAGCATGTTGCCCAGCCGATTCGTCCCGGCGTGCACGTCGCCGTAGGTGAGTCGTCGGCCCTCGTAGATGATCGCGAGCCGGCCGTCCCGGCCCTCCTCGACGTGGCGGTCGACGAACCAGCGGGCGGCATTGAAGTCGCGCGGGATCATCGCGCCGACATTACCCCCTACACCCCGGGAGTCAAGCTCGCGGGGCGCTCGGGCGGGCGGTATTTTCCAGTCGGAGTATGACCGTGAGCCTCCTTTCCCTGGTGTGCCTCATCGCGGGCGTGCGTCAGACCGGCCCGACCGACTCGCTCGCCGTTCTGAAATCGGCGCAACGGGCGCGCGAGACCTTCGAGGCCACGCGCCGCGCGAACCTTCCCGAACAGCCGGGAGGCTGGAGTGGCACCTGCGGCCAAATCATCGGGCGGATCTGCTACTGGTCCGACGGCCGCGGGGACGCGGATAGCGCGCCCGAGGAGCCCGCGCGGATTCGCCAGGCGCGCGCCCGACTGCTCACGGCATTCGACCGGGCGGGCGCCGCCCTCCCTGGGGACGAGTGGATCGCCGGCCAGCGGGTACGCTATCTGCTGGAGGACGGCCAGCCGCGCCTGGCGGCGCAGGTAGCGGAGCAGTGTCGCGCGGTGGCGTGGTGGTGCGAGGCGCTGGGCGGTCTGGTGCGGCACGTCGAGCGTGACTTCGCGGGAGCCGACAGCGTGTTCGCGGTTGCCCTCGCCGACATGCCGGAAGACGAGCGGTGTCGCTGGAACGACATCTCTTCCCTGCTCGAGGGTGAGCTCGCGCGCCGGTATCGCGACTTGGACTGCGCCGGACGGGCGGCGCTCGAATCCCGGTGGTGGTGGCTCGCCCAGCCCCTCTACTCGCTGACCGGCAACGACCGCCGCACCGAGCACTTCGCGCGCCGCGCGATGGTCCGCATCCAGCAAGGCCGTCGGACTCTATACGGTCTGTTTTGGGACGATGATCTTCGCGATGTGTTGCTGCGCTACGGATGGGCGACCTTCTGGACGCGCGATCCCCCGACGTCTCCCCTGGTTCCGTCGGAGCCACGCGTCACGGGTCACCTGGCCTCACCGACCTTCCACTTTGCCCCCGAGGCACGCGCTCTCGACGATCCCGGGAGCGCAAAACCCGAAGACTGGACCTTCGACACCCCCAATGCCCGTGAGCAATACGCGCCCGCCTACGCGACGGCGTTCGAATCCCTGGACCACCAAGCCGCGCTCTTCCGACGGGCCGACTCCTGCCTCGTCGTCGCGGCGTACGATCTGTCGAACGACACGCTGTTCGCGCAGCACACGGTCACGGCCGCCCTGGCCCTCGCCGCGGACGAGCGCACGCTGGCCCTGTCCCGGGACTCAGGCGTAGTCGCGGGGGCGCGTGCCCTCACAACGACAGCCCCCTGCGGCCCGCTCGTGCTGTCGCTCGAGGCAGTGGCCCCGGCCGAGCGACACGTGGCGCGGGCTCGCTACGGCGTGACTCCGGCCCGGCTATCGCCCTTTCACCCGGCGATCTCCGACCTGCTGCTCTTCGACCCACCCGATTCCCTCCCGGCCACGCTCGATGCGGTCGTGCCGCACGCGCACGGGTCCACCCGCGTCTCTGTCGACCGGAAGCTCGGCGTATTCTGGGAGCTCTACGGAGTCGATCCCGCGGCGGGCGCCGTGGCGGTGTCGCTCACGGTAGCCCGCCAGGGCACGGGATGGCTGCGTCGCGCCGTCGAGTCCCTGGGGCTCGCGGGGCCGCGGCGCGACGTCCGCCTCGAGTGGCAGGAGGTGCCCCAGGCCGCGCCGATCGCGCCCCGCACGCTCGCGATCGATCTCTCGGGGCTCGCCCCGGGACGCTACCTGCTCGAAGTCGCCGTCACTCCTGCTGGTACGGAGACGGTCACCGCGCGCCGAGAGATCCGGATCGAGCGACGGTGACTGGGCGTTTCAGAACCGCTGGGCGCGCAGCCAACGGGCGAGGCGGACCGCGCCGGGGAGTCTCTTGGCTTGTTGCCGCACGCCGTAGCGAACCCAATACGCGTAGCGGCCGGCCGGTGTGGGCGCGAAGAGCAGCAGCTCGTAGTGCGGACGAACCTCGCGGGCCCAGTCGGCCTTCCAGCGTGACTTGTCGGCCATGAGGTCCAGCATCTCCATGCCATGCTCCAGTCCATAGCGGATTACTCGCGAGGTCAGCAACAGGCCGGGTGCATACTTGGAGTAAGTCTGATCATATCCCGTCTTCAGCGCGAAGATGTTGTGCCCGGAAACACGCAGCACGTAGGCCGCGACAGGGTCGCCACACACGCTGAGGATGGGAATCCACACCTCCGCTCGGTCCACCAAGCCGTCGTAGAACCGCTTCACCTGCGAGCGCTGCGTCACTGCCGTGCCGCTCCGCCCCTTCCACCCGCTCGCTTCGAGCCGATAGAACACTTCCAGCGCCTGCTTCAGCTGCGTCCCAGTTGTCACGACCTCGAAGCGGACGTCGCCGAGCTCGCCCAGCCGCCGCTCGGCTCTCCGCAGGTTGCGCTTGAACCTTCGTGACAGGCCGTCGTCCCATTGCGTCTTCGGGGACAGAGAGCGCCAGGGCGTCAGGAAGGTCGGCTGCACCAGGCAGCGCCACCCCAGGTCCTCGGCGACCGTGAGGGCGGCCGTGAGGGTCGGCGAGCCTTCCGGCACGTGCTCGATCCGGATGACGTCGCCACCCCCGGATTGGCACAGCGCCCGCCAGAGCTGCTCCTGGATGTCGACCCGCCCCTTCCACGACAGGAAGGCGTAGCGGAACGATTCAGCGTTCGTCCGGGATTGCAGGATGGTGAAGCGGCGCCCCCCCCACCGCTCGACCAGGCGCTGCAACGCGGCAAGCCCGACGAGACGTCGCCCGTCCCGTGCACACATCAGCACCGGCTCCTGAGGGGCGAAGGCTTCCGTCCACGAGAGTATCCAGTGTGGGTCGACGAAGGGACCGCTGAACGGCCCCTGCGAAGCCAGCAGGCGCCAGCGGGCATAGTCGCCGCTCGACAACCCGGCCGCCGTCGTCAGCGCGGTGTCCCACTCGCGCGTCTGAGGCCCACTGTCCCTCGGCTGACTTGCCAGTGCAGTAAGCATGTTGCCCTCCGTTCTGGGCGCTGCGTCGGCTCCACAGTTCGTTTTTGCTACAAACCTTGGGCCAGTGGCCGTGGAGGGCAGGCTGAGGCAGAGTGTGGCGCCGTAGCAACAGAGTCGTTCGATGGCTCCTAGGGGTTTGTGGCGCCCGCCTGCTCCGCATAGACCGCGCGCGCTTGGGCGAGGAGCCCCAACACATGGTCCCGCTCCTCCGGTGTGTTCCACGCGTCGTGCGCCTGCGCCGCCTGGTCCAGCCGGTCGATCCAGCGCACAAAGAAATCGGCATCTTCCCGCGAGCGTACCGGCTCCCGCCCGACCCGCACGTAGATTGGGCCCGTCGAGCCGAACGGGTACAGGTCGAGGATGGGCAACGCCGGCCGGTCGCTCCACGCTCGCAGCACGTACCAGCCGCTTCGCGCGACGGGGATGGACACCGTGTCGCTCGCGCTGGTGTGGTCACCCCTGAGCGGGATCGTCGCGACCACGCTGCCGTTGCCGATGACCTCGAGGTGATCGATCGGAACGCTCGATCGGAGACCAACGCGAGCGGTGAGCCGCCCGGCTGCGGGCAACCGGATCTCGTCTCCGATCTCGCGCCCACCCAGGGTGAACTCGAGGAGCGGAGCGTTCGTCACGAACGTCCGCCCCGCCTTGAGGGCCGCCATCCAGCTCCGGCGCTCTAGCCTCGGCCCGCTGCGCACGAACACGCGGACCAGGCCCGGAGGGCCTCGCAGCGACGCGAAGTTCGGGAACGCATCGGTGCCCGCCCCGGCCGGTATGCGGAAGCCGCAGTTCAGCAGGCGATACCAGATGCCGGACGTGATGAGGTGGTCCGAATATCCCATGACTTCCATGTAATCGACCTTGCTGAGCGCCGCGTCAACAGGAAGCTCGTAGGTGAGTCGTTCCGTCGAGTCGGTCGGGTCCGGCTGCGTGTCGAACGGGTGGACATAGCCGAACAACGCGCCTTGCGCGTGCGCGAGGTCTGCCACGTCGGCGTTCATAGGATACACGCTCGCGGCCGCGGTGTTGGGATAGCCGACGTACTCGGGCAGCAGGTAGTGGTCGCGCAGGCCAAGCAGTCCGGTGTGGCCCCAGTAGCTGGTGTGATACTCCTGATCGTGTAGCAGCAAAAAATCCTGCGTCGAGACGGGGTCGGGGGCGGTGCGAAAGTACGCGATATCCGGGATCCGTTGCTCCTTGTTGACGATCAGATTCTCGACCACGTGCAGGTCTTCGGCGCGACTCTGGAACGCGAGATGCTCCGGCGTGTTGCGGTACGCGCCGCCGTAGTTCATGTGCACGTGGAGATCGCCGCTCCACCAGCCGCGCGCCGGGAGGTTCGCCAGGCGCTCGAGCAACAGCCGTTTGGTCACCGTCCTTCCCGCCGGGACCGTCACGTCCCCGCGCGCCACCTGGTATTCTGGTCCGTGCCACACTTCGAGCCGCACCCCTCCCACGGGGATTGTGAGCTCGGCCGTACCGGGAGCGTGGAAATAGCCGTACTCGAATCCGTGTTGGGTGCGATCGAACGCCTCATCGGCGTGGCGCCAGGCGCCGTCCGGGGCATAGGCCCGGCCGTCGGCCCCGGTCACCGAAACCCGCGCGGCCAATGCGCGACCGCCCCGATCCACGACGACGATCCGCAGCCGACCTACGGGCTCCCGATAGCGACGCTCGAAGGGAACGATCTGTCGCCGGCGAGCGCCCGGCACATCGATCACCCAGAGCGTGGTGTTTCCACCTTCGTTGGCGATGTAGGCGACGTGCCTGGCATCGCGCGACCAGCGCGGCGCGGTCGCGTCGAACTCACCATACGTCAGCGGAAAAACATCGCCACCTTCGCTCGTCATGAGCCACAGCTGCTGCCACTGCCGGCCCAGGTAGGAGCTGTATACCACCCGCTTGCCATCGGGAGACCAGTCCGGGCGGGCCTTCCAGGTCGTCTCCTCGTATTTGAGCTCCCGCATGGGCGCGCCGGGAGTCGCGGTCATGCGCCAAAACCCGCCGCTACCGTGGATGTGCCCGCGGTTCGAGACGATGATCAGTTCCCGACCGTCCGGGGACCACGCGGGTGAGAGATAGTGATCCCACACACTGTAGTAGTAGCGCGGGAGCCGGCTGTCGTTGTCCTCCGTGAGCCGTGTGACGCTCGCCTCCGCGAGCCTACCGGCCTCCATCGCGACCGTGAAGATGTGCCACCGCCGGTTGTAGGCCGACGAGACGAACGCGATGCGCGTGCCGTCGGGCGACCAGCGCGGCTCGACGTTGACGGCACCGTTGGCCGTGACAGGCCGCACGCTTCCGGAGGTCAGGTCGAGCAGCTGCAGCTCGATCGCGTCGTGCGCGTATCGGGTGAAGACGACGAGCCGCCCATCCGGGGACCAGTCGGGCTGGTAGTCGTATCCCTCTCCCGCGGTCAGCTGCTGTGCGACCCGGGAACCGATGCGTTGTCGCCAGATCGAGCCCTGCATCGAGTAGATCAGCTCCGTCCCATCCGGCGACCAGGTGACGGCGCTCGGTCCGCTGGTGACCTGGGGAACGTACATCTCCCGCCAGTAGTAGGCGTGCGGCACGCCGACCTGCTTCAGGACCGGCTCGCGCTGGCCGAGCACGCTCCCGGGGGCGGCGGCGGTGGAGCACGCGGCCACGAGGACTAGCGCGCGACGGCGATCCATCGCTCGATATTTTCCCGCAAGACGGGCAGCGGCACGGCGCCGTCCGCCAGCACCCGGTCGTGAAACGCCTTGACATCGAATCGCGGACCGAACGCCCTCTCCGCGGCGGTCCGCAGCCGCCGAATCTCGAGCCGGCCGAGCGCGTAGGACAGTCCCTGCGCCGGCCAGATCGGGTAGCGATCCACCGGCACTTCGGCGCGGAGCCGCGGGACCCGCGTGCGGTCGCGGATGTAGGCGATCGCCCGCTCCCGCGACCATCCGAACGCGTTGATGCCGGTGTCCACGACCAGCAGCGCGGCCGAGAGAGTGATGTCGGCCAGCGCGCCGAGTCGCGCAGTGTCGGACGAATAGAGCCCCATCTCGCCTGCCAGCTGCTCCGCATACTCGGCCCATCCTTCACCGAACCCCGGCGACCAGAAGCGACGCGCGATGGCGGGGATCGCGTCTCCCCGCTCAAGGGCGATCGATCCCTGAAGGTGGTGCCCGGGAATCGTCTCGTGAAACGTCAGCGCCTCGAGATCGGCCCGCGCCTTGTGCGCCGGGTCGTAGGTGCTGAGGAGGTAGATCCCAGGCCGGCTGCCGTCCTCGGCCGGCGGATTCCATTCGCCCACGCTCTCGCGCTCGCGAAAGGCCGGATAGGGTTCGACCACGACGTCGGCACGGGGAAGGCGTCCGAACCAGGCGGGCATCGCGGCCTTGGCCCGGAGCACGGCGGCCCGCGCCGCGTCGAGCATCGCGCGGCGCGAGCGGAACATGAAGGCCGGGGCGGTCCGCAACCGCTCGAGCAGCGCGCCGACATCCCGCGTCCGGAACGAGCGCCGTGCGATGACGCGCATCTCCGCCTCGAGCGCCGCCACGGTGGCGATCCCGAGCCGGTGCACCGCGTCGGGTGACAGGTCCAGCCCGGTGGTCGCGCGAATGCTCGCGCGGTAGCACGCGGCGCCGTCGGGGTTGGCGGAGACGCCGATCGCACTGCGGGCCCGCGGCAGATAGTCCCGCTCGAGAAAATCCCGGTAACGGCGCAGCGCCGGGAGCACGTCGGTCGTGAGCACGCGCTCCAGCTCGACGCGAAAGGCGGGAGTGGTATCGCGCTTGGCGGGGTCGAGGAGGGGCGAGCGCTCGAGCGGCGTGCCGAGCAAGCTGTCGAGCTGGGTGAGGGTGATGCGGACATTGCCCCGCGGCGCGCTGAACCCCAGGCGGAGGCCCGTGCGCTGATTCTCCTCCTCGCTGCCGAGGTACGCGGGAATCGCACGCCACCGCGCCAGGGTCTGCCGCCGCGCCGCCTCGGTCCCCACCGGCTGCAACGCCGAGAGGGACGTGACGATGGCGAATGCTCCGTTTCCCGTGTGCCCCACGTTCCAGAGCTCGGAGCGGCACACCCGCGTCGCGATCGCGCCCTCCAGCGCGTCGCGCATCACCCCGTACGCCACCGCCTCCGGGCGCCCACCGAGCGGCGCCGGATCGATGGCGCGGAGCTCCGCCAACCAGGCGTCTTCGCGGGCCTGCCAGTCGGCGAGCGCGAGCGGCGAGTCGTCCGGCAGGCGGTCGTGCGGACCGTCGGCCAGGCCGTCGAGCGTCGCTTCGTCCGGGTGACGCTCGAAGTAGGCGGCGAGGTAGGTGTCGGCGAGGTCCTTCACGCGGGCAGGGACCGAGTCGTTGCCGGGTCCCTGCGTGAGCACGAGCGCCACCGTCACGAGGACGTTCATGCCTTGAGGTACAGCTTTCTCGGATCCAACACCTCCCGCAGCACGCGCAACTCGGTCTCCGTCGGCGGGGTCACGGCCCCGAGCCGTTCTCGCCGCGCCAGCGGCCATCCCACTCCCGCCTGCAGGTCGTCGGCCGTGACGTCGGGATAGAGCGCCGCCAGCACCATCTCGCCGGTCGCCGCGTCGGCTTCGAGGACGCCTTTGTCGGTGATGACCTTCACGGGTCCGGCGCCCGGCATGCCCAGCTCGCGTCGGCTGCGCGCGCCACATCGCTGCCCCGGGCTCGTCACGAAGTCGACCCGCTCGGGGAAAGCCCGCGGGTTGAGCTTGGCGACGATCAGCGTGCGCTGCGCATGCACCGCGATCTCGGCCGCGCCGCCCGACCCGGGAAGCCGCACCGCGGGACGCTCGTACGTCCCGATCATCGTTGTGTTGATGTTGCCATAGCGATCCACTTGCGCGCCGCCCAGAAAGCCGACCTCGATCCGGCCGTTCTGCAGGAACAGCTGAAACACGTCCGCCATGCCGCACACCATGAGCGACCCCGTGACGAGTGCCGGGTCGCCGATCGACACTGGCAGACGCTCGGGTACCGCCCCCACCGCGCCTGATTCGTAGATCAGGACGAGGTTAGGCGCGTGCGTCGCGCGCGCCAGGTTGCAGGCGAGATTCGGAAGCCCGATGCCCACGAACACCACCTCGCCGTCCCGGAGCTCGCGCGCCGCGACGGCCGCCATCATCTCATCCGGCGTATAGACGGGCTCAGAAACCGTAATTGACCCCCTGGGACAAGCGCTCGTTCGCCTTGAGCCTTGCGGCCAGGCCCGGCTGCTTTTTCAGGTAGCCTGCGCGGTCGGGGACGCCGTACACGAACTCGTCGAGGTAGCGCGCGAGCTTGTCGGCGTCGCGCGAGATGCTCTCCCAGGCGACGTAGAAATCGTTGTCGCGGTCGTAGTAGCCCTGCGCGTAGGATGGGTGCGCACCCCACGGCTCGGCCACCACCGCGCTCACGATGAAGCCCGGAATCACGGTACGGTTGGGATCGGAGCGGATGACTTGCTCCTCCACCAGCTCTTCCACCACGACGATCACGCGCTCCGAGGCGAACGCGGCTTCCTTCTGCACGCCGACCAGGCCCCACATCTGGGTGTTGCCCGCCCGGTCGGCGCGCTGTGCGTGCACGATCGTGACATCCGGATTGAGAGCAGGCACGGTGGCCAGCGCTTCACCCGTGTATGGACACGTGACGGATTGGATGCGCGGGTTGACCGTCGGCAGATCGGTGCCCATATAGTTTCGCAGCGGCCAAAAGGGCAGCCGGGCCGCCCCTGCGGAAAATCGGGCGACCATGCCGAAGTGCGAGTATTCCTCGATCTCGAGCGTCCCCGCGCTCTTGCGCTCCACCGCGCGCCGGAACGCGTGCAGCGAGCCCACCCCCGGATTCCCCGCCCAGGAGAAGACGAGCTTCCGGGCGCAGCCCGCGGCGATCATCTGGTCGTAGATCAAGTCCGGCGTGAGCCGGGCGAGCGTGAGATCGCGCCGGCCCTGGCGGATGATCTCGTGGCCCGCGGCGAAGCAGATGAGATGCGTGAAACCCTCGATGACGACGGTGTCGCCGTCCTGCACGAAGCGCGCGACGGCGTCCCGCATGGCCATGACCTTGCCGGACGCCACGCGTCAACGACCCGGGGCCGGGATGATCGGTAAGACGACGTGCGAGGGATGCGCGCGGTCGTGGTAGATGGTGTTGGTCGCCACCAGGACACCGTGGTTGTCGTTGAGCGGCTCTCCGGTGTTGGGGTTCACATCGAAGCGCGGGAAGTTGCTGCTTGAGATATCGACCCGAATGCGGTGGCCTTTGCGAAACACGTTCGATGTCGGATAGAGCGTGATCGTGAACTCGTACACCGTTCCCGGCTGCATCAGCAGCTCGCGAGCGAGCGAGTCACGGAACCGCGCGCGGATGATCCCGTCTTCGAGGTTCAGGTCGAACCCCTGGGGGTAGTCCGGGCTCGCCGGGTGGACGTCGATCAGCTTGGCCGTGAAGTCGGTGTCCCGACGGTTGGAGGAAGCCCAGAGCTTGACCGTGATCGGCCCCGTGACCTCGACATCGGTCTCGAGCGGCGGCGTCTGGAACACGACGACGTCCGGGCGTGCGGAGAGCGGGACGGGCCGGGGCCAGTTCCACACCGTGTCGCTGCCGCGCTGATCCCACCCTCCCTGGAGTAGGATGCCGTCCCCCGACGATATGTTGCCCCCGATCGTGGGGACCGGGTCCCGCGGGTCGAACGTGAAGCTCGTCGCGTGGTCTCCGGCCTCGGGCAGGTCGGTCTTCAGCCCTCCGCCCCGCTGAAGGTAGTAGCTCGTGTACCGGGTCCGCGCGAGTGGCCACTCCCGCTCGTCACGCCAGCGCCCACCGTGGGTCATCCGGCCTTGCGCGTCTTTCGTATGGTCGCCCGTGCCCATGACAAAGACTCGGACTCGTGACGAGAACGGCGGGGCCTTGCCCACCCCATTGTCCTTCCCCTTGAGGAAGTGGTCGAACCACTCCTGCCACCACAGGCCGGGCTGAGACATGGCCGCGTCGGCCCCGAAGCTCACCTGCCCGTGGGCGGACCGGTCCTGCGAGCCATGGATCCAGGGGCCCATGATGAGATAGACCGGACTCTTGAGGCGTCGGCTCAGGGCCACGAAGTTCGCGGCGGTGCTCGCCGCCCACGAATCGTACCAGCCGCCGATCAGGTAGACCGGGATGTCCTTGTAGCGCTCCGCGTGATCGATGATGTCGTTTTGGGCCCAGAAGGCGTCGTTCGCGCCGTGGGCCATGGCTTGCACCAGCCAGTCTTCGTATTCAGGCGCCAGCCGGAGCGGTGTCGTCCCCCGCCGCAGCGGCAGCTGGCGGAGGAAGTCGCGACGCTCCCGCGAGAGGCTCGCAAAGGCGCGCCGGTTGGTCGAGTCACGCGCTTCGCGGCTGCCGTCCAGACCGTAGCTGAAGATCCAGTTGAAGAACCGCAGCTCGAACGCTCCGCCGTTGCGCAGTCCGTGGTACCCCATGTCCGAGACTGCGTCGATCGGGATCACGGTCTTCAAGTGTGCGTCCCCAGCCATGGCGAGGGCGTGCGCGGTGCCGCCGAGATAGGAGATACCCCACATGCCGACGTCCCCGTTGGACCAGGGCTGGTGGCTGATCCAGTCCACCGTGTCGAGCCCATCGGGCCCGTCGTCGGTGAGCCAGTGCCACAACCCCTCGGACTTGTATCGGCCGCGCGTGTCCTGGAGCACCACAGCATAGCCGTGCGCGGCCCACGAGGGCCCCAGCGCGTACGGGTCGAAGCCCTTGTCGTAGGGAGTGCGGACCAGAATGGTCGGCAGCTGCTCGGCCGCGGCGCCGCTGTCCGGCCGGGGACGGTAGACATCGGTCGCCAGGCGGACGCCGTCGCGCATGGGCACCAGCACGTCGCGCGTCACCACGACGCCTGCGCCGCCCGCGCGCGCGGCGGCGTCCTGCGCGAGCGCGCGAGCCCCCACCCCCGTTACCAGAAAGACGGCGACCCACAGCGGGGCCGCGCGGCGACGCATCGTCACCCGTCGCGGGTCAGTCGGACTGCTCGGCCAGGCACTCATCGATCAAGCGGAGCGCTGTGTCCACATCGTACTCGTCCACGACGAGCGGCGGCGCGAGCCGCAACGCGCTCTTTCCCGCGCCTAAGAGCAACAGGCCCTTCCGGAAGGCCCGCTCCACCAGCTCGTGCGGGATATCGGGTGCGGGCTCCCGCGTAGCGCGGTCCTTGACGAACTCGACGCCGATCATCAGGCCGCGCCCGCGCACGTCCCCGATCGAAGCGTACTTCTCTTCCAGCCGCTTCACGCCAGCGAGCAGGCGCTCACCCAGGCGCGGCACGTTCGGGAGCAGCTCACGCTCCACCACGTCGAGGGTGGCGAGTGCCGCCGCGCAGCACACGGGGTTCCCGCCGAAGGTGCTGCCATGCGCCCCCGGCTGCCACTTCATGATCGATTCCTTGGCGATGATCGCGCCGATCGGCATGCCGCTGCCGAGCCCTTTCGCCGCGAGCAGCACGTCGGGCTCGACCCCCTCGTGCTCGCACGCCCACATCTTGCCGGTCCGCCCCACACCGCATTGCACCTCGTCGCACACCAGCAGGATGCCGTGGCGGTCGCACAGCTCGCGCAGCGCTTGCAAGTAGCCCGGAGGCGGCACCACGTACCCGCCCTCGCCCTGGATCGGCTCCACGAAGATCGCGGCCACGCTCTTCGGGTCGAGCCGCTTGGCGAACAAGTCGTCCTCGATGGACGACACGCACCGCATCGTGCACGCGGGCTCTCCACGACAGAAATCGCAGTGGTAGCGATAGCCGTATGGGACGTGATAGACCTCGGGAAGGAACGGCGCGAAGCCGGCACGCTGGATCGACTTGCTGGCGGTGAGACTCAACCCGCCATAGGTGCGGCCGTGGAACGCCCCCGTGAAGGCGACGATCGCGGGACGCCCCGTGGAATGTCGCGCGAGTTTAATCGCGCCCTCGACCGCTTCTGTCCCCGAGTTCGAGAGGAACACGCGCTTCTTGCTCTTGCCCGGCGCGAGATTGGCCAGCCGCTCGCACAGCGCAGCGAAGCTGTCGAAGTAGAAATCGCTGCCGCAGATGTGCAGGAACCGACTCGCCGCCTCCTGGATCGCCTGCACCACCTGGGGATGGCCGTAGCCCGTGGACGCGACCGCGATCCCGGCCATGAAGTCGAGATAGCGGTTCCCATCCACGTCCTCGACCATGGCGCGCTCCCCGCGCGCGATCGCGAGCGGGTATTCCTTCGGATAGGACGTGGACGACCAGCGATTCTGCCGCTCCACGATCGCCTTGGCCTTCGGGCCGGGCGGTGGCACCACGATCCGGGGATAGTCCCGCTTCATCGCGACTCCTCGATGACGGTTCGGCTCTGCTCCCGCAGGAACTGCGCGACGTAGTACGGCCCGCACCCGCCCTTCCCCGTCGAGCCCGATCCCTTCCAGCCGGTGAACGGCTGTGCCCCGGGCCACGCGCCCGTGGTGGCGCCGGTGCGTTTGTTCACGTAGCAGACGCCGGCCTCGATCTCGTCGAAGAAGTGCTCGACCTCCTCCGCCTGCTTCGAGAAAATGCCCGCCGTGAGGCCGTATTCCGCCTTGTTGGCCTCGACGATCGCCTGCTCGAGTCCCGCCACCTCCCCCACCGCCAGAATGGGCACGAACAACTCCTCCGTGAAGAGCGCGGACGAAAGCGGCAGCCGGGCGATCGTCGGCGCGACGAAATGGCCGCGGTCGAAGATGGCACCCCGCAGGCGCTCGCCCCCCAGCACGATCGTGCCTTCCTGCCGCGCCCGCGCCGCCGCGCGCGCGAAGCGCTCGACCGCCGCCGCGTTGATCACGGGACCGAAATACACGTCCCGCTCCGTCGGGTCCCCGAGCGTCAGGGCTTTCGTCCGCTCGATCAGCCTCTCGAGGAAGGCGATCGCCACCCGCTGGTGCACGTACACGCGCGAGGTGGCACTGCACTTCTGACTCTGCAGCCCGAACGCGGAGCGCGTGACCCCTTCCGCCGCCGCATCCAGGTCCGCCGAATCCATGACGATCGCGGCGTTCTTCCCGCCCATCTCGAGCAGGCACGGCTTGATCCATTGCTGCGAGAGGCCGCGATAGATGCGCATCCCCACGGCCTTCGAGCCGGTGAACACGACGCCGGCGATCCCCGGGTGCCGCCACAAGGCTTCCCCCGTGACCTCTCCCGTACCGGGGATATAACTGAATGCCCCCGGCGGAACTCCGGCATCCCGGTACACCTCGTACAGCGTGAGCCCCGTCCAGGGCGTGTCCTCGGCCGGCTTGTAGACGACGGCATTGCCCGTCATCAGCGCCGCGGCGGACATCCCGGTGGACAGGGCGAGCGGGAAGTTGAACGGGGCGATGCACGCGAACACGCCGTAGGGACGGAGCACGTCGGTGTTGCGCTCGATTGCCGTCACCTGCGCCATCTGGCGCACGAAGCCGTTCGCGTCCTCCAGCTCCTGGCAGTAGTAATCGATCAAGTCGGCCGACTCTTCGGCGTCCCCCATCGACTCGAGCCTGCTCTTACCGACCTCCAGGGCCATGATCGCCGCGAGCTCGAACTTGCGCTCGCGGATCAGGGTCGCCGCCTGGCGCAGGATCGCGACCCGCTCGCGCCACGGCCGATGCGCCCAGTCCCGCTGCGCCGCCTGCGCGGCGGCGACGGCGCGCCCCACCTGTTCGGGCGTCGCGGAGGCGAAGCGTCCGAGCACCGTGCTCGTGTCGATCGGTGACCGGTCGACCAGCGGCGGGCCGTCCGCCGACACCGCGTCCCGCCCGATATACAGCGGATAGTCCCTGCCGAGCTGCGCCCGAACGCGCGCCAGGGCGGCGTCGAACTGGCGATGAAACGAGTCCCAATCGACGTTCGCCGAGGTGTACGTGATCTTCGATGGCGTCGGAACGGTGGCCGTCATGCAGTTACCGCACTCCTGCCTTCACCGATCTCACCGCCACTGCATGTGCGTCGGCGAACCGGGTCGCCAGCTCCTCGATTTCCTGCTCCGTGATAATGAAGGGCGGCGCCACGACGACCAGATCGCCGTTTACGCCATCGGCATGACCGACGTTGGGCCAGACCACGAGCCCGGCGTCCTGAGCCGCCTCGGTGAACGCTTCGACGAACTTCGCTGCCCGGGGGAACGGGGCTCGCGTGGTCTTGTCTTCGACGAATTCGATTCCGGCCAGGAGCCCGCGTCCCCGCACGTCGCCCACGTGGGGCAGCTCGGTGAGCGCGGCGAGGCGGCGCTGCAAGACCCGGCCGAGCGTGGCGCACCGTTCGACCAGCCGGTCTCGCTTCAGCATACGGACGGCGGCGAGCCCGGCCGCGCACGCCACGGGGTGGAACGAAAATGTCTGAGCGTGCAGAAAGCTCCCGGAGCCGTTCGCGATGACGTCGACGATCCGCTCGGGTGCGGCCACCGCCGAGAGCGGCGCATAGCCGCCCGAGATCCCCTTGCCCAGCGTCATGAGGTCGGGAGCGACGCCGTACGGCTCGATGGCCCACCAGGTGCCGGTCCGCCCCGCTCCGCACAGGATCTCGTCGGCCACGAACAGGACCTCGTAGCGGTCGCAGATCTGCCGGATCGCCCGGAAGTACTCGGGGCGCGGCGTGGACGCCCCCGTGGATGAGCCACCGACCGGCTCCGCGATGAATGCCGCGACCGTGTCGGCGCCGACCCGCCGGATCGCATCCTCGAGGGCGGCTCCGCTGCAGGCTGGGCACGCCTCGTCGTCCCCGCGACAGCCGCAGCGGTAGGGGTAGGGCGCGGGAATGCGCTCGACGTCGACCAGCCATTCGCGGAACGGAACCTTGTACTGCTCCCGCGCCGAGGCCGAGAGCGCCAGCAGCGTGTTTCCGTGATAGGAGGGGCTGAGCGCGATGATGCGGTGCTTGCCGGGTTTACCGGCCTCGATCCAGTATTGCCGGGCGAGCTTCAAGGCGGCCTCGACCGCCTCCGAGCCGCTCGAGAGGAAATAGAGCTTGTCGAGCCCACGCGGGAGCGTTGCGGCAAGCTCGCGGGCCAGCTCCTCGACCGGGCCGTGGGTGAACGCAGTCGCCGAAACGTAGCCGAACTCCCGTGCCTGACGCGCCAGCGCCTCCGCCATCTCCGGATTCGAGTGGCCGAGATTCGCGACGTAGGCGCCGCCGACCGCGTCGAGGTAGCCCTTGCCCTGCTCGTCGTACAGCCAGCACCCCTCACCGCGCACGATGCGCGGGTAGCGGCGACCGAGTTTGCGGTAGAAGACGTGGCTTTCGGGATACTTGTATGCCGTCACCTCTCCCCCAATGCTCGTGAATCCGCCGAAAGCTACGGCGCTGGGTGCGAGTCGGCGAGCGCGCGCCGTTGCAATCGGTAGGGGTGCGGCATGCTGCGCCCCTACATCTCGCAACCGTGCCGATACCGCCGTAGCTTTCTCGACCCACATCGCGAATGGGGCGCCGTATGCCAAGGCTGTCGTGTCTGCTCCTTACCATTACCGTCCTCGTCCCTCGCCCGGCGCTCGCCCAGTCCGGCGTCGTGGCGCCGACCGACAACCTCGTGACCGACGGGCTCCCGCCGGTGCCGGCGGCCATCGCCGAAGCGGCGCGCCCCTACAGCGAGTTCCGCGCCGCCGGGTTCTGGGACTGGCATCCGACGCGGCGCGAGATGATCATCGGGACGCGGTTCGGCGACGCGCCGCAGCTGCACCGCGTGCGGTCACCCGGCGGCGACCGGACTCAGCTCACGTTCTTCCCCGACCCCGTGTCCGGCGCGTCGTACCAACCCATCGATGGCCGCTACGTCGTGTTCACCAAGGATGTCGGAGGCGCCGAGTTCTTCCAGAAGTATCGGTACGACGTCGCGACCGGGGAAATCACCCTGCTCACCGACGGAAAGTCACGCAACGTGGGCGGCGCGTGGTCGCACCAGGGCGACCGCTACGCTTACATGTCCACGCGCCGCACCGGGCGCGACCTGGACCTGTGGGTGGTCGACCCGAGCAACCCCGCCACCGATCACATGGCGCTGGAACTGCAAGGCGGGGGGCACGGGCCGCTCGATTGGTCACCCGACGGCCGGACCATTCTCCTCGGTCAGGCCGTGTCGGTAAACGAGAGCTATCTGTGGCTGGTGGACGTCGCGAGCGGCCAGAAGACCCGGCTGGCGCCGCAGCCGAGCAATGAAACGGTGGCCTACGGCGATGCGAAGTTCAGCCGCGACGGGAAGGGAATCTATCTGTCGACCGACCAGGGCTCGGAGTTCCAACGCCTCGCGTATCTCGATCTCACGACCAGGGGCTACCGCTTCCTCACGACGGCGATCCCCTGGGACGTCGACGAGTTCGATCTGTCCCCGGACGGCCGGTGGATCGCGTGCGTCACGAACGAGGACGGGGTCGCCGCGCTGCACGTTATCAACGCCGCGACGGGTGTCGAGCGCCGTCTTCCGAAGCTACCGGCCGGACTGATTTCCGACGTCCGCTGGCGGAAGCGCGGCACCGAGCTGGGGTTCACGCGCACCTCGGCGCGTGCGCCCGCCGACGCCTACTCGCTCGACCTCACGAGCGGCTCGGTCACGCGCTGGACGGAGAGCGAGACCGCCGGGCTCAATACCGGCGACTTCGCCGAGGCCGAGCTGGTGCACTGGCCGAGCTTCGACGCGCGCGCGATCTCGGGCTTCCTTTATAAGCCCCCCGCCCGCTTCGCCGGCCGGCGCCCGGTGATCATCAACATCCACGGCGGGCCCGAGGGCCAGTCCCGGCCGGGCTTCCTCGGCCGCAACAACTTTTATGTCAACGAGCTCGGGATCGCGATGATCTTTCCCAACATCCGCGGCTCGACGGGCTACGGCAAGACCTTCACGAAGCTCGACAACGGCGCGCTGCGCGAGGGCGCCTACAAAGACATCGGCGCTTTGCTCGAGTGGATCCGCACGCGCCCCGATCTCGACGCCGACCATGTGCTCGTGACGGGCGGCAGTTACGGAGGCCACATGACGCTCGTGACCGCCACCCGGTATGACGGCCCGATCTGCTGCTCGGTGGACGTCGTCGGCATCTCGAACCTCGCGACGTTCCTCGAGCACACGTCCGGCTACCGCCAGGACCTGCGCCGGGTGGAGTACGGCGACGAGCGCGACTCGACGCTGCGCGCCTGGATGGAGCGGACCGCCCCGTTGAACAACGTCGACGCCGTCACGAAGCCACTCTTCATTATTCAGGGCATGAACGATCCGCGGGTGCCGCGCAGCGAGGCCGAGCAGATGGTGGCGGCCTTGAAGCGCCGCAGCGTACCGGTGTGGTATCTCATGGCCAAGGACGAGGGCCATGGCTTCCGCAAGAAGGGGAACCAGGACTTCCAGTTCTACGCGACCATTCTCTTCACCGAGCGCTACCTGCTCGGGCAGGGAGGGTCCGCGACCCCGTGACGGTGGGCGCCTGGTGGGAGCGGCTGGCTTCGCTCCCCGGGGGCAAGCGGTTGTTCAGCTGGCTCTTGTGGTGGCTGGTTCCCTACACCGGCTCGGTGCGGCCACAGGTGCTGGAGCTCCGCCCGGGCTACGCGAAGGTCCGCATGGCCGACCGCCGCGCGGTGCGTAACCACCTCAACTCGATCCATGCGGTGGCGCTCGCGAATCTCGCCGAGGTGACGAGTGGTCTCGCGGTGACGACCGGCCTGCCGGCGCAGGCGCGTGGCATCCCCATCAGGCTCTCCATCGCCTACCTGAAAAAGGCCCGCGGGACGCTGACGGCGGAAGCGCGCTGCGAGATCCCCGATGCGAGCCGCGAGGCCGAGTACGACTTCGAGTCCGTGATCTCGAACGCCACGGGTGAGGTGGTCGCCCGCGCGGCGGTGCGGTGGCGCATCGGCCCCTCCGCGCAGTGACGGGTCTCGCGACCGCCCTCACCAGGGATGCCGGGATCGCGGTGCCGCTCATCGGCGGCGCGATGTTCCCGTGCTCCAACCCGGAGCTGGTCGCCGCCGTATCCGACGCCGGCGGCATCGGGATCGCCCAACCATTGTCCATGGTGTACGTGCACGGCCACGAACTGCGCGAGGGATTCCGGCTCATCCGCCGGCTCACTCCGAAACCCATCGGCATGAACGTCCTGATCGAGCAGTCCTCCCGGCTGTACCTCGATCGCATGCAGCGCTGGGTGGACGTCGCGATCGAAGAGGGGGTGCGGTTCTTCATCACGTCGCTCGGCAAACCGCGCTGGGTGGTCGATCGCGTCGCTCAGGTCGGCGGCCTGGTGTACCACGACGTGACCGAGCGCAAGTGGGCGCTGAAAGGACTCGACTCGGGGGTGCACGGGCTGATCGCGGTGAACCGGCGCGCCGGTGGGCATGCCGGACCGAACAGCGCCGAGCAGCTGGTGGATGAGCTCGGCGACCTCGGCCTGCCCCTCGTGTGCGCCGGTGGGATCGGCGACGCCGCCGGATTCGTCGCCGCGCTCCGCATGGGCTACGCGGGGGCGCAGCTCGGCACCCGCTTCATCGCCACCACCGAATGCACGGCCCACGCCGACTACAAGCGCGCGATCGTCGAGGCGGGCGAGGACGACATCGTCCTGACCGAGCGCGTCACCGGCGTGCCGCTCGCCGTGATCCGCACGCCCTACGTGGAGCGCGTCGGCACCAAGGCCGGCCCGATCGCGCGCTGGCTGCTGCGGCATCGCCGCACCAAGCACTTCATGCGCACGCTGTACGCGCTCAATTCGGCGTGGCGACTGAAGCGCGGCCACTTCGCCGGCCCGTCGTCGCGGGACTACTGGCAGGCAGGGAAGAGCGTGAGCGGGATCGCCAGCATCGAGCCGGCGGGGGAGATCGTACGGCGGTTCGCCGCGGCGCTCGGGGCCGCGTCGCCGGTCCGGCGCTAGCGCTGCTCTCGGTCCACGACGTACACGTTGCGCTGCGCGGTCGGCATGATGATGAGGTCGAGAATGTTGACGTGGTCGGGCAGGTTGACCACGTAGGCGATCGCGTCCGCGACGTCGTCCGCGCTGAGCGGCGTGACCCCCTGGTACACCGTCGCGGCGCGCTCCTTGTCGCCGTGGAAGCGGACTTCCGAGAACTCCGTCTCGACCATCCCCGGGTCCACCGCCGACACGCGGAGCGGCGTGCCGGCAACGTCGAGGTTCATCCCCTCGGTCAGCGCCCGCACGCCGAACTTGGTCGCGTTGTACACGTTCCCCATCGGGTACGTCTGGTATCCGGCGATCGAGCCGAGGTTCACGACGTGCCCGCGGCGCCGGGCGACCATGTGCGGCATGATCGCCCGGCTCACGTTGAGCAGCCCCTTCAGGTTCGTGTCGATCATGCGATCCCAGTCCTCGGGATCGCCTTCGTGAATCTTCGCCAGCCCGCTCGCGAGTCCGGCGTTGTTGATGAGCACATCCGGCACGCGACCGGCTCGCACCAGCGCCTCTGCGGCTCGGTTCACCGCCGCCCGGTCCCGCACATCGACCACCGCGAGCGAAACGGACACACGGTGCGCGGTGCCGAGCTCGGCCGCCACGCGCTCCAGGCGGTCGGCCCGCCGGGCCCAGAGGATCAGGTCGGCCCCTTCCGCGGCGAACCGCCGGGCGCACGCCTCCCCGATCCCCGAGCTCGCCCCGGTGACGAGAATCAGCTTCCCTTTGATCCGAGTCATCCCACCCCCACGTCCTTGCGTGACGTCTTCGCGTGACGTCTCTGCGTGACGCCTCTGCTCGACGCCGTTTGCCTATCTCATGTTTCCCGTGTGCCCCAGCGAGTACCGTCCCGGTTGCGGCCATACGCAGAGACCGTGCGGCTCCCGCCCGACTTTGATCCGGTGCGTCAGCTGTCCCGTCTCAGTATCGAACACGTAGACTTCTTCGTCGTAGCGACCCGACACCCAAAGCTCCTTCCCGTCGGCGCTCACGTTCCCCATGTCGGGGCTGCCGCCGCCGGGAACGGGCCACGTCGCCACGACGCCTCGCGTCCGCGGATCGAGCACGCTGACGGACCCCGGCCCGTGACGTCCGCCCGCGGTGGTATTCCAGCCACGGTTCGTGACGTACATAAAGCGCCCGTCGCGGCTCGGATAGATCCCATGCGTCCCCTTGCCGGTGGCGATGAACCCGATGCGGCGGAATCCCTCGGGATCCACGAGGTACACACCATTCGCCCTCATGTCGGCGACGTAGAACACCCGACCGTCCGGGGACGAGCGGATGTCCTGCGGCATGCTCGCGCTGTCCAGTCCCCCGGGGTCGAGGGTGAGGTAGCCGGTGACAGTGCGGGTCCCGAGATCGACTTTCACGAGCTGACCCGAGAACTCACAGGTCGCGATGGCGAACCGCCCGTCCGCGGCGAATTCCATGTGGTCGACCCCCTTGCACGCCAGCGCGACCGATTGCACCAGCGCCATCGTCTTCGCATCTCGGAAATCGAGCCGCCGGCGCCGCTCGGCCACCACGATGGCGAACCGGCCGTCCGGCGTGAAATACAGGTTGTAGGGATCGGCGACGGGTACGCTGGCGCCCTCGCGACCGGTCGCAGGATCGATGGGCGTGAGAGTGTTCCCCTGGTTGTTCGCGACCCAGAGGGTCGTCAGGTCGTGAGAGGGAACCACGTGCTGCGGCAGGGCGCCGGTGGCGAAGGTACGGACCGCATGGTACGTGCGTGGGTCGATGACGGTGACCGTGCCGTCGTGCGAGTTCGGGACGTACACGAGCGGCCGGGCCCCGGCCGCGACGCCCGAGAGTGCGTTCGCCCCGGCCGCGGCGTAGAGATTGACGGTGTCCGACCGGGAGACGGTGTCCGGCACCGCCACGCGGGCTGCAGCCGGCTTACGCGCGCCCCCTCCCCGACACGCTGCCGCCATCGTCGCAACGTATACGAACCTGCGCGCCCGAACCGGGTTCACGGCGGCGAAAGATACATCAGTCGCGTCGCCAGGCGATCAGGATCTTGCCGACATTGCGGTTCTCGCGCATGCGCTGAAACGCATCCGCCGCCCGGGCAACCGGGAACACGGCATCCACCACGACGCGCAGCGCCCCGCTCGTGAACCCCGGCAGAATCTCGCCCTTGAACCGGCTGACGATCGCCGCCTTTTCGGCGCGACTCCGGGCCCGGAGCGTCGAGCCTACGATCCGGGCACGTTTCTTCATCAGGAGCGCGAGGTCGAGGCTTGTTTCGGAGCCAGACATGGTGGAGAGGATGACGATCCGTCCCGCCGTCTTGAGGACCTGCAGGTCCCCGGCCACGGTCGACGCCCCCACCGGGTCGAGCACTACGTCGACCGCGTCGCGACCCCAGCACTTCTCGATCTCCGCCACGAAGTCCCGATGGGCGGTGTCGATGGCGAGATCCCCTCCGGCCGCCTCGATGGCCTTGAGCTTGTCGGCGCTGCGCGTCGTCGCGACCACCCGCGCGCCCGAGAGCTTCGCGATCTGGATGGCCGCGAGCCCCACGCCTGACGCGCCCGCGTGCACCAGGACGGTCGCCTCCCGCTGGAGGCCCCCTTCGACGATCAGATTGACGAACGCCGTGAGAAACGTCTCCGGAATGCCTGCCGCCGTGACGAGGTCGAGCCCAGCGGGCGCCGGAAACACCTGCCCTGCGGGCGCCGCGACACACTCGGCGTGCCCGCCGCCCGCGAGCAGCGCGCAGACCGGCTCTCCCGTCTCGTCGAGCGTGCCCGACACCTCGAGCCCCAGAATCTCGGACTCTCCGGGCGGTGGCGGGTAGCGCCCGGCGATCTGGCTCAAGTCGGCGCGGTTCACGCCGGACGCCGTGACCCGGATGAGCACTTCGCCCCGCGCGGGCGTTGGCAGACCCGCTTCGGACAGCGACGCGACGTAGCGGCCCTGCTCCTCGACCACCCGGAGGTAGTGCATCGGAGCAATCTATTGCCGGGCTGGCCGCGCCGCGGTGCGCGATGCACAATTCGTCTCGCCTTTTCTCCGAGGCTCCCGTGCTGGATGGTACCGTGATCAGGCGCTGCTGGGCGAGCGGCGACGACCCGCTGATGCTCGCCTATCACGACGAGGAGTGGGGCGTGCCGCTCCACGGCGACCAGGACCTGTTCGCCAAGCTCGTGCTCGACGGCTTCCAGGCCGGCCTCTCCTGGCGCGTCATCCTCCACAAGCGCGCGCGCTTCCTTGAGGCGTTCGACGGGTTCGACCCCAAGCGCATGGCCCGCTACGATCGCCGGAAGATCGCGCAGCTCCTCAAGGATCCGGGGATCGTCCGCAACCGCCAGAAGGTGAAGGCCGCCATCGGCAACGCCCGGGCGTTCCTCGCATTCCAGGAGCAGGGCGCTTCATTCGGCAACTTTCTCTGGGAGTTCGTGGGCGGGACGCCGAAGCAATACCGGCGACGCACGCTGCGCGATCTTCCCGCCCGCTCCCGGGAGTCGGACGCGATGAGCGCCGCGCTCGCGGAGCGGGGCTTCCGCTTCGTCGGACCGACCATCTGCTACGCCTTCATGCAGGCGGTCGGGATGGTGAACGATCACCTCGTCACCTGCTTCCGCCATGCGGAGGTCCAGCGCCTCAGCCGAGCGGCGCGGTAGGCACGAAGCGGGGCGGTCGCCGGGCCTTCGTCGCCTGCTCGTACGCGAATGCCAGCTTGATCAGCACGGCCTCGGTCCACGGCCGCCCGACGAAGGAGAGCCCGACCGGCAGCCCGCGCACTTGTCCCATCGGCACGGTAACGTGCGGGTAGCCCGCGACTGCGGCGGGGCTCGAAAAGCTTCCGCCCCCTCCGGGATCCCCGTTCACGAGATCGATGAGCGAAGCCGGTCCGCCCGTGGGCGCGATCAGCGCGTCGAGCTGCTGCTCGGCCATCACGGTGTCGATCCCCTGCGTGCGCGCGAGCAGGTGATTCTTGTCGAGCGCGCGCAGGTAGTCCTGGTCGGTGAGCGGTCCCTTGGCCTGCGCCTGTGCGAAGATCTCCTGCCCGAAGTAGGGCATCTCCTTCTCCTTCGCGCGCTCGTTGAACCCGATCAGGTCCTCGAGCGTCTTCGGGCCGGCGGCGGGAGCCCACTCGCGCAGGTACTTGTTCAGGTCCGCCTTGAACTCGTACAGCAGCACCGCGAACTCGGACTCGTCGAACTGGCCCGCGGTGGCGATGTCCGCAGGGTCCACGATCACCGCGCCGAGACGCTTGAGCGCATCGATCGCGCCCTCCATCAGTGCGTCAGTGGCCGGGCTGTAGCCCATGAACCGGGAGCGGCACACGCCGAGGCGCGCTCCCTTCAAGCCCGCGGGGTCGAGTACGCTCGTGTACTCGGTCCGCGACCGGCCGGCGCTCGCGGCGGTCGTCTCGTCGCGCGGGTCGACCCCCGTGAGGGCGCCCAGCAGGAAGGCCGCGTCCGCCACGGTGCGTGCCATCGGGCCGGGCGTGTCCTGACTGTGGGCTATCGGAATCACGCCGGTCCGGCTCACGAGACCGAGCGTCGGCTTGATCCCTACGATGCCGCAGCACGTGGACGGCGATACGATCGAGCCGTCGGTCTCCGTCCCGATTGCCACCGCGCACAGGTTCGCCGACACGGCGACACCCGAGCCGGAGCTCGACCCCGATGGTGTCCGGTCGAGCGCGTAGGGATTGCGGCACTGACCGCCGCGTCCGCTCCAGCCGCTGGACGAATGGGTCGAGCGAAAATTCGCCCATTCCGAGAGATTCGCTTTCCCGAGCAGCACCGCGCCCGCCGCGCGAAGCCGCTCGACCAGGAAGGCGTCGCGCGGGGGCACCACCCCCACGAGCGCGAGGGAGCCGGCCGTGCTCTGCATCCGATCCCGCGTCGCGACGTTGTCCTTCACGAGCACCGGGATGCCGTGCAGCGGCCCACGCGCACCTTTGGCCTTGCGCTCCGCATCGAGCGCGCCGGCCTGTGCGAGCGCGTCGGGGTTGGCTTCGAGCACGGCGCGCAACGCCGGTCCCTTGCCGTCCAACTCCTCGATGCGCTCCAGGTATGCCGCTACCAGCGAGCGGGCGGTGTACTTCCCCGACGCGAGGCCCGCCTGCAGCCCGGCGATGGTCGCCTCCTCGAGCTCGAACGGCGCGGCGACCGGCGCGCCGGGGCGATCGACCCCGCGTGCGAAGGCGGGGAGCACGGGGCCTAGTGCCGCTGCCGAGCCGCCCACCGTGGCATGCTCGAGAAACGCGCGGCGGTCCATCGTCCATTCGCTCATGGTGGTCTCCTCGTGGAATGACAGGCGGCGGGAACGCGGCTAAACTTGCTGCCACCGCGACGTGACGGCCAGCGATGCTGCACATGGTCGGAGGACAGTCGGAGGTCGGGAAGCTCCGCCGGGTCGCGGTAAAGCACGCGCGCGACGCGTTCGGCGACGCTGGCGCCGTCGAGCACCAGTGGCGCGACCTGCGATACCTCGCCCGCCCCGACGTCACCGCCGCGATCCCCGAGTACGAACGCTTCCTCGCGCTGCTCGAGGCCGCCGGCGTCGAGATGCTGCGCCTCCCGTTCGACGACACAGTCGGCCTCGACTCGCTCTACGCGCGCGACGCGTCCATCGTCTGCAAGCGCGGGATCATCCTCTGCAGCATGGGCAAGCCGCAGCGGCGCACCGAGCCCGCCGCCCAGGAGGCCGCGTTCCGCGCCGCGGGTATCCCGATTCGGGGCCGCATCACCGGTGACGGGACCGTGGAGGGAGGGGACGTGTGCTGGATCGACGAGCGTACGCTGGCCGTGGGTCGGGGTTACCGCACCAACGAAGCGGGGATCCGCCAGCTGCGTGATCTCGTCCGGGACTGCGTGGACGAGGTGATCGTGGTGCCCTTGCCCCACTGGCATGGCCCGGAGGACGTGTTCCACCTCATGTCGATCGTGAGCCCGATCGATCGCGACCTATTCCTGGTCTACGCGCCGCTCATGCCGGTGCCGTTTCGCGAGGCGCTGACGTCCCGCGGCATCGCGCTCGTCGAAGTGCCGGAGGCGGAGTTCGACACGCTGGGGTGCAACGTGCTGGCCGTGGCACCACGCGAGGTGCTGATGATCGCCGGCAACCCCGAGACGCGCGCCCGGCTCGAGCGCGCCGGCGTGACGGTGCGTGAGTTCGCTGGGCGGGAGATCTGTCTCAAGGGGGGCGGCGGGCCGACCTGCCTCACCCGACCGCTGATGCGGGACGGGGGGTAGCACCCCCCGGGGCTCGCCCCGGTCTTATATTGGAGCCGAACCCCGTCTCTCGGAGGGTGTCATGTCGAGAACCGTCCTGGCGGCCGCGGCCGCGGTGTTCATCGGTCTCGTCGCGTGCGGTGGTGGCAAAGGGCACTCCACCAAGCCGGCGGCGACCCGGTCCAAGAGCACCGCGAAGGCGGCACCATCCGCGCAGAAAAAGAAGACGTCCAAGGCCGACACTACCCGGGGCAAGAACCCGCTGACCAACAACTAGCCGGCGGTCAGGCCGACAGCGCCCGCAGCTCGGCCTCGACGCGCTCCCGCTCGACCGCTTCTCCGAGCGAGTCGAACAGCTCCCGGGCGCGCTCGAGGTAGGCTCGTGCTTCCTCCTGCTGCCCGAGCCGGCTCCGGAACAAGCCGTACGCGTGGTACACTTGCGCTTCGGTGGCCACCGAATGTTCCACGGCCCTGGCGAGCTCGATCGCCTGCTCGAAGAACACGAACCCGGTCTCGTCTCCCTGAGCGCCGCGCAGCCGGCCCATCAGCGTGTAGATCTGCGCCAGGCGACGGATCACGTGGCCGCCGATGGCCACCTGCTCGGCGCGACGCAGCTCCGCCTCGGCTTCCAGGAGCCGGCCCGCCTCCAGGTCCAACTCCGCCAGGTTCAAGCGGATCGACAGCTCGAGGCGCGGGTCCCGCGGCGCGCGTTGCACCCAGGCCAGCGCTTCTCGGTACGCCGCCGAGGCGGCTGTGTAGCGCCCGAGCTGGGCGTCCAGCCGTCCCTGCTCATTCAGCACGCCCGCCATCTCGTCCGCGAGGCCGGCGGGCTCGAAGCGCTCTCGCGCCCGCCGCAGGAAGTCGCCGGCGGCGGCGAGGTCGCGTTGCTTCCGTGCCAGTACCCCGAGCTGCCGCTCCAGCCGGCCAGCGCGTGGCGCGTCGCTCGCGGCCTCGGCCAGCCGCAGTCCGCGGCTGTACCACGCCTGGGCGCCGCCCCAATGACCCTGCGCGAGCGCCACGTCTCCCAGTCCTTCGGACGCCGCGGTCGCCCCCGCCTGATCGAACTCCGCCTCCGCCAGTGCGAGGGAGCGCTGGAAGTGGCGCGCGCCGGCGGCGTACTCGCCCAGTGCGAGACACACATGGCCCAGCGCGCGCAGCGCCTCCACCTCCGGGCGGCGGTCCTGAAGCGCCTCCGCGACGCGGAGCGCCACTTCGTACCAGGTCCGCGCCTGTATGTGCCGGCCTACTTCCTCCTCGAGCCGGCCGGCGCGCAGCAGGGCCGCGACCACGCCCGGCGCGTCGCCGCGCTGCTGGCATTCGAGTGCCTCCACGTACGCCTTGAAAAGCGCCTGCAGGTGCTCCGTGATGCGGTGAAACGCCTGCGGCATGCGGCGTCGCAGCTCGTCCGGGTGGACCCCCCGTTTGCCCAGCGTGAGATACGGCCCCGAGCTGGACCACACCGTGGCTTCGTCCGGACGCGCGATCGAGACCAGCAGCGCGCGCAGCGGCGCGAGCGCCTCGAGCTCGGGCATGAGCGCGAGCGCCTTCTCGACCCGAACGGGCGGGGGCCCGGTCACAAGCCGTACTCCTTCATTTTCCGCGTCAGCGTATTGCGATGGATCCCGAGGATCTCCGCGGCCGCGCCGATCTGTCCGTTGGTATGGGCCAGCACACGGGCGATGTGCCGCGCCTCCGCCTCCGCTAGGGTCAGGAGGCCGCCCTGCGGCCGATCCGCGCGGGTGGTCTCCTCACCCCGCAGCTCGTCCGGCAGGTGCTCGGCCCGGAGCGTCTCGTCGGTCGCTACGATCACCGCCCGCTCGATCACGTTGCGCAGCTCGCGGACGTTGCCCACCCACGCGTGGGCGCGCAGCAGCTCGAGCGCCCGGTCCGAGATCGCGTGGATCCGTTTGCCGTAACGCTCCGCGAACAGACGGACGTAGTAGGCAGTGAGCAGGACGAGGTCGTCCCCTCGCTCCACCAGCGTGGGGAGTCGGATGGTGACGACTGCGAGACGATAGTAAAGGTCTTCCCGGAACCGCCCCTGCTTGATCGCCTCCTTGAGATCGCGGTTCGTGGCCGCAATCAGGCGCACGTCGATGGGGATCGTTTCGCCGCCGCCCACCCGCTCGATCTCCCGCTCCTGCACCGCGCGCAGGATCTTTGCCTGTAGCGCGAGGCTCATGTCCGCGATCTCGTCGAGGAACAGGGTGCCGCTCCCCGCCTGCTCGAAGCGACCGATCTTGCGGGTGACGGCGCCCGTGAACGCACCCTTCTCGTGACCGAACAACTCGCTCTCGAGCAGGTTCTCCGGGATGGCGGCGCAATTCACCGCGACGAACGCGCCCGAGGCGTGCGGGCCGTTGATGTGGATGGCGCGGGCGACCACCTCCTTGCCCGTTCCCGATTCCCCCTGGACGAGCACCGTCGCGGAGCTCCCCGCGACGCGGGCCAGCAGCTTGTACACGTCGAGCATGGCGGGGCTCTGGCCGACCAGAGCGTACGGGCCGACCGCGTGCGGCTCGACGAGGGGAAGCGGCACCGCCGTCTCGCTGGCGACGGAGCGGAGCCGCTCGAGCGCGCGTACCAGCTCGTCGCGGCGCAACGGCAGGGAGAGCACGTCGAGCAAGCCCGCCTTCTCCGCTCGCAACACCAGACCCATCGAGGGGGCCTGCGCGACGGCGATGAGTCGCGGACTCGCCGTGGCCCCGCGCAGGGTGTCGACCCACCAGGCCAGGTCATCGTCCGGGTGCTCGCCGAGCACGGCCAGGACGACGTCCCAACGCTGGCCGGCGAGCTGACGCACCGCGCGCGGCAGGTCCGGCGCGGTATCCACTTCGAGCCGACCGTCGTCGGCCCATTGCCGCAGGTTTTGGAGCAGACCGCCGGCGCTCCCGCCCTCGCCGGCGACCACGAGAATCCGCAAGAGCGCCAATGCCTCCTTACCCGGCGCTGCGGACGGGACCGAGGGCTCCATGTGAACTCGTGGAATCATCCCCTCGTGCCGGCGCCACCCAGATACCGGGCGACCAGCACGAGCGCATCATCCGTGCCTTTGCCATGGCGCGCCAGGATGTGATCGGCGAGTTGTTGCGGCGTCGCCTCGGACGACAGTGCCTCCGCGAAGCCCTCCCGGATCCCGTCGGTCGTGAAGATGAGCGTATCGCCGGCGGCGATGGGGAGGACGACGGGGTGGGGCCGCGGCAGCTCGGACCCTACGATGCCGCCGCGCGTCACCAGACTGGTCCGCGGCGAGCCCGACCGCGCAGCGCTGTCGCCGTACAGCAGCAGACCCTCGACGTTGCCGACGCCGAGCCACGTCATCGACCGCTCGGGTCGCGCGAACAGCGCCACGCTCATCACCACGCCGCGTGTCCCCTTCAGCGCCCGGTGGCAGCGCTCGATGAGGGCGATCGGCGATTCGGTCGCGTGTCGCTCGAGGGCGGCGACGGCGGCCTGCGCCGCCGTCGCCGCCTCGGCACCGTGGCCGAGTCCATCCACCACCGCCACGAGTACGCCGGTCCCGATCGGCTTGACGAGATGCAGGTCGCCCGACTGGGCCTGCCCTGGGAGGGCGAGCGTCGCGACGCCCCACTCGATCAACGCCGCCGCGCCCACCGAGGCCTCAGGCATTCATCCGTCGCCATTTTTTCATCGTCACAGTCGTTCCCTTACCGACGTTCGAGCTCACGTCGAAATCGTCCATCAGACGGCGCGCCCCGGGAAGGCCCAGTCCCAGTCCGCCGGAGGTGGAGTAGCCGTCCTCGAGAGCGCGCGAAACGTCCTTGATCCCCGGCCCCTGATCCCGTGCGACGATCACCACGCCCTGGCGGTCGCCGTTCGTGACGAGGCTGAGCATGACTTCGCCTCGCTTGGCGTACATGAGGATGTTGCGCGCGATCTCGGAAATCGCAGCGGCGATCACCGTCTGATCCCCGCTCGAGAACCCAGCCTCCGCCGCCAGATCCCGCCCGCGTTGTCGGGCGGTGACGACATCCACGTCGGCGGCGATCGGGATCAGCAGCTCATCAGCCACGGTCGATGCGTCCGGATCCCCGCTCGATGCGGAGCTGCATCTGCCGATCCAGGAACGCCAGACCCTCCTCGAGATCGAGCGCGGTCGAGACGCCCTTGAGCGTCAGGCCGAGCTGGACCATCGCGAAAGCGACCTCGGGCTGGATCCCGACGATCACGGTTTCCGAACCGCGCAGCCGTGCCATGTGAGCGATGTCTCGCAGGGTCCGGACGGCGAACGAATCCATCACGTCGAGCGCTGTGACGTCCACGATCACGCCCCGGGCCCGGAACCGCCCGACGCGCTCGATCAACGCCTCCCGCAGCTGCGAGAGATCGGCGTCCGTGAGCGCCGACTGGATGGACGCGATCAGGTAATGGCCCTGCTTCAGGATCGGTACTTCCACACGACCTCCGTCGACGGTGTGAGAAGCAGGGTCACGTCTTCGAGGTCAGCTCTTCAAACGGGAGGACCTTGTAACCCAGCAGGCGCTCTGCCTCCTCGATGCCTCCCTGGAGGTCGCCCACCGTGGCCATCTCGCTCAGATCTACACCGATCGTCACGAGCGTCTGCGCGATCTCGGGCGACAGGCCCGTCACGATGACCGTCGCGCCCAGCAGGCGCGAAGCCTCGACCGTCTGCACCAGGTGGTTCGCAACGTTCGAGTCCATGGCGGCCACGCCGGTGATGTCGATCACGACGACCTTCGCGCGGTTAGTGCGGATCGCGCGCAGCAGCTGCTCGGTGAGCTGCCGCGCACGCTGCGGGTCGATGACGCCGATGATCGGCAGAATCAGCAATCGCTCGCGCACCTGCAGCACCGGGGTGGACAGCTCCCGAATCGCCTCCTGCTGCTGCCGGATGATACGCTCGCGCTCCTGCACGAAGCCGACGGCCACCGTATTCGCGATTCGGTTCGCCGCCGGCTCGTAGGCGTCGAGGATGCGGTTGAGCTTGTCGAAGTCTTCGTGGTACTTGGCGAACAGCGAGCGGGCGAGCACGTCACGCAGCAACAGCACGATGCCGACCACTTCGTGCGTCTCGACGCCTCGCGGGATGATGCGCTCGGAGAGGTTGCGCGCGTACGCCTGCAGGGCCTCGAACGTTCCCGTCTCCAGCGCTTCGACGTAATTGTCGTACACCGACGTCGCTTCGGCGAAGATCTCCTCCTCCGTCATCGCCGTGAGCAGCTGGGCCCGCGTGATGCGCCGCGCCCACTCCTCGCGCAGCTGCGTGCGGTTCTGTCGCAGGTGAGCCACCAGCTCGCGCAACAGCGCCGCGGTGGACTCGGATAACGCCTGGGGATCGGGCGGCGGCGGCAGGGCGTCTTTGCCTTTCGTGGCCATGGCTGGCGGTCCTCGCCTGGGAGAATGTTGCTGCGGCGCAACAGCAAGGCTAGTGCCAAGCCATCGCGCCAGCTAGCGCATGCTAACTGCCAATGTCACAGCATGTTGCCAATCGTAATGATACGGTCCTATGGCGTGAGTGCAACAGTCTGATGCGCGCGGCTGTGGCTGGCAGCACAAAAAGAGTGCGCAGACACGGCCCGATCCGCCTGACTGGACGGGCGGGGGTGTCAAATCACATCGCGGCGTTGCTGGCTGCGGAGCCCACGATGATTTCGCCCGTGGTCGTCACCACGCCGGGCAGGCAACCCAGGAGTGTGCACCCGCCACCGGTCAGACTCTGTCGGTACACGTGAATCAGGTTCACGGTGAGGCCGCTCGCGTGTACGCCGTCCCCCGTGGGAAGTTGCTCGTTGAGCACGACGTAGCCGACCCCGGGAAGCGTGATTCGCGTGTTGGGCGCCACAGTGGCGTCTCCAAATGTCACCTGCACCCCATTCACCACGAGGTCCGCCAGGGTCGAGCCGAGCCCGTTGCTCGTCGCCTGCGCACCGTTGCTCGTGCTGCTCACCGCGGCGGTGAGGCTGCTCGCCGTGATCAGCCCGTTCAACAGGTTCACGTTGAACACGGTCGCCACGCTCTGCGCGGCGGCCGCATTTCCGATCGACCCCGAGGTCGTCCCCGTCAGCGCTTCTGTGGTGATCGTGCCCGGCAGGTTCAGTCCGTCGGCATCGCCGTCCACCATCGCACCCTCCGTCGGGGTCACGGCAGGGAGCACCGCCAGCGCAGACTGCTGCGTGCCGCCGGCGCTCTGTACGAGCGCGCCGTACGCTTGGCCGCTCACCGACTGCGCCGGTGTGACCGGAGCGAGCGCTGCGGTGACGCCGTTCAACAGCGACAGCGCCACGACGACCTGCACGGCTCGAATCCTCGACCGTCTCATTCTTCGGCCCGTCCTTTCAACCCGTCCTAGTGTGCCTGGATGTTGCCGCCCGTGAGATCCACGAGGTCAGTTGTATTCCCATCCGCGAGCTCGATCCCAAAGCGGTCGGGGTTGTCGCAGGCGATGGCGCCGAACTGTTCCTGCCTCCAACTCCCATTGCCGTCCTTCACGCTCGCCGTTCCGCCGAAGAACGCGCACTCCCCGCCCCGCCCGTCTAAATCCTCGAACGAGGCGAAGGAGCTGGGGTCGAATGTCAGGCTCTGAATTCGTAAATGGGGCGGATGCCACACCGTCTGGAGCTGGCCCTTGATCGGGCCCCCGCTCGAGCACAGGTCCCGCGCGTCGACGTTGAACCCAAACGTCGTCGTCCCGCCCAGCGGTTCGATGCGACCGCCGCCCGTGAAGCGCTCGCCCCCCGCACAAAGCCCGGTGCCGTCCGAAAACGAGGGTTTGGGACCCGCCGGGGTCACGGGTCGATCGCAGCCCCACGCGAGCAGCGTAGCGGCCACGAGGCCCGGCACCAACCCGAGTCTTATCTGTCTGCACATGCTCTGCCTCCTCAGCAGGGTCGTCAGGCGAACTGCTGCGGGAGGCGCGGTGGCAATACAGATGCCAGTCGGCGGGCTTCAAGTCCTGCTTGTGAAATCGAGAGTTACGCGGGCTGTCGCCGTCGCGCAGCGCGCTGCCGGCGCATCACTCGCGAGGCGTCAACGTGGCGCGCGCGCTAAATGGTGCACGCAACATGGGCGAGGGTCAGCGTCGCGGAGGTGCGACACGGCGCGAGCGCCGCGGGGAGCGGCGTGCGGTCCGCCCCCCGCCGGTCGCTGCATCGCTCATTCACCTACCTCCTGGGTTACGCACACTCTGCATGCCTCTGGCATCCGTGTCAGCCCGCGCCCAGCGGTTGCGGGATGGCGACCGCGCGTCGCGGCGCGTGTGCCGGCGCTGCCACCGCACCGTCCAGCTCGAAACCCTCGCCGTCGCACACGACCCGCGCGATCCGCTCGGCGGCCTGGCCGTCCCACCGCTCGATGACGGGTCGCGCCGGGGAGTGCCGCGCGAGACCGCGCTCGGCCGCCGCAAGGATGGCATCGCGCTGCGCTTGCACCAAGCGGTTTGTCCCGTGCGTGCAGGTGATCGGACGCTCGGTATTCGGTCGCACGGTTAGGCACGGCACCCCGAGAAACGACGTCTCCTCCTGTAGTCCGCCCGAGTCGGTCACGACCAGTCCGGCCTTCGCGACGAGGCTCAGCATGTCGAGGTAGCCGAGCGGCTCGAGCAGTCGCAGTCCCCGGTCGGCGGGCGGCCGCAGCCCCAGGTCCTCGATGCGCGCGCGTGTGCGCGGGTGCACCGGGAAGAGCACGGGGACGTGGTCGGCGAGCCGGGTCAGGGCCTCGAGTAATTCCTGCAGGACTGTGGGATCATCCACGTTGGCCGGGCGGTGCAGCGTCACCACGACGTAGGGACGCCCGCGGACGTCGAAGCGCATCGGCGCGTCGACCGCCAGCGCCTGCGGCAGTGCCCAACACAGCGTGTCGATCATCACGTTGCCGACGAAGTGCATGCGGTCCGTGGGAATCCCCTCGGCCTCGAGGTTCTCCGCCGCGTCACGCGACGGCAGGAACAGCAGGTCCGACAGTCGGTCCGTGACCACGCGGTTGATTTCTTCGGGCATGGTCCAGTCGCGGCTGCGCAGACCGGCCTCGACGTGACCGAGCCGCACGTGGAGCTTGGCGGCCACGAGCGCGGCGGCGATGGTGGAGTTCACGTCACCGTACGTCAGGACGAGGTCGGGATGGAGCTCCACGATCACGGGCTCGAGGCGTTGCATCACGGCCGCCGTCTGCTGGGCGTGCGACCCCGACCCCACGCCGAGGTCGTGGTCGGGCGCCGGGATCCACAGTTGCTCGAAGAAGGCGTCGGACATGCCAGGATCGTAATGCTGGCCGGTGTGGACGATCACGTGCTCGACCCCGCGCTTCACCAGCTCGCGGTCCACGGGGGCGAGCTTCATGAAGTTGGGGCGGGCTCCGACGACGGAGAGGACGCGCATCGCGCTAGTGCGACAGGGCGGCGATTCCGATGATCGCCACCGGAATCGACACGAGGATACCGAGAATGCGGAAGGTTCGCTCGGTATCGTTGCGGCGTGGCACGATGATGCGATCGCCGGTGCGCAACCCCATGCCTTCGACCGTCAGCCCGCGCGTAAACGCATCCTGGAAACCGTTTCCCACGTAGAGGCCTTTGCCGTCCCGCTCGATGCGCGCGCCCGTGAAGTTCGCATCTTTCGTGGGACCGCCCGCCGCCATCAGGGCGTCGGAGACCACGGCGCCCGAGAGGACAGTGTAGAAGCCGGGATGCTCTACCTCGCCGAGCACGCCCAGGCGCACCAGCACCTTAGCGCGGACCATCGGGTTCTTCACGTAGCGCCCGAGCTGCTGGCTGAGATACGTCTCCACGTCGGCCCGCCGCACGCCCGTGAGCGGTATTGCCCCGATCACGGGCAGCGTCAGCGCGGGGCCCGGCCCCACGCTGAACGCATGTGTGAATTGCGTGTCCCCCTCCACCTCGAGGAGGATCTGGTCGCCGACCTCGAACCCGCCTGGGAGAGTCCCCTTGGCGGTCTGGCCCGCCAGCGGGGCCGCGAAGAGCGACAGCGCCAGAAGGCGCACGACCATTCTCTCGATCATAGTGTCATTCATAGTGTCATTCGACCGTCACGCTTTTCGCCAGGTTGCGCGGCCGATCCACGTCGCAGCCGCGCAACACGGCGATGTGATACGCCAAGAGCTGGAGCGGAATCACCGTCAGCACCGGCGCGATCAGGGGTGGGCTCGCCGGCACGGCGACTTGGTGATCTGCCAGCTTGCTCAGATCGCCGTTGCCCTCGCTCGTGATCGCGATGATGCGGCCCCCCCGGGCTTTCACTTCCTGCATGTTCGAAACGACCTTCGAGTAAACGGGATCCTTGGGCGCCAGGCAGACGACCGGCATGTTCTCGTCGATCAACGCAATGGGTCCGTGCTTCATCTCGGCAGCCGGGTAGCCCTCGGCATGGATGTAGGAGATCTCCTTGAGCTTGAGGGCGCCCTCGAGGGCTACGGGGAAATTGGCGCCCCTGCCCAGGTAGAGGGCGTTGCGGGCGTCCGCATAGCGCTCGGCGAGCGCCCGAACCTGCGGCTCGACGGCAAGCGCGCGCTCCACCAACTCCGGGAGCCGGACCAGCTGCGAGACCAGCCGACGCCCGTCCTCCGCCGGAAGCCCCCGCTGGCGCCCGAGGTACAGCCCCAACAGCAGCAACGCGACGACCTGCGAGGTGAACGCCTTGGTCGAGGCGACCCCAATCTCTGGACCCGCGTGCAGGTAGATACCGCCGTCCGCCTCGCGGGCGATGGTCGAGCCGACGACGTTCACGAGACCGAGCACCGTGGAGCCGGCGGCTCGCGCGGCCCGCAAGGCTTCCAGCGTATCCGCCGTCTCGCCGGACTGCGAGATCGCGATCGTGATCGTGCCGGGGACTTGAAGCTGACGCCGGTAGCGATACTCTGACGCGTACTCGACCGATACCGGGATCCCGACCAGCTCCTCGAGGACCTGACGGCCCACTAGCCCCGCGTGCCACGACGTGCCGCATGCCACGATTACGATGCGCCGGATCGCCGCGCACTGCTCCTCCGTGAGGTTCAGCCCGTTGAGGCGCGCTGTCCCTTCGGCGACGAGCAACCGTCCACGGAGGGTGCTCCGCACGGTTTCGGCCTGCTCACAGATCTCCTTCAGCATGAAGTGGGGATAGCCGCCGAGCGCGATCGCGTCGAGATCCCATTCGATATCGTCGACCGCCCGCACCTGCTCCCGAGCCTCGCGGTCCAGCACGCGGTAGCCCGCCGCGGTCACCACGGCAACGTCGCCGTCGTTGAGGTAAACCACCGACCGGGTATGTCCCAGCACCGCGCTCGCATCGGAGGCCACCAGGTACTCCCGGTCCCCAACGCCGAGGAGCACCGGCGAGCCGCGCCGCGCGACCACGATCTTGCCGGGATCCGCCTCGGCGACCACCGCGAGGCCGTAGGTCCCCTCGACGTGGTCCAGGGCCGCGATGACCCGTTCTTCGAGCGTCGCGCCGGGCGACTCCTCGATCAGATGTACCAGTGTCTCGGTATCGGTCTCAGTCACGAAGCGATGGCCGTCCTGCTCCAGCCGCTTGCGGAGCACGTCGGCGTTCTCGATGATGCCGTTGTGGACCAGCGCCACCGTCCCCGCGCAATCGACGTGGGGGTGTGCGTTGCGCTCGGTCGGCGCGCCGTGCGTCGCCCAGCGTGTATGTCCGATACCGCAGTGCCCGTGCACCGGCCTCCGAGCGAGCAGCTCGCGCAGGCCGGCGATGCGACCGGCGAGCTTGCGGGTCTCCACCCCACCACCGTTCTGGACCGCGACCCCGGCGGAGTCGTAGCCCCGGTATTCCAGGCGCGCGAGCCCCTCAACCAGAACCGACACCGCCTCTCTCGAGCCGACGTACCCCACGATTCCGCACATCGCTCAGCTGCCCTCGCGCTTGAGTTCCAGCAACGGGTCACCGGTAATCGCTAGACCGAACCGCGAGAGCTGAGCCAGCGTACCGTCGGCTGCGCCGAGCGTCACATCCGCTAGCGGAAGGATCAAGGCCCCGCACCGCTCGCACCTCACCACCGTGCCACGGCGGGCGGGGCGTGGGCGTTTGCTCGTCTCTAGGCTCCGCTTCTTACAATCCTTGCAGCGCATACTCGGCGGTCTCAGGTCGCGCCCCTGCACTTCAAGTTTGAGGCCCGGGCGACGCCGACCGTGCGCGCGGCCCGCGTTAGCAATCAGGGCGACAAGGGGTTAGCCGCCGTGCCCCGCGGCCTGGCGGGCGCGTCGCAAGCGTGCGCTGCGTTGCGCGCACGCGGCAGCCGCCGCGGCACGGCCGCGCAGCCGGGGGCGTTGCAGGCCGAGGCGCAGCGCGTGCACCCTGCCACACGACGGCCCCGGGTTTGCAGTCATGATTCGCACCGACGGAATCGAAGGGGACGCGGTTGGCCGGAGCGGGCGTATGACAGATCGGATGCCACAAGGCGGATTGCCACTCGTGCTTCTGGCCGGCGACGGCCACGAAGCTACGCGGTGGCTTCGCGGCCTGCTCGAGGGCGGTGGATATGCCGTGCTCCAGGAGCGGTCGGGCCAACACGCCCTCGAACGGGCGCGGACGACCGAGCCGGACGTGATCCTCGCGGACGCCGACCTGCCCGACATGCCCGGCGTAGAACTGTGTCGCGTGCTCCGGTCCGATCCCCGCGTCTCCAGCAGCACGCCGATTCTGTTGATGATCCGCGAGGCGGCCACGCGGACGCAACGCCTGGCCGCGTTGCGTGCCGGTGCGTGGGAATGCATCGCGCCTCCGCACGACGCGGACGAGATCCTCCTCAAGATCGGCGCCTACGTTCACGCCAAGCTCGACGCGGACCGAGCTCGAACCGAGGGTCTGCTCGATGCAGGAACCGGTCTCTATAACCGGCAGGGGCTTGCGCGCCGGGCGCGCGAGTTGGGATCGCAGGCGTTCCGGGAACACGGCCCGCTCGCGTGCGTCGTGCTCGCGCTGGACATCGAGCCGACCGACCCCGCCGCCGGGCCGCAGCCGGGCGCGAGCCTCGGTCGGTACGTGCAGGCGATCAAAGCGGCGGCTCGACTGTCGGACGTGATCGGGCGCCTCAGCGCGACCGAGTTCGCGGTGCTTGCCCCCGGCACAGATGCGGGTGGCGCGCGCCGGCTCGCCGAGCGCCTCGCCAGTTCGGTTTCCGCCACCACCGTCGCGTCGGCAGCCGGCGCCCCGTCCGCGGCACCCGTTCGAGTCCGCTGCGGCTATGAGGCCGTGGCTAACGTTGGCTACGCCCCGATCGAACCCGTCGATCTCCTGGTCCGGGCCGCCGCCGCTGTCCGGACCGGCAGGGCAGACTCGGGTGGGTGGCTGCGGCGTTTCGACGAAGGCACTAATCCGGCCCCCTCCGGAACCTAGACAGGCACCCGCCGGCTCCCGCTGTTCTCGTCTGCTGCTTCGTAGCCCGGCAGATAATAGGAGTAGTAGCGGTAGGCCCCGCCCGCCGGCACGTCGTTCAAGATCGCCCCCAGCAACCGCACAGGCAGCCGTTGCAGCGTCTCAAGCTTGGCCGCCGCCACGTCGCGGTGGCTGTACCCGGTACGGAGCACCAGAGCGAGCGTTCCCGTCAGTGTGCCGAGGATCAACGGATCCACGCCAGCCGCGAGCGGCGGGCTGTCGATCAAGATCACGTCGTACCCCGACCGCATGCCGTTCACCAGCTCCGACATGGGAGGGGATCCGAGCAACTCGGGGGCGTTGTACGCGCGCGTGCCGCACGCGATCAGCGAGAGCGAGGGGTACGGCGTCGCTTGCACGATGGCGTCGAGGGGGGTCTCGCCCCGGAGGAAGTCGCTCAGCCCCGGGCGGCGGCGAGCGCTCAGCCGGCGATGCAGCACGCCGCGCCGGATGTCGGCGTCGATCAGCAGGGTGCGGTGCCCGCCATCCGCGAAGGTATGCGCCAGGTTTGCGGCCAGGAACGACTTGCCGTCCCCCGCCCCGGGGCTTGTCACGGTCACGAGAAGCGGCGCCCGCCCGCCGTGCGCGTACACGAGGTTGAGGCACACCCCCCGGAGGGCCTCCACGACCTGGTTGACGTCCTCGGGCACACGGCCTTTGCCGTGGCGCCCCGCGTGCGGTAGGGTTCGCAGGTGCGGCACGGCGCCCAGGATCGCCAGCCCCATCTCGCGCGAGACCTGATCGGGGTAGCGCACTCTGGGGTCGATACGATCGAGTAGCACCGCGCCCACAACGGCGAGCCCGAAGCTGCCGCAGAAGCCAAGCAGGATCAGCCGCCCTCCCGCCGAGCTCACGGGCTCCCGCGAAACAACCGCCGCGTCGAGAATGCGGACGTCGGGTATGGTGCTCGCCTCCGCCAGGCGCGCCTCTTCATACCGCTTCTGCAGCAGCGTGTAGAGGTCCTCGGCCATGCTCAGGGTGCGACGCAGCCGGGCCTCCTCGATGGCCCGCGCCGGGATCTGACGCAGGCTGCGTGAGTCCGCACCGAGCCGACGGCCCAGCTCCATCTCGCGGGCCGCGAGCTGGTCCATCAGCCCACGCGCCAGCGCCGGAATCGTCTGGCGCTCCAGCGTCGCAATTTCTGCTACCAAGCGTTGTACGGGCGGGTACTGGTCGGAGTAGCGGTACCGCAGCGCACGCAAGCTAGCTCGCTTCGAGGTCAGCTCCGTGAGCGCGGCGGCGAGGTCGGGGTTCCCCTGAACGGACCCGACCACCGCGAGCGCGTCGGCGGAGAGGCCGCTCGAGTCACTGGTAGGCGCCAGCAACCGTTGCAACGCCTCGCGGTCCTGTTGGATCCGATCCCGGTCCGCCTGCATGCCGAAGAAGGTCCCGAACTTGGGGTCGGACTCGGCGCCCTGGCCCCCGCCGGCCGCGCTCGGCACGCCGAGCGACACGGGCGGCGTTCGATCGCCCGGCAACGTAATCGTCCGTTCCCGGAATCCCTCGAACGCCGCCTCGGCGCTCCGCAAATTCCCTTGCGCGCTCTGCAACTGCTCCGCCAGGATCTTCGTGAGCTCGGTCAGCTTCTTCCGCTTGAGGTCCGACGCCACTTGCACGTAGCGTTCGGCCACCGCGTTGACCACGGCGGTGATGCGCGGTGCGTCGGGGCCCCGCAACTCGAGCCGGAGGAAGTTCCCTTTCTCATCCAGCTGCGCGCTCAGCGAGTCCGCCAGCGAGCGCGCGGCATCCCGCAGGGTCGACAAACCGAACTCGACGGCCCGGTCGGTAGGCAGCGTGCTGGCGGCGGGCGCCCAGGCCAATCCCAGCCGGGTTCCGATCGAGTCACCCACCGTCCCGCGCTCCACGACCTGGCCCTCCAACGTGGCCAGTGCGTAACTGCGACGGTCAGAGTCCACCTTGAGACGATACACCCCTGGTCGGTACTGCCCGGTCACCTGCAACGTCGCCAGCACACCTTCGTCCGCTCGCGACTTCGGGCTCACGAACAGCCGCTGGTCGCGGACCACTTGATCGAGCACCACGTATGACTTGAGGAGATCCACCCAGGCCTGGGGGTCGAGCAACTGGCCCTGCCGGATGGGCCCTCGGTCCTGGCCCTGGCCCCAGCGCTCGCTCTCAGTCGCGTCAATCCAGATGGTTGACTGCGCCCCATACTGAGGCCTGACAAAACGTGCGACCCCGAAGCCCGCCGTCGTGCCGAGAACCGTCACGCCGCAGATCAGCCACTTGAACCGCAGCACGGCGCTGAACACCCGCCTCCAATCCACCCCTCCTTCGGAGTCGGCACCGCCCCACTCCGTCGTGGGGGGTGGCGGCGATGGCGGAACCATCACCGGTGAAGTCGAACCAGGTGGCAGCGGCAGGTGGCTCATCGTCATGGAACGGGTACCTCTCCAGGTCGCGCTCGGTGTGGCTTCGGAAAACTGCGGTTCATTGGCTGATGAAGTGTGGCAAGTCCGATACCGTGCGCTGCCCGCAGACCGGTGGGACTGATGCCGCAATTCAGTGCAATCGCCTGGCGGAACGGATGCACCTTGGTGCGGTCGGAACGGTGTCGCCCGGCTTGCGCGCGGCCGTTGTTGCCCAATCCGTGCGGCAAACCGGCGACGCTGGGGCATCACGACAATGTGGCCCGAACCGTGCGTAGGGGTGCGGTCGACCGTTATCGAGGACGAGCGTGATGTCCATGCCGATTACACAGGACGGCGTCCAGCCCGGCGATGTGCGTGAGCCGGCCGCGTTGCTGGCGATCGGGCCCGAAGCCAAGGCCCGCGTGCGGATTCTCGTGGTGGACGACGAGCACACGCTGCGCGAAAGTTGCGCCGCAGTACTCCGGCACGAAGGGTACGACGTCACGGTCGGCAGCCGGGGCCAGGACGCGCTCGAGCTGCTCAAGCGCCGCGCTTTCGACGTCCTGCTCGTGGATCTCTACATGTCACAGGTCGACGGGCTTGCACTGCTGCGAGCCGCACTCGGGACCAATCACGACACGATCGTGATCGTGATGACGGGGAATCCGAGCGTCGAATCGAGCGTCGAGGCTTTGCGGCAGGGTGCTTTCGATTATCTCCCCAAGCCCTTTTCCGCTTCACACCTGCAGGTCTTGATCGGGCGCGCGGTGCACACGCTGTTGGTCGCGCGCGAAACGCGTGAGCAGCAGGACACGCTCGACCGGGCGCAGGTGCAAACGGACAAGCTGACGCTCCTCGGCACCGCGCCCGCCTTTCGCCGAGCGATCGAGCTCGCCCGGAAGGTGGCGCCGACGGACGCCTCCGTCTTCATCACGGGAGAGAGCGGCAGCGGCAAGGAGATGATCGCGCAGTTCATTCACCACCACAGCCGCCGCTCAAGCCGCCCGTTCGTGGCGGTGAACTGCGCCGCGCTGCCCGAAGGACTGCTCGAGTCCGAGATGTTCGGCCACCGCAAGGGTGCCTTCACCGGCGCGGTCCGGGACAAGCCCGGGTTGCTCGAAGCCGCCCACGGCGGCACGCTGTTTCTCGACGAGCTCGTCGAGATGCCTAAATCGATCCAGGCCAAGCTCCTGCGCGTCATCCAGGACGGCGTGGTGCGCCGCGTGGGTAGCGAGACGACGGACGCCGTCGTGAACGTGCGCTTCATCGCTGCGACCAACGTCGACCCGGAAGGCGCCGTCAAGGCCGGGGACATGCGGGAGGACCTGTACTACCGCTTGCGCGTGGTGCCGATCAACGTGCCGGCACTGCGCGAGCGACCCGAGGACATCCCGCTCCTGGCGGACTACTTCCTCTCCACGTACTGGGTGCGCCATCGCCGCAAGGGCGCTCCCTTCCCGCGCTTGACCGACGCGGCGCTGCGCGCGCTGTGCGGGTACGCCTGGCGCGGCAACGTCCGCGAGCTGCAGAACGTCATCGAGCACGTGGCCGTCGTCGTGGAACCCGGGGCCGAGATCCGGCCCGAGGACTTGCATCTCACGGGAGATGCGGCGCCGGCGGATACGGGCGCCAATCCCGCGTCGTTGATCTCGACCCTGCTGGAGGAGAGCTATCACGCCGCCCGGGACCGCGTAATCGCCCAGTTCGAGCGGCAGTACCTGACGTGGCTCGTCAACCGAGCCAGCGGCAACATGTCGAAGGCCGCCCGCATTGCGGGTGTCGATCGGACCACGTTGTACCGGCTGATGGAGCGCCACGGACTGCAGCGCAGCCCCACCGCAGGGTGGGTAGTCGAGCGCGAGCCCGGGCCGGGGGCGGGCGCGATGGAGGAGGTCGAGGCTCATGTGGGCGAATCGGGCGGGCAGGCCGCGTGATCCGCGGAGGGGTAATGGAGATGCGGTCGAACACCGCTGAACAGCTCGACTGGCCGGTCGTCACGACGGTCCGCGGGCCCGAGCCGGAGCAGGACCAGGAGCCGCAAGATCTCACGACCTGCTTGGCCGGCCCGAACGGGCTCGACCTCGTCGTGGAGCTCGCGCATGACCTGCGCTCGCCCCTCACGTCCATTCTCTTCCTCGCGGAAGCACTGCAGCAGGGTCAGGGTGGTTCCGTGACTGCGGACCAGAGTCGCCAACTCGGCCTGATCTACAGCGCCGCGCTTTGTCTGTGCGCGACGGCGAGCGACGTGCTGGAGCTGGCCCGGGGCGGCAACCGGTTGGTGGACCGCGCGCCCGCACCCTTCTCGGTGGCCGAGACGTTCGAGTCGGTGCGCAGCATGATCCAGCCGATTGCCGAGGAAAAGAGCCTGGCACTACGCCTCGTCCACCCCGTGCCCGAACGGCGCGTAGGGCACGCCCGGGCGCTGTCGCGCGTGCTCCTCAACCTCGCCACCAACGCGGTGAAGTTCACCGACACGGGCTACGTGGAACTGGCGGCCCGACCGATCGACTCCCGCCGGCTCGAGTTCTCCGTGAGGGACACCGGCGCCGGGTTTGATCCCGTGCTGCAGCGCGCTCTGTATCAGCCCGTGAGGGCGGCGTCGGCGAACGGGCGGCATCAGTTTTCCAGCTCCGGCCTGGGACTCGCCATCTGTCGCAAACTGGTGAAGGTCATGGGCACAGAGCTCCAGGTGGAAACCCACCCGAATTGGGGAACCCGGTTCTATTTCGAGGTCGACTGTCCGCCCGCTGGTTCGGCTCCTTAGACCCACCCCGCCCTACGCGGCGCCCAGACACAACCGAGATCGAGCGACTGACGCTCATGGGTGATCTCGCATAGGGGCAGCCGGATATTCGCGATCCACGCCCGGCCGGCGAGTCCCACGATCCGTCGGCACCATCCCGGCCGCAAATGGCGTAGGTATGCCGGTGATGCGGAGCCGCCACGCTGCACTGCCTGTTGCGCGCACGCGATATGAAATTGAAGGAAGGGCGCGGTATCTCGCCGTCACGCTAACGGTCGCGCGCGCCCGTCGCGAGCGCTCTACACTCGCCGCCCCTGCGCCATACATCGACGCAACGAAACGCAGCGCGGCCGGCGGCGAACCGGCGCACGTCAAGGCAAGCTTAACCTTGCGGCATCGGGACTCGGCGCGCGCACGGAGTTTGCCATGTCTGCGCGGCATGACGACGACGCTCACGCCTTACCGACCGGCACGATCCAGCCGACCGACGCTTTCGCTCGTACACGCATCGCCACTCCACGCCATTGATCGAGAGCACCGGGGCCGGCGCCTCGTAAACATTGTCGTGGCGGCCGTCGGCCTCGCACTCACATCCCCGTTGCTGCTGCTCATCGCGGCATTGATCAAGCTGACGTCGCGCGGACCGGTGCTCTTCATGCAAGCCCGTGTCGGCCTGGATCGCAGGGCGCTCACGGGCGCTGGCGGGAACACGCGGCGCAACATGGACCTGGGTGGCACGCCGTTCACGATGTACAAGTTCCGCACGATGCGCGCGGCCGAGCAGAACGGGAAGCAGGTATGGGCGCGAGCAGACGACGAGCGCGTTACGCCGATCGGCCGAGTGCTGCGCACGTTCCGACTCGACGAGCTGCCGCAGTTGTTCAACGTGCTGAAGGGTGATATGAACATCGTCGGGCCGCGGCCGGAACAACCCGACATCTTCGTGTACCTGCGCGAGCAAATCGAAAGCTACCCGCGGCGCCAGCGGGTGCGGCCGGGGATCACGGGCTGGGCCCAGGTCAACCAGGGGTACGATACCTCGGTGGACGACGTGCGCCGCAAGGTGCATTACGATCTCGAGTACATCCGCCGGCAGTCGGCGCTCGAAGACCTCAAGATTATGCTCCGCACGGTTCCCGTGATGTTGCTGCGTCGGGGCAGTCGGTAACTCCGACCGTACGACGACGTCGTTTGCTCGCGCTCAAGGGCGCGCCGCGCGCTCGTGCACCAGGCGCGAGAGCGCCGGGTAGAGATCCCCGCCGACGGCTTTGGCCAGCTTCTTGAGATTCCACAACCACAGCTGGCGCAGCCGGACGGCGCGGGCACCGGAGGCGAGCGCCGCGGCGACGGTGGCAGGGGCTCCGCGCCGCAGGACGTAGCGCCCGACGACGAGGCAGCCGTCCACGACCCGGCAGCGCATCGTGGGTTCCGAGGTGAACAGCGCGACCAGCCCCGCAGCAGCGGCCGCCCCTGCGACGCGCCGTGAATAGGCCCCACCCGGCACCGAGGCCACCCGCACGGGCTCACCCAGCACATCGGCCAGGGCCTGCGCGCTTCGGCTCCACTCGTCGATGAGGCGGTCCCAACTGCACCGCGCCATCCGTGCGGGATGCGAGCAGGAATGCGTGCCGATGACGTGCCCCCGCCCCGCCAGCTCCCGTACCTGGGCCCGCCCGACGAACCCCGGAGTCCCGAGGTAGTCCGTAGTAATGAAGAAGTGACCGCGCCACCCTGCACGCTCGAGCAGGTCGGCGACGCATCCATACGCGCTGGCGCCGCCGTCGTCGAATGTCAGAAGGACAGGCGGCGGGCCCACGATACCTGCGAACAGATCGTGTACCGTGCCTCGCCGCGCGGCGACGGCGGATGCGGCCTCCAGGTGCCGCTCGAAGTCGTGGCGGTCAAACTTGTAGGTAGCGGACACCGGATCAGGAAAACCGCTCGCGTCCCAGTCAGCCCCATCGACCACGTCATGGTACAGCAGCGCAAGCGCTTTCACGACGGCGTCTCCACGCGCGAAATTTCCAGTGGAAGTACTTCGTCAGCCATGGCTGGCCCCAGACAGCGGAGGGACGGTCCGAGACGTCGAGCCGGGTGGCGCGTCCGCCAGCCACGTGGATCAGTGCCTGCCGGATCCCGTCCAGGTTCTCGAGTACGACCCGACCCTGGATGATGAAGGGCGACTCCGCTACCTCGTCGTACGCGTACCCGAAGTAGCCGTACACCGGCCCGGTATCGACCCCGTCGTCGATTTGGAGCAGCGTCGTCCCCACCTTCTGAAGGTCGTCGTTCGCGAGCGCCCAAAAGCAACCGTGGGCATTGCGGTACTCCGGGCAGACGCCGGGGTGCAGCACGAACGTCCCCCGGACAGGGAGCCCGAAGACCTCCCGTTTCAGGAGGCTCTTGCAGCGGGCGAGCATGACGTCGGGCCCACACCGGCGGATGAATGCGGCTGCCTCGACAGTGTTCGGGCTGGAGGTCACGTGGATGGGCGTACGCGGGGAGAGCGGCGGGTAGGCGGCGCACAACCGCTCGAGCGCGCCCCGTTGCCACGCACGGTCCCCGCGGCCAAGCGCCAACCGTTCGTACGCGCGGTAGGCGAGCACGTCCAAGAATCGCAGCGGCCCCACGCGACTCACCTCACGCCGGATCCGTCGCCACAGCCGCTGCTTCGGCTCTCGGATCTCGACCACGCCGACCAGTTCCGAAAACGATGCCAGCCACCGCGCGAGGCCGACGCGGTCCAGGACCGCATCGTGATGACAGATCAGTAGCGTCTTCACGAGCCCCAAGCAGGCGAGCGAATTCCATGCCAATTGTCCTCATAGGCGATTGCGACTGCTCAACGAACAGTCTCTTCGCCTGGGTGGCGCGACCGCTCCGAAATGGGGCGCAGGTGAGATGCATCACGCAGCCTTTGGTCACGTAAGGTGATGTCAAATTGACGCTTGCGCTGCTCTGTCGCGCACTCCTATATTGGCCGCGTTGCTGGGACGCGGCATTGCGCCCGCGCCACAGGCACCAGCGCTTCGCACACCTGCACGCGCTGCTGCGACTGAGGTCCCCGCACAGGACATCTAAAGTAGTCGCTGCTCAGAGCAAACCCGTCTAAAGACGGCGACGCAGAGCTACGGGGCTACGGCGAGTTGATCGCCATGCCCGCCGGGCCGCCAGCGTATCGACCTTCGGGTCGACGTTGGTGGCCTTTTCCTTTTTGGGCGAGCTGGTAACAGGAGGTTCGAGATCATGCCGTTCACGTTCAAGCTGGCCAAGCGCCTGGCGCTCTCCAAAGCGGTCCACACGACCGCGGCGCGAGCGTCGTCCGCGCTGCGGCAGGTCTCGATCCATCCAGCCTCCGTTGTTCCTGCCTCCTCTACATCTACATCCGTGACGTCCTCGCAGAGAAGCCCATCAGGTCAGGTGGGACTCTTTGCTGTTCTCCAAACGCCCTAGCGCAGGAGATCCTGTCATGACGTTCATGCACAAGTTGTCGCGCCGGTTGGCCATGCTGAAAGATGCGTGGCTGGTCGTGGCTCTCGCGGCCCTCGGCTGCGAGAAGCCGGTAGCTGTTGCGCTCACTGATCCCAATGCGACGCTCCGCTTGCAGATTACTCCCAAGTCCATTACGCTCCCAACCGACGGCGCCACTCAGCTGATGGCGGTGGCCCTTACGCCCGCCGGCGATACCGCCACCATTGATGTAAGCTGGAGTGTAACTGGTGGTAGCATCGCGGATACGAACACGCACGGCGGTCGGCACTACGCGGGTTACAAGGCGACGCCGGACGCCGGCCGTTTCAAGGTCGTCGCCCACGGCCACGGCAACTCCGCCACTGGCTCGGATACGGCTACCATCACGGTTGTCCCGGCTGCGGTGGCCTCGGTGAAGGTGACCCCAGCCGTCGTGAGCCTGCTCGTGGGCGCTGCGGTCCAGCTGTCGGCTACGACGGCCGACTCCGCGGGCAATCTCCTCTCCGGCCGTTCGATCTCTTGGTCGGGCAGTGATGCCACGGTGGCGAGCGTAAGCAACAGCGGTTTGGTCACGAGCGTGGCCCAAGGGTCCGCAAGCATTACAGCGACGAGCGAAGGCAAAAGCACCGCGGTTCCGGTCACCGTGACGACCGTACCGGTGGCGTCACTACAGGTCTCTCCCGCGTCAGCCAACATGTTCGTCGGTCAGACGCTCTCCCTCACGGCGACACCCAGGGACGCGGCTGGCAACACGCTGACCGGGCGGCCGGTCACGTGGGCGAGCAGCAGTCCCAGCGTCGCGACCGTCAGCAACACCGGACAGGTCGCGGGGGTGACCCAAGGCTCGGCCACGATTACGGCCACGAGCGAGAGCAAGACCGCCACGGCCACGATCAACGTGGCGATTGTGCCGGTGGCCTCGGTGCAGGTCGCGCCGGCATCGGCGAGCATCGGGGTGGGGCAGACGGTGCAGCTCGCCGCCACGCCGAAGGACTCGGCGGGCAGCGCGCTGACGGGACGGGCCGTGACGTGGACTTCGAGCGGGCCAACGGTGGCTTCGGTGTCGGCGAGCGGACTCGTGACGGGCGGCGCGGTGGGGACGGCGACGATCACCGCCATGAGCGAGGGGCGGACAGGCAGCGCGACGGTGACGGTGGCGCTGGTTCCGGTCGCGACCGTCGTCGTGAGTCCGGCGCCGGCGACCCTCCCGGTCGGCGGCACCGTGCAGCTGACGGTGACCCTCAAGGACGCCAGCGGCACAACGCTGACGGGACGCACGGTGGCGTGGACGTCGAGTACGACGACGGTCGCGACCGTCTCGCCCAGCGGGCTCGTGTCCGATGTGGCCAGTGGCGGGACCACGACGATCACCGCCACGAGCGAGGGCAAGAGCGGCACGTCGGTCGTCACGGTGCAGGCGCCCCTGCCGGCCGGGTCCGTGGCGGATCCGACCCTGCTCCCGGTGGCGAGCGGGCAGGTGCCGAACATGGCCGCC
>Ga0209689_1000050_pt1 | contig 57809 bp, 59 predicted proteins | sample GraSoiAngelo_149_FD_187119 | JGI IMG/M metagenome (GOLD analysis project Ga0209689, IMG submission 187119) | Grasslands soil microbial communities from the Angelo Coastal Reserve, California, USA - 14_1009_09_30cm (SPAdes) (version 2) | ecosystem: Environmental > Terrestrial > Soil > Grasslands ... | reverse complement strand
AGCCGCCTCGGCAGGTTCCGCGCCGGGCGGTGGCTCGGCGGCGTCCGCGGGCAACACGGGACAGACAGCAGCGGCGTCCGGCACCGGAGCCGCCTCGGCAGGTTCCGCACCGGGCGGTGGCTCGGCGTCATCCGCGGGTCAGACCGGACAGACAGTAGCGGCGTCCGGCACCGGAGCCGCCTCGGCTGGTTCCGCGCCGGGCGGTGGCTCGGCGGCGTCCGCGGGCAACACGGGACAGACAGCAGCGGCGTCCGGCACCGGAGCCGCGTCGGCAGGTTCCGCACCGGGCGGTGGCTCGGCGGCATCCGCGGGTCAGTCGGGACAAACGGTAGCGGTATCGGGTACAGGAGCCGCTTCAGCGGGGTCCGCGCCTGGAGGAGGCTCGGCCGCCACTGTGGCTCAGACGGGGCAAACCGTCACTGGCGGCGGCGGCGCCGGTGGCACCACGACGGGCGGCCAGAACGTGGGGACGACGACCGGCCAGTTGGCGAACACGGGTGGCGGCCCGAGAGCCGAAGCTATGACCAAGCCGGCCGCCGGCGCGGGCCTGATTGGACTCGGGTTCCTGGGCTTGCTGGCGGCACCGTTCCTGAAGAGGCGCAAGTTCTTCGCCCGACTCGGGCGGTGACAATACGCAGAGGAGCCGTCGGGTTGCTTGGCAGCCCGACGGTTTTCTCTGGGGTTTCGAGCACAACGATTGGGTAAGCTCTCCGTGCCAGCGATGTCGGTCAGCTACTCCACCATCAAGGAAATCTCCCAGACGGACAACATGGCTACCCTGCTCTCGGAGCAGGTGCTCAAGCCGGTCCTGCCATCGGTTCAGGTGAAATCGGTGAAGACCAAACAGGGCAGGCGGTTCGAGGCGCCGCGGGTCTTGTGGAATGTCTACGAAGCCGAGCTGGAATTGCCGGGTGGAATCGAGGCCAGGCCTTTGTTCTGGACAAAGGCTTTCTTCGATGACAGAGACTGCGCGGAGTACCAGTCTCGGGTAGCACGCCTCCCGAGCCAAAATGGGAACCCGCTCGATCCTCGCGGCTACGCCCAGTTCTTTCCAGAGCTCAACATGTTCCTTTTCTTCTTCCCGACCGATCCTGTTTTCCCGCGGCTGGGGAAGGTGACGAATTCAGAAACGGTTCGTCCGGTCATGACTGAATTTCTCGAACGGGTGAAGCCAGGAGCGAAGATCGAGTCCATCGCAGCTCAACGGGTGAAGTATCTCCCGGAGATCTCCTGCATCCTCAGGTATGAGGCGAATGTTGGCGAAGAAAGGCCGTTCTCGATTTACGGCAAGGTGCAACACAGCAAGCGTGGAGAAACGACCTATCAGGTTATGAAGGCTCTCTGGGACTTGCCGGCGCGTTCCGAGGGCGAACTCGTTTTGGCTGAGCCGCTAGCCTACTACCCGGACGAGGCTTTACTCCTGCAATCGGCTCTTGAGGGCGAGGAGGTCGCGGGCGATCGTCATTCCGAGATCTTTCTTGCTCAATGCGAAGCCGCTGGCAGGATGGTCGGACACATTCATGCCTCCAAGATCAGCGTCGGGCAGCCTCACAATGTCGACCTCGAGCTTGAGCGCCTTTACCGGCGACTGGACGAGTTCAAGCTCTCCGCGCCGCGCGCCTACATGCTCATTCGTGGCTTGCTCAAGCAGATTGCTGCCCGAGCGGAACGAGTGCCGCCAGAGGTGGCGGTTCCCTCGCACGGCGACTACAAATACAACCAGTTCCTTTTCGATGGCCAGCGGTTCGGAATGATCGACGTAGAGTATTTCGTCCAGGCAGAGCCAAGCTTCGACCTCGGAAAATACTGCGGCCATCTCTGGCCGGCTTCGCCTAAGGATTGGACCGACTCTGCCCAGGCTAAAGAAGCGAGACGGATTTTCCTGGATGCCTATCTTCGAGTGCGTCCGAAATACGAAGGTCGTCGGTTCAGTATTTACGAGGCGCTTTCGCTGGCCACCCGAGCCCTGGTGGTCACCTGGGCGCAAAGCAGGAACTATCAGTACATGGCTGAGACACTGATTGCACTCGGCTATGAGCAGTTAAAGACCCGCTGGGGCGATTAAATCCGGAAAATCCTTTGATAGCATGAACGCCGCCCAGGCCCCCATCGTCTAGCGGCCAGGACACGGCCCTTTCAAGGCTGAAACGGCGGTTCGATTCCGCCTGGGGGTAGTTCAAGGGAGGTGTGCTTGTGTACGGGACGATCATGCGAGCGAAGATCAAGGCCGGCCAGCAGGACGCGTTTCGCCGGTATGCGATGGAGCAGGGAGGACCCGATTCAGCCTCCGGATGGGTTTCGAGCGAGTTCGCGGTCGAGGACAAGGATCGCAACCGGATCGTCGGGATCATCCGGTTCAAAGACAAGGAAAGTTACGTCAAAAACGCGAATGCCCCGCGGACCAACGACAACTACAGCCAGATGCTGAAGTTCTTTGAAGCGCCTCCGGAATGGATCGACATCCACTATGTATCTTTTCAGGGCGAGCCGCTCAAGGAATACATGGCTGCCGGGGCGATACCGGCCAGCTGACAACGCCCATGCCGGTCATCTATTCCGATATTCCACGCAATGCGGATGAACGCACGACCCTGATCGCGTTTCTCGAGTGGCAGCGGGCCACCCTGGAGCGCAAGTGCGAGGGGCTTGCGGTGGACAAGTTGCGCCAGCGTGCCGCGCCTCCGTCCACACTCTCGCTGCTGGGGCTGGTCCGCCACCTGACCGACGTCGAGCGTGGCTGGTTTCGGCGGACGCTGGCCCAGGAGGAAATGCCAGACCTGTATTCGACCGAAGCCGATCCCGACGGCGACTTCGACAATGTCGACCGAGCCGCGGCCGATGACACGTTTGCAGCCTGGCGCGCCGCTTGCGACCAATCGCGCCAGGCTGTTGGGTCGCGCCAGCTGGATGACACCGGGCGGAATCGTCAAGGCCAGATAGTTTCCCTGCGGTGGATCCTCGTCCACATGGTCGAGGAGTACTCACGGCACAACGGGCACGCCGATTTGCTCCGGGAGCGAATTGACGGAGCCGTGGGCTACTGAAGAAGAACAACATCTGGTACACTTGTTCGGACCTCGCCACATAAGAGGTCGCCCGCTCTCGGTTCTCCTCCCCGTTTTGAACGGTGTCCTGCAGACCGCGGCCATTACATAAGGTAGAGGGGACCGAGGAGTACCCTCTTGCTAACGACGTTTGCCGACCTGGGCCTGAGCTCTCAGCTACTGAGTGCGCTCGCCCGCAATTCGATCGACACCCCGGTTGCCGTGCAGGCCGAAGCCATTCCCCCCATGTCGCGAGGTAGCGACGTGGTGATCGAGGCCCCGACCGGCTCTGGCAAGACCCTGGCCTTCATGCTGCCCCTGGTGGAGCGGCTGCTGCTCGCGGGTGCACCTGGCCCGCGCGCACTGGTGGTGACCCCCACGCGGGAGCTGGCGATCCAGGTGGAGCGGGTCTTCCGGTCCCTCTCGACCAGCCTTTCCTGCGCCCTCCTCTATGGCGGGGTGGGTTATGCCACCCAGGAACAGGCGCTGAAGTCCGGCGCCGACCTGGTAATCGGGACGCCCGGCCGGATCCTGGACATGGTCTCACGTCGCCGGCTGTCCCTCAACCGTGTGCAATTCCTCGTCCTCGACGAGGGCGATGAGATGCTGGATGCCGGTTTCGCTCCGGACGTCGAGCGCATCATTCAGGGTTGCTATGAGCCCCAGATGGTGCTGGCATCCGCCACTATGCCCGACTGGGTCACCCGGGTGATCGAACGCCACCTCGAGCATCCAGTGCGGATTCGCATTGCTCCCGAAGCCGAGCAGGTTCTGGAGCACGGGCTGGTCCGGGTGCCGCGAGTCGACAAGCTGCACACTCTCAGTCGGTTGCTGCGCAGCCACCCCGGATCGGTGATCGTCTTTGGCAGGACCAAGCATGGTGTCCGCAAGCTCAATCGCGACCTTCGCCGGCTGGGTCACGACAGCGCCGACCTCCAGGGCGACCTCTCCCAGAACGCGCGCGACCGGACCATGGACGCCTTTCGCGGGCTGCGTACGAATGTCCTGATCGCGACCAACGTGGCCGCCAGGGGTTTGGACATCAGCCATGTCGACCTCGTGGTTAATTACGAGCTGCCCGACTCACCCGATTGGCTGACGCATCGGGTCGGACGGACGGCCAGGATGGGGGCCAAGGGTCGGGCTCTGACCTTCGTCACGCCCGAGGACGACCGGGCCTGGCGGACGCTGCGCCGCCAGGGTGCCCCAGCCCTGCCAGAAGTCGATGTCGCGCACCTGCTGAACGAGGGCAATTGGCGCTACGTCGCCGCTTCCCTGGTGGAGCCCCGACCGCAGCTGCGCACCGACGGCCGCAGTCCCAGCGCCTGGCCCCGCCGGCGGCGTCGTCCGCGCGGGCGGGGGCGTCCGTCCGCGTCGTCGCGCGCCGCTGTGTAGTCGGGCCCAATTCGAGCTGCTGCTCCGCGCGGCTCCTCCTCTGTAATCTGTGCTGAGGGGCATGGATCGACACGTGATGAACGGGGTGTCCGATGGCTAAGAGCGTGGTGCCGGCCGGCGTGAAGCAGGACCTCGATTTTTGCCGCGAGCTCGGCCAGCAGTTACGTGTGGACAGCATCAGGTCCAGCACCGCGGCCGGTTCAGGCCACCCGACCTCGTCGATGTCGGCGGCAGACCTGATGGCGGTGCTGCTCGCCCGCCATCTCCGGTACGACTGGAATACTCCTGGCGAGCCCAATAACGACCACCTGATCTTCTCCAAAGGCCATGCGTCGCCACTCCTGTATTCGATGTTCAAAGCCGCCGGCGCGATCTCTGACGATGAGCTCCTCACCTTTCGTAAGTTCGGCTCGCGCCTGGAAGGTCACCCGGTGCCGGTGATTCTGCCCTGGGTTGACGTCGCTACCGGCTCGCTCGGGCAGGGCCTCCCGATTGCCGTCGGTATCGCCCTGGCCGGCCGAAAGCTTGACCAGCTTCCCTATCACGTGTGGGCCCTCTGCGGCGACAGTGAGCTGGCCGAGGGTTCCATCTGGGAAGCGCTGGATAAAGCCGGCTACTACGGCCTTTCAAATCTGACCGCCATCTTCGACGTGAACCGGCTCGGCCAGCGGGGCCCGACAGAGTTCGAGTGGAACACGGACCTCTATCGCGCTCGCGTCGAGGCCTTTGGCTGCAACCCGATTGTTATCGACGGCCACGATTCGACCGAGATCGATCGCGCCTTGGCCGGTGCACGCGACGCGACTGCCAAGCCGACCGTGGTGATCGCGCGGACCGTGAAGGGAAAGGGTTTCAGCGAGATCGAAAACAAAGACGGATGGCATGGCAAGGCTTTGCCCGCCGATATGGCGGAGCGCGCCATCAAAGAGCTGGGCGGGCTCCGCAACCTGAGGGTCGAGGTCGGCAGGCCCGAGCACGGAGAGCCCGCCATCAAGGACTCCCCTGCGCAAGTGACGCTGCCAGCCTACAAGAAGGGGGAAAAGGTCGCCACCCGCAAGGCGTATGGCGATACGCTCAAGGCACTAGGCGCGCGTCCCACCGTGGTGGCGATGGACGGCGAGGTGAGCAACTCCACCCACGCGGACGAGTTCAAGCAGGCCTACCCCGACCGATTCTTCGAGATGTTCATAGCGGAACAGCAGCTGGTCTCGACCGCAGTGGGCATGAGCGTCCGCCACTACATCCCGTTCGCCTCCACCTTTGCCGCCTTCTTCACGCGCGCCTACGACTTCATCCGGATGGCGGCCATCTCCCGGGCCAACATTCGCCTCTCCGGGTCTCACGCCGGGGTCGAAATCGGGGAGGATGGACCGTCACAGATGGCGCTCGAGGACCTGGCCGCCATGCGGGCGGTTCATGGCTCAACCGTGCTCTACCCTTCGGATGCCACCTCCACGGCTCAGCTCGTTAGCCAGATGGCTGACCAGCAGGGAATCGTCTACATCCGCACCACCAGGGGCGCCTATCCGGTGCTCTATGAGCCTACCGAGCGGTTTGCGATAGGAGGCTCGAAGCTCGTGCGCAGTGATCCCAACGACCGTGTCGCGCTGATTGGAGCTGGCGTGACCCTCCACAACTGCCTGGCCGCGGCCGACGAGCTGGACAGGGAGGGGATCAAGGCCCGCGTCATTGACCTGTACTCGCTCAAGCCGGTTGACAAACATACCTTGCGGGAGGCAGTCGCCCAAACGCGCGGAAAGCTGGTCATCGTAGAGGATCACTATCCGGAGGGCGGGATAGCCGCAGCGGTCATGGAGGCGCTCTCGACTGAGATGCAGCCCCCCCGGGTCATCCACCTGGCAGTCCGGAGCCTACCCGGGTCAGGCAAACCCCAGGAGCTGATGGACAAGGCGGAAATCTCCGCCCGGCACATCGTGGCGGCGGCACGGCGCCTCTACAACCAATGAGGAGGTAAGCACCATGGCAGTCCTGAAGATGCTGGAACTGGTTGGGACCTCAAGGAACAGCTGGAGCGACGCGGCCCGCGAAGCGGTCAAGGAGGCGGCCAAGACGCTGCGCGGGATCGAGAGCGTGGAGGTCGTGTCGTCGAAGGCGGTAGTCCAGAACAACAGCTTGACCGAGTACCAGGTCCTGGTCCGGATCGCGTTCCGGGTCGAACGCTCGGCTGGGCGCAGCACGTCCAGGAAGTAACCCCGACAGCGTGCTGAAGGGATTATTCGGTGACGGATCGCCGGGCCGTGTATTCGTGCGCCCGGGCACGGACGTCTCCGCCGCCGTGCTGCAGGCTCACGCCCGCGGTCACCAGCAGGTGCCGGGTTCGCGACTGGCTGGCAAGACCGCGAACTTCGTCATCTTCTCGGATTCAACCGCGGCTGGGGACGCAGCCGCCCAGGCGATGCTCAAGTCGGCGGAAGATGACTATTCGGCCGTCCAGCAATGGTTTGGCGGCCTGACTCCGCCGCACCTTCCTTTCTATGTATACGCGGACCCTGACGCGGGCGGCGCCTATCACATAACCTGCGCCGGCACCGATGTCCACGTCCTGCCGGACCCGGTGATGGCCCCCGGGTTCCTGGTGGCCGAGGTAGTCGAGGTCTTTCAGGATGCGCTCGGCAACGGATGGGATTGCGGCCATACCAACGGGGAATCGCTCTCCCGGGTACTGGCCTTCGATCGCCATCCTGAGATCGCGTCTGATTTCACCCAGACCGAGCAGGACTGGTGGTCGCAGGGACACCAGGACTACGTCAACGACAACAGCGCCGACGACCGCAATCAGGTGGCGAGTGGTTGCGGCGACCTCTTCCTCTACTACTTACATGGGCAGCTCACGTTCAGCTGGCACGACATCGTGGCGGCCGGCGGCGAGACGCTGGGCAAGGCCTATCAGGGGCTTACCGGATACGATCCCGCCCAGGGATTCACCGATTTCACGACTCTCCTGGCCGGCATCGACCGGGGCGGCAGCCTGGCGCTGCCGGCCTCCGGGGACCCGTTTCCTATCAAGCCCTGAGGGAACGACAGCCGGGGACAAGCGGACACTGGGTCAAATCGGCCCTAGAAGGGGAGCTCATCCTCGGCCATGCCGAAGTGGTGGCCGACCTCGTGCCGCATGGTTTCAGTCACCTGCTCGGCCAGCTCGGCCGCGTCCGCGCAAATGTTTTCGTGGTTTCGCTGGTAGAGGACGATCCGCTCAGGCCAGCCACGCTCCAGCACCGTGCCGCCCTCATAAAGCCCGAGCAGGTCGGGGTCCTCGCCGGCCCGAACGGACTCGAGCTCGGGCAGGTCGGCCACCACTACCAGAGTGTTCGAGAGCAGCGCCTGGAACTGCTCTGGGATCGCCGCCAACGCCTCCTCTGAGAGAAGGCTGAACTGTTCACGCTTGACCCGGTAAGGGACCACATAACGGTCGGGGTCAAGCGCGGCAGCTCGGGCGAAGGCGGCAGCGGCATCCGTCCGGCTCAGCCAGACGCGAAGCCGGCCGAGGAGGTGCCAGGTGCCGGCGTCACCGGCTTGCTGGGCGAGCGCTCGCTCAGCGGACTCTGCCGCTGCTGCCATGTCGCCAGCGCGAAACTGGAGGTAGGCCGCCAGCTGTAACCAGGCGGTATCGACGGGGTTCGGTAACAACCGCAGCTCCTGGACGGCCTCCGCAAACCTTCCCGCAAACCGCTCGAGGACGGCCTCGCGATCGCCCCGGCGGATGGCGTCGAGCGCCTCCCTTACCTGTCCCCGCAGGCCGCCGCCCCCACGCTTGAACCAGCTTTGAAACGGCATCACAAACGCGGCCGGACGGCCTGCAAGCCTCCTCCGTAGCTCCCGTTACACCGGCAATGGGCCAGCAGACGACGATGAACGCTCATGACTTTGAGAACCATGTTCTCAAGCGGCTCGGCGCCCTGCGGCCCGGGTGGACGGTAAAGAAAGGCCCGGAGCCCTTCCAGCTGACCATTCGTCGCGTGCGCCAGGGGGACCTGCGATTCAACCTCGACACCTTCTATCAGCAATACCGCGAGCAGCCGGGGTTATTGGATCGGTTGTTTGCCGCGCGGCTGCGCCGGCTCGACCAGGAGTGCGACAGCGAGGCCCTGTTCGGCGCTCCCCTGATTCTCCCGGTGCTGCGCCCCGCCAGCTTCCTGGAAAGCGCGGGCGGGCCGGTGGTCTACCGTCGTATCCTCGCCGACCTGGTAGTCACCTATGCTGCCCACTATTCGCAGGGGATGCGGTATCTGCTGCCCCAGGACCTCGCCGCCTGGAACGTCGGCCGCGACCACCTCGAGGTGCTGGCGCTGACGAACCTGGCCCTGATGTTCCGAGCCGGCATGAAATTCACCGGTCTGGAAGCTGACAAGAACGGCAAGGCCCAGATGCTGATGCTCAGCTACGTCGATACCCGTCCCTACGGCGCGGCCCTCCTGCTTCTTCCTGAGGTCTGGGCATGGCTGGAGGAGATGCTCGAGGACGTGCCGGTGGTCGGGGTTCCGGAGCGCGGCTCGCTGATCGCGGCTGGCGAGCGGGCACAGCTGCTTGGCAGGCTGCGACACGACATCCAGGAGCGTCACAAGGAAGCGGCGTTCCCGGTCTCCCAGCACCTCTTCTGCGTCGCCGACGGCAAGATCCGCCTCTACAGCCGGTAGGACGGCTCGGGGTGCTGCCGCGGTCGGAGCAGCAGCGCGAGGATGAGACCGCTCAAAAAACCGCCGATGTGGGCGAAGAAGGCGACCCCACCTTGCTGTACCCCGATCGACAGGTAGGCCTGGACTGCCTGGATCGCGATCCAGTAGCCGACGAAAAAGAGTGAGGACAGAGTGATGAAGAAGAACGGCACTATGAAGGTGAGCACCCGGGCGCGGGGGAAATAGACGATGTAGGCGGCCAGCACGCCAGAGATGGCGCCGCTCGCCCCCAGGTTGGGAATCTGAGATGTCGGGTCGACATAGACCTGTACCAGGCTTCCAGCGATTCCCGACGCGAAGTAAAGGATCAGGAAACGGATCTCGCCCAGGCGATCCTCGACGTTGTTTCCGAAGATCCAGAGGAAGAGCATGTTGCCGCCGACGTGCAGAAGGTTCGCGTGCAGGAACATGGCGGTCAGCAAGGTGTCGAGGTGGCGCCCGGCAGCGATGTCGGCGGGAATCAGAGCGTAGCGCTGGATCGCCTCGACGTTCATCACCGGATTCTGTGCGAGGTAGAGGTAGACCGCGAAGTTGATGATGATCAGGCCGTAGGTCAGCAGCGCCGGCCGCCGAGTCGGGTTGTAATCGCGAAGCGGTATCAGGAGGCCACCGCCTCGGAGTGATGCTGGGCCTGCTCCAGCAGGCGACGCAGCTGGCCGAGCTCACTCTCGCTGAGTGTCGCGACAGGTGAACGGGGAGGTCCATGATCGAACCCGAGCATCGCAAGCACGGCCTTCACGCCGCGCACGCCGTAATGGGCGGTGAACGCGTCTCCGAGCGGTGCGATCCGGCTCTGCAGGGCGTCCGCCCGCGACCTGTCCCCGGCGCGAGTCAGGCGCAGGATGGTAGCGCACTCGGCCGGAAAGACATTGGCGAGCGCTGCGATGGCGCCGTCGGCGCCTGCCTCGAGTGCGGCCACCATCCGCTCGCCGGCCCCGGCCAGCACCATGAAATCGGGCGGCACCACAGACCGCAGATACGGGATGCGAACCAGGTCTCCAGATGAGTCCTTCAGCCCCGCAATGTTCGGATGGCCGCCCAGCCGCGCCGCCCAGTCCCGGGGGTGGAAATCCCAACCGGTGTGAGCGGGAACGTTGTAGATGAGTACCGGGATGGGACTGGCGGAGGCTACCGCCTCGTAGTGGGCGGCAACCATGTCCGGGGTCAGGTTCTTTCGAAAGTAGAAGGGAGTAAAGACCAGGGCGGCCTCGGCGCCGCTGTCTGCCGCCGCCCGGGTTCGCTCCAGGGTCGCCCGAGTGGACTCAGCCCCAGTACCGGCGATCAGCCGAAGTGACCCAGGCAGGGCTGCCCGGACACTCGACAGCCACTCAGCCCGTTCGGCCTCGGTCAACGAGGGTGCCTCGCCGGTTGACCCCAGGGCAACCACGCCGTCCACTTGGGCCGCGGCGAGCCAGGCCAGGAAGTCAGGCGCGGCGGGCGCCAGGGATCCGTCGGGTTTGAAAGCCGTGGCAATCGGCGGAAAGAGGCCCCTGAGCGGTATCGCCATCTCGAAATTGTATGGGCTGCTCCAAGCCGCACGTAGACTTCACCCGGACCTCATGCTTCCCAGGAGAGAACGCCCGCCGTGGATCGGTGTGGGGCCCACGCCGCTGCGGAGTTTCGCCGGCCTCTGCCTGGTGATCGCCGGCCTTTGCGCCGGCGGGTTCCTGCTGACGAAGACCAACCCCAATGCTGGCCTCTTCCTGGTGGCGGCAGCTGTTTCTGCCGGTCTCGCCACGGTCGCTTTGGCGGTCAGCGGTCTGCGGCACCTCGGCGGTGCAGCGGCAACCCGGACCGGCCGATCCGAACGCGACCTGGTGGTGATCTGCATCCTCGTGGTCGCCCTGGCCACCCCCTGGTCGGTGGAGGTTGCCATGGCGAGGGCACCTCAGATCTTTGGCTGGCAGAATCCGCTGGCCTGGCTGGTGGCGGCGGCCATCCTGGCCTCCTTCACGGCGCGCTTCCAACGGCGCCGCGGGTACGCCCTGGCCCTGGCCGGCGCCGGGCTCGCGGCCTGGGTGGCATGGCTCAGCACCCGGCTGTTGACCCCTGGGTTTTCCGGCCTCAGCTTCAGCTTCCTTCCGAGTGACCTGGTCGGGGAGGGCTGGTATATCGCAGTTCTCGCCTGGGTGATTGCCCTCGACGGGATGGTCGCCCGGTGTGCGGATGAGGAGGCACCCGTGAAGATGACCGACCTGATAGGGCTGGCCCTGGTCCCCGGGGCCGCGCTGATCCGGATCGGTCACAAGGTCCGTGGTCGGCTCTGGCTCACGATCGCCGCGTTCGTGGTCTTCCTGATCTATGCGGGGGCGGTCAACCCGTTCGAATTCCAGGACTACGCCTCCAGGGGCGGGTTGCCACCCTCTCGCCCGCGAGGTGCGGGGGTGGCCGTGTACCTGATGCTGGTCGTCGTCTGGCTCCTGAGCGTCGCGGACACCTGGCGCAGCAGACGCCTCGAGCAGCCGCTGACGTAGTCGTTACCGCCTCGCGACGGCCTCGTTGACCAAGCCCCTGTCAGCGATGCGGGCCTGTTAACAGACGGCTGCTAGCCTTCTCGCACCGTGCCAACCCTGTCCCGGCGCGCCTTTCTCGCGCGCGGTCTCAAGAGCTCGATGGCTGTGGGTGCCGGGCTGTCGGCCGCGTCTCTGCTCGAGGCCTGCACATCTCGGACACCGGCGGCTCTCACGCCAACCCCGGCGCCGGGGGCCAGTGTGATCAAGACCCTGATGTTCGACCAGGTGGGCTATGACCCCGGCGTGCTCCAGACCGTTGCAACTCGGTTCAAGCAACTTCACCAGGACAAGATGTTCGTCTCGATCGAGACGGCGCACTACCGCGAGCTGTACGAAAGCATCCTGGCTGCGGGCCTTTCAAAGCCCGCCCCATATGACGTGGTGGCGGTGGACCAGGTGTGGGTCCCGGAGCTGGCCGCGCGGGGTCAGCTTCTCAGCCTGAAAGATCGTATCCCCGACGATGCCCGCGCCGACCTGATGCCCAGCCTGATCGATGCCTTTTCCTACCAGGGGACGCCCTGGGCGATGCCACACGTCCTCAACGTCCAGAGCCTCTACTACAACAGTGCGCACCTGAAAGGGGCGGGCTTTCGCAATCCACCGGCGACCCTCGAGGAGTGGTACTCGCAGATGCGCTCACTGCGGAGCCGGCAGACTCCTTACATAGACTCCTGGGCCGAGGGCGAAGGGCTGGTTTCGGACTTTGTCCGGCTGGCTGCCCAGTTCGGCGGTGACCTGTTCGACGCGAACGGTCATCCGCAGCTGCAGACCCGGCCGGTGCAGCGGGCGGCCGCATTCATGCGGCAGCTGATCGACGAGAATCTGGTGCGCTCCGAAATCGGCGCCACCAATGAACCGGACGCCATGCGCGCCTTTCTGTCAGGTTCGGTGACCTACACGACCAATTGGAACTTCGTATACGGGGCCATGGGCGACCCCGCCTTCTCCCAGATCATCGGGCAGGGTGCGGTGGCACCGGTACCTCCGGTGGCCGCGGTTGGCACTCCGGCTGCGACCGTGAGTGGGTTCCTCGGGTTGGCCGTGCTCGCCAACAGCCAATTTCCCGACCTCGCCGTCTCCTGGCTGCGCTATCTGACAAGTCCCGAGGTGCAGGCCCAACAGCTGACCCAGCTGCCTATCTGGACCTCGCTCCAGAACTCGCCGGATCTGCATCGGGCAAACTCCCAGATCGACGTCTTCCTGACCAACCTCGCCTACGCTCGGCCCCGTCCCAAGCTGACCCGCTACGTAGAGGCCTCCGCGGTGCTCCAGCGTCACCTCCACGACCTGGTCCTGGGCTCGGCCTCCCCGTCGACGGCCATGGCCGGCGCCCAGGCCGAACTCGTCGCCCTCGAAGCGCGCGGGCACTAGCATGTAGCAGTGACCCTCGACCAGCAAACCGCTCTGTTCTATCGGATCGGGCTGGTGGAGGGGGTCGTGCTTCTGCTCCTGTTCGTGCTCGCTTTTGGCGCGCTCACGATCCTCGGCCGCCATCTGCTGGCCAGCCTTTCTCTGCGAGAGTCGCTGCTTGCTCGCCTGGCCGGCGCCGGCGTGCTGGCCGCCGTTGCCGCCGGCGGGGCCAGCTCGGTGGTCGTCAGCTTCCTCGAAGCCGCCGCCCTGTCGAGTCCAAACGCCTCGGTCGATGCCGCTCGCAACCAGGCCCTGATCGGCCTGGTGATGGCCGCCGCCCTGGCCATTGCCGGCACGATTCGGATCGAGATGTATCAACGTCGTACCAATCAAGGCACCGCTCCCGAGGAAGAGGGCGAGTGGCGTGTGGAGGACCCCGGCGCGGTCAGACGCAGCTAGGACTCGTAGCGAAACGGCTCGACAGGCTCCATTCAGTTTGGTATACAGTCCCGTATACAGCTCGCGAGAGCAAAAGGGAGGAGGCCGACACATGAATCGACGCATCCACAGTCTGGTCGCGCGGCGGGTCGCTGTGCCGCTGGCGGCGATGCTCCTGCTCGCCGCTTGCGGTAGCACGTCCAGCCCGGCGGCAACCACCGCGGGCGGGCCGAGCAAGGTCGATAGCATCGCCAGCGAAGTCCCCGATTCGATCAAATCCCTGGCCCCATTGCAGATCGCCACCGACGCGACCTATGCGCCGAACGAGTTCATCAACCCCGAAACCGGTGCCATCGAAGGCTGGGACATCGACTTCGGCAACGCCATCTGCAAGGTCATGGGCGTCGTCTGCACGTTCAACAACGTCATCTTCGCGGACATCATCCCCCAGCTAAAAGCCCAAAGCCCGCGCTACCTTTTCAGCCTCTCCAGCTATACGCCCACCGCGGATCGCGAGAAGGGTGGCATTGATTTCATCACCTACTACAAGGCCGGTGAAGCCTGGGTGGTGAAGGCGGGCGGGCCGACGGTCAACACCGCCGCCGACATGTGTGGACACACCGTGGCCGTTGAGACGACCACCGTCGAGGAGAGTGACGCCTGGGGCTTCATGGGCAAGCAGGTTGGGGGTACAGCCATCCCCGGCGACAAGAACAATTGCCCGGCGGGCAAGGACATTACGGTGAGGAGCTTCGACAAGCAGACGGACGCCAACTCGGCCCTGCTTTCCGGTCGAGCTGACATCCTATGGGCCGACCAGCCTGTCTCCGACTACCAGGTGCAGCAGAGCCATGGGCAGATGAAGCTCGGTGGCCAGCCGTGCAGCCTCGCCCCCTACGGCATTGCCATGGTCAAGAACAGCCCCCTGGAAAAACCCATCACCGACGCCGTCAAGTATCTGATCGATAACGGGTACTACACTGCCATCCTCAAGAAGTGGGGCGTCCAGGACGGTGCCATCGCCAGCTCCGATGTGGCGCTCAACAACAACAACTCAATCGGTTCCAGCTGTGTCCCCTCTTACTGAGGTAGATCTCTGACGAGCTGAACTCAGCGAGGGTTACCAACTGAGCGAGATAACCGCCGGCCCGCCGTTCCGGTCGTCGCAGACCGGGCGGCGCCCGGCGGCGATCAAGGCGATACCGGTCCGGCACCCAGGGCGTTGGGTGGCGGCGGTTCTCGTGCTGGCAATTATCGCCGGGATCGCGTACACGATGGCCACGGCTCCCAACCTGAGGTGGGAGGCCGTTGGTCACTTCCTCTTCCAGCGACTGATCCTGCAGGGAATCGTCATCACCCTCGAGTTGACCGCCCTGGCCATGCTGATCGGCATCGTGCTGGGGGCGATCGTGGCCGTGATGCGGCTATCCCCCAACCCGGTGGTGTCATCGGTGAGCTGGTGCTATATCTGGTTCTTTCGAGGGACTCCCGTCCTCGTCCAGATCTTCTTCTGGTACAACCTTGCGACCGTGCTCCCATATGTGGGGCTGGGAATCCCCTTCACACCCATCCACTGGCAGGCCCCCACCAATTCCCTCATTGCTCCTTTCATGGCCGCGACGCTCGGCCTGGGATTGAACGAGGCGGCTTACATGGCCGAGATCGTCCGCGCCGGCATCATTTCCGTCGAGCACGGACAGACCGAGGCGGCTCAGGCGCTGGGAATGACACGCCTGCTTGTGATGCGCCGCATCGTCCTCCCCCAGGCAATGCGGGTGATCATCCCTCCCACTGGAAATGAAACCATCTCGATGCTCAAGACTTCTTCGCTGGCCTTTGTCGCGTCGGTGCCAGAGCTCTTCACCCGATCGCAACAGATTGCTAGCGCAAATTACGATGTGATAGAGCTGGCGATTGTGGCCAGCATCTGGTACCTGGCGATGACATCGATCCTTACGGTTGGCCAGTATTACCTGGAGCGATACTTCGGCCGGGGTTCCCTCAGAGAGCTCCCGCCAACTCCGCTGCAGCGCTTCCGGCGAATGCTCCTCACCTTCCACGCGCCGCCGCCGATGCCACCGGACGTTGCTCCGCCGGGCCCGGCTGTGCCTGGCAGCGAGCACCGGTGACGAGCGCCAGGCCGATGGTCAAAGCAGAGGCGGTTCACAAGAGCTTCGGCAGGCTCGAGGTGCTCCGCGGAATTGACCTCGAGGTCGCTCCCAGAGAGGTGATGTGCATGATTGGCCCTTCCGGGTCGGGCAAGAGCACGTTCCTCCGCTGCATCAATCATCTGGAGAAAATCGACGCGGGGCGGCTGTCCGTCGACGGAGAGCTGGTGGGTTACCGCGAGCGGGGCAACAAGCTCCACGAGCTCCCCGACAAGGAGGTCTGCCGCAAACGATCCGAGATCGGCATGGTCTTCCAGCGGTTCAACCTGTTTCCTCACATGACAGCGCTGGAGAACGTGATCGAGGCGCCCATCCGGGTGAAGAAGGAGAGTCGTGCTGTGGCCGCGGCGCGAGCCCGCAAGCTACTCGACCGCGTCGGCCTCTCCGAAAAGATGAACGCCTATCCCAACCAGCTTTCGGGCGGCCAGCAGCAGCGTGTGGCGATCGCAAGGGCGCTGGCGATGGAGCCGAAGCTGATGCTCTTCGACGAGCCAACTTCGGCCCTCGACCCGGAGCTGGTGGGAGAGGTGCTCGACGTCATGCGTGGTCTGGCCGGTGACGGCATGACCATGGTGGTGGTGACCCATGAGATGGGCTTCGCGCGCGAGGTCGGTGACAGCTTGGTGTTCATGGATGGCGGGGTGATCGTGGAAGAGGGCAAACCCCGCGACGTGCTCACGAACCCGCAGCAGGAGCGGACCCGTACGTTCCTGTCGAAGGTGCTGTAGGCTCCAGGCAGCTACGCCGGCCGGGTCGCAGAGCGTGCTTGGAGAAGGGCGAGTGTCAATGCCCCGAGGCCGAAGAGGCAGGCGGCGAGGCCCACCAGCCCGCCCAGAATCGGGATAAGGGTCAGGATCGAGAGCACGACCAGCCCGCCCAGGAGTTCGAGAGCGGGATGCAGCCCTCGCCAGCCCAACCGGTCGAACCCGAACCGACCGATCAGGTAGCCGCTGACCACGTAGCCGAGTGCCAGCGCCAGGATATAAGCGACGACCAGGAGCAGTGCCAACCACCAGCCACCCACGAAGATGCCGGCGATAAAGACGATGATCGCGGCGATCGGCACCCCGATAAGTACAGCGGCGCCGATGCCAAGGCTGGCCCATGGGGAGGCTTCCAATCGACTGAGGACGCGGCGGCTGAAGCCCGGGAAGAGAAGCACCAGCAGGAGCCCGAGGATGAAGATCCCGATCAGCGCGCGCAGCCAGCTGAGGAATCCATTTGCCGCCCCGCTGGCTCCCCTGTCCGTTGGCGTGTGCCGGGTGGTAGTGCCGTCAACACGCGCTCCGGCGGCGGTAGCGACCTGGTTGTCGCTGGTGTAGTCAAGGTTCCCGGCGATCGAGGCTTTCGACTCCAGCCGGAGGTGGTTCACCCGCGCCGTCACGTTGCCGCCAACACTGTTTCGCAGGGTCAGGTCGCCGGCGCTGGCCAGCACGTTTCGCTTCACAGGCGCGTCCACCGTGGTGGTCCCGGTACCGAGGAGCAGGTCGCGTCCAATTGTCGCGCTGGGTCCTATCGACACGGTTCCGCCGACGACCACGACGTCCTCGCCCACCGGGCCGCTGATGGTGACTGTGCCGCCTGCAGCCCGGATGCTCCCGTCGACCCGGCCCGTAATCGTGATGTTTCCGCCCGATACCATCACATCGCGGTGGACAGGGCCGCTGATTGTGATCGTGCCGCCGGCTGCGACCAGGCTGCCGTTGATGGTGCCGGCGACATCTATGGTTCCGGCAAACGCGTACAGGTCGTCCTGGATCGAGTCGCCGGCCCCAACACCTACCTGAGGTCCCTGGCGGACATCGGCAGCAACAACGCCGAGTGGCGCCAGCGCCGCAATTGCGACGATGAAGGGCGCCCCCAACCGAATCATGCGAATTCCGCCCCTACCCCTCATGGCATGATCGTACGCCTCCACTGGGCGCCCTCACCCTCATCCTCGTGCGCGGGTTGCGGCGGGCTTCGGGAGCCACCAATTCCAGCGGCCCAGGACCCGCATCCAGGCGGGAACGAGCAGCAGCCGGATGATGCTTGCATCGACGGCGATCGCGATCGCGAAGCCGAGCCCAACCTCCTTGGTTGCGACCAGGGTGCTGAGCGCAAAGAACCCGAACACGATCACCATCACCATCGCCGCGCTGGTGATGATCCGGCCGGTGTGCTTCATCCCCAGCGCGACCGCCTGCCGGTTGTCGCCGCTCCGGCGGTACTCTTCGGCCACCCGGCTCAGAAGGAAGACCTCGTAGTCCATGCTCAGCCCGAAAAGGCCGGCGAACATCACTATCGGTACGGTGCTTTCAATGGACAGCTGGGGCGAGAAGCCCAAAAGCCCGCGCAGATGGCCCCACTGAAAAATAAATGTCACCATGCCGTAGGCGACGGCGAGCGAGAGCAAATTCATAAGGATGGCCTTGAGCGGGAGTACGACCGAACGAAAGCCGACGAGAAGCAGCAAGTACGTGATCGCGAGGACCGCGGCGATGATCCAGGGAAAGGGTCCGTAGATAGCGTTAGTCCAATCGAGGTCGAACGCCGGCTCCCCGCCGACCAGAGTTCGGAGGTTGGCAGGTAGAGCGACACTGCGAACGCGCTTGACGGCCTCCTCGGCGGCGACCGCGTTGGGTTGGTCACGGAGCTGCGCCACCAGCAGCCCGGTGTGCTGCGAGACAGCCAGGGCTCCCGGGGCTACGCCGTAGACAGCCATCGGGCTCTGTCCGCCCGGCGAGATGCCATCGGCATACGACATGACGCTGCTTACCTCAGGGTCCTTCTTGACCTGGTCCTCGAAGACGCGCACCGACCGGATGACACCCGGGTCACTCATGAGGTCGTCACTGATGAGCGCGATCATCAATGGCTGGGTCCGGGGCTGATTCAAGGATTGCTGAGCAATGGCGGTCCCGACACGCAGTGGGCTGTCTGCCGGGAGCACCTCGTCACCGGTGAGGTTCACATTGAGAGTCCTGACCGGAGAAGCCAGCAACAGGGCGAGGAGGGTGACGGCGACGATCACCCTAACCGGCCGCCGCATGATCATGACCGCCAATCGGTGCCAAAAGCCACCGGCCCTCGGCCGGGCCCAGGCGAAACCCCAACGGTCGACGTGGTTGCCCACCACGCCCAGGATGGCGGGCAGGAGGGTCAGTGCCGTCAGGAGCGAAAGGATGACCACGATCATCCCGCCGATCCCCATCGACCGTAAGGGCACGATCCCGCTGGTTGCCAGCGCTGAAAAGCCGATCACGACCGTGAGGCCGGAGAGAAGGACCGTCCTTCCGGCGGCGGAGGCGGTCATGGCGATGGCCTCGGACAGCGGACGCGTCCGTCGCTCCTCCCGAAACCGGTTGACCATGATCAGGGAGTAATCGATACCGATTCCCAGGCCGAGCATGGTGGTAACGCTCTGGGCGAAGATCGAGATGTCAGTCAGCCGGCCGAGCAGGGCCAGGAGGGCAAGGCTGAGTGTGACCGATGCCAGTCCGACCGCGAGCGGCACTCCGGCCGCGATCAAGCCGCCAAAGATCAGCAGCAGAAACACAAGAGCGGCGGGAAGCGACCTCTGCTCGGCGGCGACGACGTCCTTCTGGCTCTGGGCTTCGAGGGTCTGGAAGAAAGGGCCGGCGCCGATCAAGTAGGTCCTTGCCGGGCCCGCGATGGAGAAGGTCCCTGCCGCGGCCGCCAGGCGCTTCTGGCTCTCGTAGTCGTCAACGCCGTAGACGCCGATCATCGCTGAATGCCGGTCGGAGCTAACGGGTCCTACCTTGACAGTGGCCTGGGGCGCCTGGGCATGCAATGCTGCCTGCCAGCGATCGAGCTGGGTGGCAAAGGTCGGGTCGGTGATTACGGACTGAGTCGATTGGGCGACCACGCCCAGGGCCTGTCCCTGCAATTTGAGGTCGCGCTTGAGCCGGTCGTAGGCGCGCTGCGATTCGATGCCGGAGATTACGAAACCACCACTCTTCAGGACGTCGGCGACTCCTGCGGCCGGTAGCGCCGCCAGGGCAATCGCCCCGAGCCAGATGGCGATCACAAACCAGCGAAAACGGTAGGCGAGCCAGCCCATCGCGGCCAGCAGGCCGGCGGGTTCATCGCCGGTGGCGGCGGGCGCAAGCTCGTCTACCGCGGCCACGTCGCCCTCATTTTGATGTACTCGCGCCTGCCTGGGTTATGCTCGAAGCATGCCAGCGAAGGTCCCGGAGAATCTGCTCGACCTCTTTGAGGAGCCGGCCCTGGGTCAGGTTTCTTACCTCAACGACAACGGTCAGATCGTCACATTTCCGATGTGGGTGGACTTCGATGGCACCCATCTACTCACCAGTTCGCCGGTCGGCTCAAAAAAGGGCCAGGCGCTCCGCAAGCGCCCCCAGGTCGGAGCCTCTATCGTCAGCGCCAAGAATCCGTGGCACTGGCTTTCAATCAGCGGCCGGGTGGTGGACATTCGCCCGGACGAGAACCTGGCCTTCATCGACCGTATGTCCCACAAGTACACGGGAAGCGGCTACCAGCGAAGGACACCGCGCGAAATCTTCACCATCGAGATCGACCGCGCCGGCCCGACTCGTTCCTGGGGCTAGGGGGCGCTCGGGTTGGGCGTCAGGACAATCTGCGACGCCGGGATCTCGCCATCGACCAGGTTCCACTTGACCAGGATCCGGTGGTAGGTTCCGTCCTGGTAAATCGCCAGCATCGCCTGCTGCATCGCCTTCAGCATGTCACCGTTCTTGGGATCGACGGCGATGCCTTCCGGACCCGTCCGCAGGGGCGAGCCCGCCAGTTCGATCGTGTCCGGGCTCTGGGCGACGAAATTTGCGGCCACAGGCGAGTCGTCCATGGCCGCGTCCACCTTGCCCTGGCGCAACTGGATGACGGCGTCGGTATTGGTGGGGTACACCCGGATGTTGATATGAGTGGTCTTGCAAACATCGCCGTTGGCCTGGTCGAGCGTGCTCTCCTCCGCGGTCGTGACCTGGACCGCGACGTTCTTGCCGCACAGGTCACTCAGCATGGTGATGCTGGCGGGGTTGCCCTTGCGCACCATGATCGACTGGCCAGATTGAAAGTATCCAACCAGCGCCACCTGCCGCGAGAGCTCGGGGCTGATGGCGAGTGCGGAAATGACGGCGTCACCCTTCTTGGCCAGGAGACCAGGGATGAGTTGCGAGAGGTCGGCCTGCTGGAAGCTGGCGGCGAGGCCCATCCTGCCTGCGATGGCGTTGGCGATCTCGATGTCTGACCCGACCGGCTGCTTGGAGCCAGGATCGACCGACTCCTGCGGCGGATAGCTCATATCCGATAGGAAGGTGAGCGTGCCGGGTTTGACCAGCGTCTGAGGTGGGGTGATCAGGCCGGGCGTCTGGCTGGCAGCGCCGGAGGGCGATGCGGAACCGCCAGGCGGTGCCTTGGCAGATGTGCAGCTCGAGAGGAGAACAGCGAACCCTGCTAACGCTGCCAGGCGCCAGCGGGTCGCGCGCATCCCTCCCGCCCCTCGCCCGGACGGGGTTATTGCCTTAACCAAAACGCGCCCCAATTCTACGGCTGGTCGGCCGGATCTGCCATAAGAGTTCGGCGTCGTGGCTGGATAACATGGTGCGCAGTGTGAACGTGTCCCTTGAGGGCGCCGGACTGACGCCATCCCAGGTCCAGCAGGTCGCCCGCTACAGAGCGCGCGTCACGCTCAGCCAGGACGCCCGCAAACGGCTCCAGCGGGCTCGGGCGGTGGTGGACGGCCTGGTCGATCGGGGAGAAGTCGTCTACGGGCTGAACACCGGGGTGGGGGCGCTGCGGACGACGAAGATTGCGCCCTCAGAAGTCCGCCGCCTGCAGCGCAACCTGGTCCGCAGCCACGCCGTTGGGGTGGGGCCGCTGCTCGAGGAGGAGCTGGTCCGAGCCGGCATGCTGGTACGCGTGAATCAGTTCTGCCAGGGATCATCCGGTGTCCGGCCGGAGGTCGCTGAGCGCCTGATCGACCTGCTCAATCACGACGTCTGCCCGTGCGTGCCGGAGAAGGGGTCGCTTGGCGCCAGCGGCGACCTGGCACCCTCGGCGCATGTCGGCCTGGTGCTGATGGGCGAGGGCCAGGTCCTGCACGCTGGCTCGCCCATTGACGGCGCGGAGGCCCTGCGTGCTGAGCGGATCGAGCCCTTGCAGCTGGAGGCAAAAGACGCCCTCTCGATCCTCAACGGCACGCACTTCATGACCGGCGCCGCCGCCCTCCTGCTGGAGGATGCCCGCCGGCTTGCGCTCACCGCCGACGTGGTGGTTGCTCTCAGCCTGGAAGCTCTACGCGGTACCAGGACGGCTTTCGACCCGCGGATCCACGCGGCTCGTCCGCACCCGGGACAGGTCGCCTCGGCGGCCAGGATCTGGGCAATGACGGAGGGCAGCGAGATCATCGCCTCGCACGCCGAATGCGACCGGGTCCAGGATGCCTACTCCTTGCGGTGCGCGGCCCAGGTCCACGGCGCCTCGGCCGACGCCCTCGACTATCTATCTCGCGTGCTCGCGGTTGAGCTAAACGCAGGAACCGATAATCCCATGGTGTTCCCGGATCAGGGCGCCGTCATCTCCGGCGGAAACTTCCACGGGCAGCCCCTGGCGCTGGCCCTGGACACGGCGGCCATCGCGATCGCCGAGATGGGCAGTATCTCGGAACGACGGCTGTTCCGTCTGCTCACCGAGCACCTGTCCGACCTGCCCCCCTTCCTGACCAGGCACTCAGGCGTCAACAGCGGCTACATGCTCTTGCAGTACACGGCCGCCGCCCTGGTCACCGAAAACCAGATGCTGGCGGCCCCCGCCAGCGTGCACTCTTTGCCGACGTCTGCGGACCAGGAAGACCACAACAGCATGGGATGGCACGCGGCGCTCAAGGCCCGCCAGGTGCTGCGCAACGTGGAGACCATCCTGGCGCTGGAGGCGCTGGCGGCGGCACAGGGCATCGATCTCCTGGCCCCGATGAAGCCGGCCGAATCGACCGGCATCGCGCAGCAAATTATCCGGGCCCTGGTGCCTACGCTCGAGGAGGATCGCGCCTTCGAGGCGGAGATCCGGGCCGCCACCGGGCTGGTGCGAGACGGCGCGCTGGCCCAGCTGGCTGAGCAGGCCTCCTCGCCGGCGCCGCGATGACCGGGGCGCCCGCGATTCGCGCGGCTCGCGGCACCGAGCTCAGCTGTTTGGGATGGTCGCAGGAGGCGGCGCTGCGAATGCTCTGCAACAACCTCGACCCGGAGGTTGCGGAGCGGCCCGAAGACCTGGTGGTCTATGGCGGCACGGGCAAAGCGGCCCGGGATTGGCCCTCGTTTCACGCCATCGTGGCCAGCCTGCGGCAGCTCAAGTCCGATGAGACGCTGCTGGTCCAGTCGGGTAAGGCAGTCGGCATCTTTCGCACCCACGAGTACGCCCCTCGCGTCCTGATCGCGAACAGTAACCTGGTCCCGCGCTGGGCGACCTGGGAGCATTTCTGGGAACTGGAGCGGCTCGGCCTGATGATGTACGGGCAGATGACGGCCGGGAGCTGGATCTACATCGGCACCCAGGGGATCCTCCAGGGCACGTACGAGACGTTCGGGGCGCTGGCGGCAAAGCGGTTCGACGGCAGCCTGCGTGGGCGCATCGTCCTGACCAGCGGACTTGGAGGAATGGGAGGCGCTCAGCCGCTCGCCATCACCATGAACGACGGCATCGCCCTCTGCGTGGAGGTGGACGATGCCCGGATCCAGCGGCGGCTGAAAACCCGATACCTGGACCGTGCCACGGCGCATCTCGACGAAGCCCTTCGATGGGCGGAGGAGGCCCGCCAGAAGGCAACCCCGGTCTCGATCGGAGTCCTTGGCAATGCCGCCGAGGTTTATCCGGCGCTCTACCGTCAAGGCTTTCGGCCGGATGTCGTGACCGACCAGACCTCCGCTCACGATCCGCTCCGCGGCTATATCCCGGCGCCGCTACAGGTCGACGAGGCGGCAGATTTGCGCGAGCGCGATCCGCTCGAGTACATGGAGATGGTCAAGCATTCCGTTCGCGACCACGTGGGCGCGATGCTGGATTTTCAGCGAGCCGGGGCTGAAGTCTTTGACTACGGCAACAACCTGCGCGGCCAGGCGGTGGCTTCGGGCGTCAAGGACGCCTTCAACTTTCCGGGCTTCGTACCCGCCTACATCCGGCCGCTCTTCTGCGAGGGCAAGGGGCCCTTTCGCTGGGTCGCGCTCTCCGGCGAGCCGGACGACATCTACCGGACCGACGCCGCCGTGATCGAGGTGCTGCCGGAGAACGACCATCTGCGACGCTGGCTGCGGATGGCGCGCGAGCGGGTCCAGTTTCAGGGTCTGCCGGCGCGCATCTGCTGGCTCGGCTACGGCGAGCGCGCCCAGGTGGGACTGCGCTTCAACGAGCTGGTAGCAAGCGGGCAGCTGAAGGCGCCAATCGTGATCGGCCGCGACCACCTGGACGCGGGTTCGGTGGCCTCCCCCTACCGTGAAACCGAGGCCATGAAGGATGGCAGTGATGCCGTGGCCGACTGGCCCATCCTGAACGCGCTGATCAACACGGCCGCCGGGGCTAGCTGGGTTTCGGTGCATCACGGTGGTGGCGTTGGCATGGGTAACTCGATCCACGCCGGGATGGTGGTCGTGGCGGACGGTACGCGGGCCATGGGAGATCGCCTGGAGCGCGTTCTGACCACTGATCCCGGGATGGGGGTAATCAGGCACGCCGACGCGGGCTACCAGACCGCCATAGAATTTGCCCGCGAGCACGCGATCAACCGAGCCGGCTCGTGATCGACGCGAAGACGACCTCCTCGGCCTGGTCTGCGTCGATCGCCCGAAGCGTGCCTCGCTCGCGGTAGTAATCGATCAGGGGAGCCGTCTGCTGGAGGTAGACGTCTATGCGGTGCGCTACGATCTCGGGCTGGTCGTCACTGCGGTGGCGGTGTCCCAAACGATCAAGCAGCGCCTGGCGTCCGATCTCCAGGTAGAGGACGGCGTCGATCGGCCGCTCCAACTGGGCGAGTAGCGCGTCCAGCGCCTGCGCCTGGGCAACGGTGCGTGGAAAGCCGTCCAGGATGAAGCCGGTTTGCGTGTCGGGCTCGTCCAGGCGGTGGCCGATGATACCGATCACCACCTCGTCTGGGACCAGCTCACCACGGTCCATGAAGCCGCGGGCCTGACGGCCGAGGCGAGTCCCGGCGAGGCGCTGCGCCCGCAGGATCTCGCCGGTGGAGATTGCCGGGATCTGATACGCGAGTGTCAGGCGCTCGGCCTGGGTGCCCTTTCCGCTGCCGGGCGGGCCGAGAAGCACCAGGTCCATGGCATCGCCTAGCCCGGATTCCGGAGAGGGGCGGCCTCGGCCCGGGCGGCTTCGGTGCGGCGTCCATTTAGAGGCGGGGCGGTCGACCACGGGAAGTTGACCCAGCGCGCGGTGCGCCGCCACACGTATTCGCACTTCACGACCGAAGGTGGCTTCTCGTAGATCACGGCGCACCGGACGTCGGCTACATGGGCCGAACAGAAGTCCTTGACCATCTTCAGGGTGCCGCCGGTATCGGCCACGTCGTCGGTGACGAGCAGGTGGGCGCCCGCGATCTCAACCGCGTTCAGGAGGGGCGGCAGCATGACCGGAAAATCGAGCCTCTCGTCCACCCCGGTGTAGAACTCGACGCTGATCATGAAGACGTTCTTCACATCGAGGGCGTAGGCGATGGTGGCCGCCGGAAGGAGGCCACCGCGGGCGATTCCCAGGATTATGTTCGGCCGGTAGCCGCTATCGGCGACCTGTTGGGCCAGCGCTCGGCTGGCCTCTCCAAACGTCTCCCAGGTCAGCACTTCCCGCTCTGCCGGGGCAACCATCTCTGGCAGAGCTTACGGGAAGCCAGCCAGTCTCGAATGATCGGCCCGGGGATCCCCGGCCGTCACAGTTTGGCAGCGGATCGGCGACCGGTCGTCAACGATCCGGGTCGCAAGCAAGGAGGGTCACCGCGGGCCGCGTTGCACCCAGCAGACGCGACTCGCATCTTGCACGACGGTCGTGCATTCGGGGAGGACCGCATGCGTATCAGATCATTTGCCCGCCGCGCACGCACGACCGGCTTTGTCGCCGCTGGAATGGTGGCCCTGGCATTGAGTGCCGCTGCGCCAACCGGCGCCGGCCTCGGGGTTGACGACTTTCCCTATCGGGGTACGGTGGGCAGGCTAGATCCACGCGGCTTCTATACCGGCTACTGCACTTCCTTCGTCGCCTGGCGCTTGAGCCAGGCCGGCATCAACTTCCACGGGGCCAGCCTGACCGGGCCCAATGGACAGACTCGCCAGTTCGGCAACGGCGGCAACTGGGACGCCGCCGCGGTGCAGGTCGGCTTCACCGTCGATACCCACCCGGCGGTGGGAGCGGTGGCAGTCTGGCACGGGGGTGAAGGCGGTGCCTGGTCCGCCGGACACGTCGCTTATGTGATGGCGGTCGACAGTGCCGGTCGCGCGCGCGTCGAGGAGTACAACTGGAGCGTTCGCTACGGATACGACCAGCGAGTCGTCGCCGCTCCACGCTACATCCATTTCAGGCCGGCTGCCACGGTCGCGCCCGGGCAAGTCCCAACCCCGAATCGCACCCCTGCTCTTTCCAGACCGTACCGCGTCACCATCACCCTTAACCATCGGCGGGGGCCTGGCATTTGGTTCGCATCGCTGGGACTGATCCCGGCGGGATCGACCATCAGGGTGACTTGCCAGACCAGGTCGTCCAGTGTCGTCCACGGTTCCAGCATCTGGGATCGGCTTGTCGACGGGTCATACGTGGCCGACGTCTACACCACCACTCCGCGATTCAACGCCTTCACGCCGGGTCTGCCGCGCTGCTGATCGGGCGCACCGGGTAAGGGGCATCGCCGACCGCGGCGCTGCCCCGCGATATCCTCTGCTCTAGCCATCGAACACGCCGGACAAAGTAGGCGATTGACGCCGTGACGGGTGCCGATTTTGTCGTGCGGCGCGCGGGCTTGCTCGTCACTATGGTGCCGCGGGGGGATGACCCGCTCGGACGCATCCGCAACGGCGCCCTGGCGGCCCGGGCCGGCCGGGTGGTCTGGATCGGGCCCGACGCCGACCTGGAGCGTCAGGTGACCCTCGACGGAGACAGTCTCGACGCCCAGGGAGCGTGCCTGCTGCCCGGCCTGGTCGACGCCCATACCCATCCGGTTTTCGCGGGCGCCCGCGCCGACGAATTCGCGGAGCGCGTCAGTGGCGTTCCCTACGAGAACCAGCAATCGGAGGGCCGGGGCATCATGCGGACCGTGGCGGCAACCCGGGCCGCCGATGACGACGAGCTGCTCGGCCTTGCTCTCCGCCGGGTAAACCGGTTTCTGTCACACGGCACCACAACGATAGAAGCCAAGAGCGGCTACGGCCTCGACCTGGAGAACGAGGCGAAGTCGCTGCGGGTGCTTCGGCGCCTGCCGGCACTCGCTCCACTTCGAATCGTCCCGACGTTTCTCGGGGGGCACGCGGTGCCGACTGGCTTGGAGCGAAGCGAGTACGTCCGGGCCGTCGTCGAGGAGATGCTGCCGGCATTTCGGGGCCTGGCCCGCTATTGCGACGTGTGGTGCGAAAAGCCGGCCTTTACGCCCGGCGAGACGCGCGCCATCCTTGGTCGGGCGAAGGCTCTGGGTTACCGCCTGCGCGTCCATGCCGCCCAGCTCGGGCCGGGCGAGGGGCCGCAGATCGCGGCGGAGCTGGGAGCCGCGAGCGCCGACCATCTGGAGTATTCGTCGCCCGAGCAGGCTCGTGCGCTCGCTCGAGCGGGCACCATAGCCGTGCTCTGCCCGACAGCCAGTTTCACTGTCCCGGGAAGCCGCCGGCCTCCCCTCGAAGCCTTCCGCGAGGCTGGGGTTCGGATGGCCGTAGCCTCGGACCTGAACCCGGGCACGGCTAATTCCGAAAGCCTGACCATCTCGATGTCGCTTGCCTGCATCGCCTGGGGCATGAGTCCGCACGAGGTCCTGATCGGGGCGACCATGAATGCCGCCAGGTCTCTGGGCCTGGAGGGATCCGCGGGCTGTCTGCAGATGGGCAGCTTCGCGGACTGCGCTCTATATGACGTCGAAATGCCCGAGGAGATTCCCTACTATGTCGGGGTGAATCGGGTGCTGGCGACCGTCGCCGGCGGGCGCGTGTGGGCCCCGGCGTGAGCCAGCTCGTCGAGTGCGTTCCAAACTTCTCTGAGGGCCGGCGCCGTGAGGTCATCAACGCCATCGCCGACGCAATCGGTCGGGAAGGTGCCCGGGTGGTCGATGTCCAGGCTGACGCCGCTCACAACCGGATGGTGGTCACCTTCGTAGCCGAGCCGGAGCTCGCCATCGCGTCCGCATTTGCGGGAGCAAGCGTGGCGGTCGAGCGAATCGACCTCAATCAGCACCGCGGTGAGCATCCGCGTATGGGCGCCGTCGACGTCGTGCCATTCGTCCCCTTTGCGGATTTGCCCATGACCGTTTGCATCGAGCTGGCACATCGTTTCGGTGCCCGGCTCTGGAAAGAATTGCGGGTTCCCGTCTACTACTACGGTGAAGCCGCCAGGAACGCCGAGCGGCGAGAGCTCGAGCGCGTGCGGCGAGGTGGCTTCGAGGAACTGCGAGACCACGGCAGCGAGCCCGACCGGGAACCCGATGAGGGCGCGGGGCTTCACCCAACCGCTGGGGCGACCGCGGTCGGGGCTCGGATTCCGCTGATCGCCTACAACGTGAACCTGAAAACCGAGGACGTGCAGGTGGCAAAGGATATCGCCAGAACGATCCGGGCATCCTCGGGCGGGATGCCCAATGTCAAGGCCCTCGGGTTCGCGCTGGCGGACCGGGGCCTGGTCCAGGTTTCCATGAATCTGACCGACTACCGGGTGTCGAATATCTGGAAGGTTTTTACCGCCATCAAAGCCGAAGCCGAGCGCCGCGGGATCGACGTGCAGGAGTCAGAGATCGTCGGAACGATACCGCTGGACGCTGCCGTCCGAACCATCAAGGACGCGGTCATGGAGCCCGCCTTCAAGATGGACCAGATCCTCGAGAAGCGCGTCTGGGCCTCTGAGTGACCTCGGTCGTCGAGACGCCGATTGGCGAATACCTTGAGGGGCTGGCCTCGACGGCTTCCGTGCCGGGCGGCGGAAGCGCCGCTGCGGTGGCCGCTGCGATGGGAGCCGCCCTGATGAGCATGGTCGCCAAACTGAGTGTGCGAAAGGCAACGCCCGCACAAAATGTAGAGGCGCTCCATTCGATTGTGCCCCAGTTCGACCGGGCTTGCGAGCTGCTCGGCCGGCTGAGCCAGGACGACATCGAAGCCTACCGGTCGGTCACCGGCGCCCGCAAAGCGGCTCGGGCCGATCAAGGGCGGCAGGCAGAGCTGGCGGCCGCCATCGCGCGCGCCACCGTGGTTCCGCTGGAAACCGCCCGAGCTGCGACAGAGGCCCTCGATGCGGCGGGCCGCCTTCGGGGCCTGGTTTGGGAGATGGTGGCCTCCGATTTCGAGACCGGATATCTTCTGCTCCAAACCGGCTTCCGGGGGGCCATGGCAAACGCCGCCATCAACCTGCCCGAGCTTTCGGGGGACACTCGATCGAGGCTCGACGGCGAATACCAAAACCTGCTCGCACGCCGCCCTGTGTCGTAACCTCCGTCCTCCCGACGGATTGTGTTAGGTAGGCTGAACTCACCTCAGGGAGGTCGGTTGTGGGCAACCGCTCGACTGTGCAGACGGTCGCGTTCGTTTTCGGCGGTATTTATCTGGTCGTTGGCGTCCTTGGCTTCATCGGCCCGCTCATCGGAAATGGGGGCGGCTTGATAACGATCAGCCAGGACAAGCACGCGCTCCTCGGCCTGGCCGACGTCAACCTTCTCCATAACCTGGTCCACCTCGTGATCGGGGTCGCCGGCCTGGCCGCTGCCAGCACGGTCGCCAACTCGAGGACGTTTTGCAGGGTCTTCGGTGTCGTGTTGCTCCTGGTCGGCGTGGTTGGCATCTTCGTCAGCAACCTCTTTGGTGTCCTCCCGCTCGGCGGCGCCGACATAGCCATTCACCTGGCCAGCGGTGCGGTGCTCGCGTACTTCGGATTCGCTTCACCGGTCGAGGCACGCGCCGCCTGACGGACCGCTCTCATCCGGCAAGAGCCTCGGTTCCCGTCGAGGCTCTCTTCTTTACAGGAGGCTTCCGACCAGGCCCCCGTCAGCCTGGACCGTGGCGCCGGTGATGTAGCTGGCGCGAGAGGACGCCAGGAAGACGACAAGGTTGGCGACTTCTCTGGCTTCACCGTAACGACCGAGGGGCGCCAGCCCTGCCTGCTGCTTTCGGATCTCGTCGAGAGGCCGGTTCTCCCTCCTGGCTCGCGCCTCGTCAAGCGCACGCAGCCGGTCCGTGTCGATGCGACCGGGCAGGACGGTGTTGACTCGGATGCCGTGGGGGCCGAGCTCCTTCGAGAGGGTCTTCGCCAGGCCCGCCGCCCCGGCGCGGATGGCATTCGAGAGGATCAGGCTCGGGATTGGTTCTTTGACCCCCCAGGACATGAGCTGCACGACCGCGCTTGGCGCGGCGGCCTTGAGGTGCGGCAGCGCGGCGCGGACCAGGCGTACGCCGCTCATCAAGTTTTGTTCGAAGGCAGCCTGCCAGGCGGCGTCATCGAAGTCCTCGAACCGTCCGGCCGGCGGGCCGCCGGCATTGATGAAGAGGGCGTCGAGGCGTCCGTTGCGTTGACTGCTCGCGACCAGGCGCTCGATGTCGTCCGCCTGGGTCAGGTTCGCCCGGACGGCCTGCAGGGTCCCTAACGGCCGCAGCCCCTCAGCCGCCGCCTGTAGTCCGGCCTGATCGCGGGCGCAGATGGTGACGTGCGCTCCTTCCCGGAGAAACTCTTCAGCGACCGCTCGACCAATTCCGCGGCTGGCAGCCGTGACCAGGACCGCCTTCCCTTTCAGCTCCAGGTCCACGAGGCCTCAGTCTAGACTTGGAAGAGATGTCCGGCGCCTTCCCTTCGTTCGAAAGCCGGACCGTGCCGCTGGACGGCGTCAGCGTGCATTACCTGGTGGGCGGTCGGGGATCACCTCTGGTGCTGGTTCATGGCCTCGGCAGCTCGGCGCAGGTCGAGTTCGCTTTCAACCTGGAGGCGCTGGCGGCTCGCCACCAGGTTTTCGGCGTCGATTTGCCCGGCTTCGGACGCTCCGACAAGCCGGCCCTGCAGTATGACATTCCGTTCTTCGTGAAGGTGTTGCGCGCCTTCCTTAGTGCGCAGGGCCTGCGTCAAACCGCCCTGGTCGGAGTGTCAATGGGCGGCCGGATCGCGCTCGGTCTCGCCCTGGAGGAACCGGAAACTATCAGCAGCCTGGTACTGGTTGATGCCCTGGGAGTTGGCCTGCCCCGCCGGGTGCTGGCCTACCGCCTGTTGCTGACGCGTGGGCTCGGCGAGCTGGCCCTGACCGGTACCGCCCGAGCCATGCGGCGAATGAACCCTCGCCTGGTGCGGCGATTCTGGGGATGGTACCTGCGCCGCCCTCAATCGGTCGAGCAGATCCTGACAGACGACCGAATTGCAGACCACGGCATCCTGCTCTCAACCCCGGCGTACCGGGCCGCCTACCTCTCGGCGCTGCGGTCGCTGGCCGGCAGCCGCCGGCTTCGGGACGGTGTCAGGGTCGAGGACCGTCTCGGCGAGCTGGCCGTCCCCACCCTGCTGGTATGGGGCCGCCACGACCACATCTTTCCGCCGGCCCACGCCGAGGCCGCCCGCCGAAGGATCCCTCGAGCCGAGCTGGCCATTTTCGAGGAGAGCGGGCACACGCCCCAGATGGAGCAGCCCGACGCGTTCAACCGGCTGGTCCTGGAGTTCCTGGGGCGACAGACCTCGGGCACCCGCTCCGAGCTGGGAGCATGATCAGGGAAACGGGTGGCCGAGCCGGGCGGCGTAATAGGCACGAAGCCAGCCGTAGAAGATGATGCTCGCCCCTATTAGTAGGATGCCGCCGGTTATGCTCAAACCTAAAGGAAGCAGCCGCTTGCCCCGGTAGCGCGCGAACGCGAAGAAGGTCCCCCAGAACGAGCGGGTAAACAGGCCGTGGCGGCGGGCGTCTTTCAGTCCGAAGCGCAAGGTCAGGCCTCCCAGCACGGCCAGTGCGAGCGCCTCCACCAATTCGACCAAAGTCCCAGATATTGTAGTCCAGGTTATCCACAGCCCATAGCTGTTGTGGTAAAGTGATTGACACACGAGCTCCCATCTCATAGGATTTGGGAGCTTTTCTCACCCTTCCACCGGAGGTCTTGATTCATGCCTCGATCCGCCCAGAAAACGTCAGCCGAACGTCCCACCCCACCGGCCTCGACCACCAACGGGCACAAACGCAACCGCAACGGCCTGCCATGGAAGCGGTATTTCACCAAGGCCGGCGTTCCGGCATTCGATGAGGTGCAGTGGGAGACGCGCTCGGCAAGCATCACGAACGAGAAGGGTGAGGTCGTCTTCGAGCAGCACGATGTCGAGATCCCCAGCACCTGGTCGCAGGTAGCTACCAACGTGGTGGTCTCGAAGTACTTCCGCGGCGTGATCGGCACGCCGGATCGCGAGCGCAGCGTCAAGCAGTTGATCGGCCGGGTGGTCAGGACGATCCATGGCTGGGCAACCCAGCAAGGCTACTTCGCGACACCCGAAGCGGCGGAGATCTTCAGGGAGGAGCTGGCGCACCTCCTTGTCCATCAGAAGGCCGCCTTCAACAGCCCGGTCTGGTTCAACCTCGGGATCGAGCGCCGCCCCCAGGCTTCAGCCTGCTTCATCAACAAGGTCGACGACACGATGGAGTCGATCCTCACCCTGGCCAAGACCGAGGGCATGCTCTTCAAGTACGGCTCGGGAACGGGGACCAACCTCTCGCCGATCCGTTCCTCACGCGAGCTGCTGGCCGGGGGTGGTACCGCTTCAGGGCCGGTGTCGTTCATGAAGGGTTACGACGCTTTCGCCGGGGTGATCAAGTCCGGGGGTAAGACCCGGCGAGCCGCCAAGATGGTCATTCTCAATGTCGACCATCCGGACGTGGTCGAGTTCATAAACTGCAAGGTCGAGGAGGAGCGCAAGGCCTGGACTCTGATCGAGGCGGGCTACGACCCGTCCTTCAACGGGCCCGCCTACAGCTCGGTCTTCTTCCAGAATTCCAACAACAGCGTTCGGGTGAAGGATGACTTCATGAAGGCCGTCGAGGAAGATGCCGAGTGGCATACCTACGCGGTTACCACCGGCCAGATCATGGACACGTATCGGGCGCGTGACCTGGCGCGGATGATGGCCGACGCCGCCTGGTCCTGCGGCGATCCAGGGCTGCAGTACGACGGCACGGTCAACCACTGGCATACCTGCTCGAACACCGACCGGATCAATGCCAGCAACCCCTGCAGCGAGTACATGTTCCTCGACAACACCTCCTGCAACCTGGCCTCCATAAACCTGATGAGGTTCCTGGATGACCGCGGCGAGTTCGACGTCAACGCCTATCGCGAAGCCTGCCGGGTCATGATCACGGCCCAGGAGATCCTGGTCGATAACGCCAGCTACCCCACCGAGGCGATCACCGAAAACAGCCGCAACTTCCGGCCGCTCGGGCTGGGCTACGCCAACCTGGGGGCCCTGCTGATGGCCTCAGGTCTGCCCTACGACAGCGACGCCGGCCGCGACGTGGCGGCGGCACTCACCGCGGTGATGACGGGTGAAGCCTATGCCCAGTCGGCACGGATAGCGCAGAAGAAAGGCCCGTTCAACGGCTTTGCCCTCAACCGCGAGCCGATGCTCCGGGTCATGGACCAGCACCGCAGCTATGTCGACCACATAAACCCGGGGCACGTGCCCCTGCCGCTCCTGACCGCCGCCCACGAGGCATGGAACACAGCGTGTGAACTGGGAGCAGCGCATGGGTTCCGCAACGCCCAGGCGACCGTGATCGCGCCCACCGGCACGATCGGCTTCATGATGGACTGCGACACCACGGGCATCGAGCCGGACATCGCGCTCGTGAAGTACAAGAAGCTGGTGGGCGGCGGCATGCTCAAGATCGTCAACCAGACGGTGCCGATTGCGCTCCGACGGCTTGGCTACACCGAACCGCAGGTGGCCGAGATCCTCGAGTTCATCGACCAGAACGACACGATCGAGGGTGCTCCGCATCTGCGCGAGGATGACCTGGCGGTGTTCGACTGCGCTTTCAAGCCGGCCAAGGGTGCACGCACCATCCATTACATGGGGCACGTGAAGATGATGGCAGCGGCCCAGCCGTTCATCTCCGGCGCCATCTCCAAAACCGTCAACATGCCCGAGCACGCCACGGCGGAGGACATCATGGAGGTCTACATGGAGGGCTGGCGGATGGGCCTCAAGGCGATTGCCATCTATCGAGATGGCTCCAAGAGGTCGCAGCCCCTGAATACAGCGCTCGATGAGAAGAAGCAGCTTCGATTGACCCAGCCGGAGATCTTGCCGGAAGTAGTTGCCATGGTGGAGCCGGCCCGCGCTGTGCGGCGCAAGCTGCAGGACGAACGGCGCGCCATCACCCACAAGTTCGACATCCAGGGACACGAGGGCTACATCACGGTCGGAACCTACGAGGATGGCTCGCCGGGCGAGATCTTCCTGGTTATGTCCAAGGAGGGCAGCACCATCTCGGGCCTGATGGACGCGTTTGCCACGGCCATCTCCCTGGCCCTGCAATACGGCGTGCCGCTCGAGGTGCTGGTCAAGAAGTTCGCGCACACCCGGTTCGAGCCCTCCGGCTTCACAAAGAACCCGGAAATCCCGATCGCCAAGTCGATCACGGATTACATCTTCAGGTGGCTCGCCTCCAAGTTCCTGAACGGAGCGGAGCAGGAGGCGGTCGGCCTGGTCCGGCGCGAGCCCCCACCGGAGTCATCGACCACAATCCGCCCGGCAGAGCCGACGATTGCGATGCGCCCGGTTGAGTCGGCCCAGCCAAGGATCACCTTTCAGGGCCAGGAGGATGCGCCCGCCTGCTCCGACTGCGGCTCGATCATGATTCGCAACGGCACCTGCTACAAGTGCCTGAACTGCGGCAGCACGAGCGGCTGCTCGTAAACGGGAAATCGCTGGGGGAGGCCGCCGGCCCGGCCTCCCCAACCCCCCTCGCCCAGCATCCGAGCTACTCATACGAGGGGCCGAATTGTCCCTGCGGCGGTGTGACCAGCTGGGACGGGCACAAGTACCGCTGTCGCGGATGTGGTCTCTACTACGAAACCTGCTGTGATGGAGGCCGCTGCAGCTAAGCGGCCGCCGGAGGACCCGGACCGGAGGTAAAGCAGCTCCGGCGCGGCTCCCGCAGGTTCGAGTCTCATACCTCGTTCCCTCGGACCGACCTCCCCAGGCCGATTTCGAGACTGCCACTGCGAATGCCATCCGGCACGTCCAGCGCTGGTACCAGGACCGAATGGGAAACGGCAAGACCTTTCGCCTGCACCAGGCCGCCGTGGAGACTACCCGCCTCCCGCATCCGGAAAGCTGGTACCGCGAGCACGACGTCGATCCCGATCGGAAGCTGTGGTTCTGGCGCAATGTGCTGGATGACGCCTTCGCGGCCACGGGCGCCGGGTTCCACGATCCGATGAATCGCTGGGTCTTCTACATCGACTCAGAGAACGCGTCCGACCAGGCCGTCGGGGGGAACGCGGGGGTGGCATTGCTGCCTCAGCACGACCTTCTGGGTCTCGTCGGCCGCAGTATTTTTCCTGGTGAGGCGAACGTCTGCCGATGGGTGGGGGGCCTCGGCCACGAGCTCGGTCATGCTTTCGAGCTCCCGCACCCGGCCGGGTTCCGGCGATTCGCATTTGACCGTTCGGGTGGATCGTTGATGGCGCTAGGCTTTCGAAATTATCCGGAGACCTTTCTCAATCCCGAGGACATCGAGCAACTTGATCGCAGTGACTTCTTCGTCCATCTCGACCTCGACGAGACTCCAGGATCATGCTCGCAGCTCCTGACCAACGCTTGAGAATTTCGCTCCGAGTCATCACTTTTGGTCCGAATCGTGGTATGGTCGCTGTTAATGATCGTTCAGCCGCGCCCGGGTCACGGCAGTGACCAGCGCGACGAGCAAGAAAAAGAAAACGCTTATCGAGGGTCGGAGTCGGCGTCGATCGTCATGGCGCACGACAGAGGGGACGTCAAAAACCAGGCCGCACGAAGCGGTGCTGGTCGACCCTTGTCCTGGCCGGACCGGTCATGCAGTGCGATATTCCACCGAGGGTTGATGCCCCACAGGCGGCGGCGCCCCTCGAGCCATTCCGTTTCTCTTTTGCTTCCGGTATCTGGCCGCGCCGGCGCCCGCGCGTCCATCGTGTCGCACACGTGGCGCTCACGCGCGTTCGGCGGCGGCGCATTGCGTCGGCGGCCGACCGGGAGAATTTCTCAAAGAAGGAGGTGACCTCGGTGGCCGCAAAGAAGAAAGCTGGCGGAAAGAAGAAGGCAGCGAAGAAGTCCTCGAAGAAGAAGTAGAGAGACTCTCTAACTGACTTGATCAGCCGGCGCCTTCGGGCGCCGGCTGTGCCATTCTTGGGGCATGGATCTGGAGCGGGCAAAGGGCTTCATTCATGACCGCCGGCAGGGGATCCTGGCCACCATCCGCCGGGACGGCAGGCCCCAATTGACCAGCGTCCTCTTCTTTCTTGACGATGACGGGCGCGTGAAAATCTCGACCACCCGGCCAACGGCCAAGGTCCACAACCTTCGACGCGACCCCAGGGCCGTGCTTCACGTGTCCGGCAGCAGCTTCTACGAGTACGTGGCCATCGAAGGGAGCGTCGAGTTCATAGAGGGAGGGGGCATCCTGCCCGAGCTCCGCCGCTACTACAAGCGGGTGGCGGGCGAGCATCCCAACTGGGCCGAATACGATGCGGCCATGATTCGTGACCAGCGGCTGCTGCTTTCGCTCTCCGTCGACCGTGCCTATGGAATGCTGCGCTAGCCCATCGGCCGGCGACTGAGTTACCGCACCGCCAGGCAGGTCACCGTCTTGAAGACACCGTCGATCTTCTGAATCTTCTCCACGATGATCGAGCCGATCCCGGCTACGTCGTTAGCCTCCACCTGGGCGATCACGTCGTACTCGCCGGTGATCGCGTCAGCATTCTTGATCCCGTTCACGCCCTGGAGCGACTTGGCCACTTCGATGGCCTTCCCCGCAGATGCATTGATCAGCACGTAAGCGCGCACTTGAACCCTCCTTCCCGAGTCTCCGACCTTCAGGATATCCGACCGGGCGCGGCTAAGATAGGTATATGACGTCCATGACGGCAGTGGTGAAAGCCACTGCCGGGCCGGGCGCCGAGCTCGACCAGGTCGCCATTCCCGAACCAGCAGCGAGCGACGTTCTGATCGAGGTTTCCGCCTCGTCCATCTGTGGAACGGACGTCCACATCTACGACTGGAACGACTGGGCCAGGCGGCATATCCAGCCGCCGCGCGTATTTGGCCACGAAATGTCCGGCCGGATCGTGGCCGTGGGCAACACCGTCACCGAACTCAGGCCGGGCGATTACGTCGCGGCCGAGACGCACGTCGTCGATCACACCTGCCGGCAGTGCCAGCGGGGCCTGTTTCACATCTGCGAGAACGTCCGGGTTCTGGGAGTGGACCGCGACGGGTCCTTTGCTCGCTTCGTGCTGCTCCCAGCCTGGAACTGCTGGCGGAACGCCGGCGGGCTCTCGCCCGAGGTGGCGGCCCTCCAGGAACCATTCGGCAATGCGGTGCACGCCGCCACGGCCGGCCCCCTGGAAAACAACACGGTCGCCATATTCGGGGCCGGCCCGATCGGCCTCTGCGCCATCGGAATCGCCCGTGCGGAGCGGGCTGCCGCAATCTTCGTGGTCGAGCCGAATCCGTTTCGGCGCGAGCTGGCTGAGCGAATGGGCGCAACGGCGACCTTCACACCTTCGGGTTCGACCGTGGAGGACCTCAAGAAGGCTAACGGCGGACTCGGCGTCGATGTCGTCCTGGAGATGTCGGGCCACCCCAGTGCCGTCGAGCAGGGCCTGCGCGTGCTCCATCCAGGGGGCTGGATCAGCCTGCTCGGGCTCGGCGACCAGCCGGTGACGCTGGACCTGAACGACCTGGTGGTCACCAAGGGCATCACCATTTACGGCATCTTCGGCCGCCGGATCTGGGACAGCTGGGAGAAGACCTCGCGCTACCTGAGCAGTGGCAGGGTCGACGTAACCCCATTGATCACCCATCGCTATCCGCTCGAGGACTTCCAGGAAGCGATGGCCAAGATGAAGAGTGGAAAGTCGGGCAAGGTCGTCTTGCTGCCGAACGGAAGCTAGGAGGCTGGCATGATCACGGAGCGGATGCGATTCCTTGCTGAAGACCTTGACGATCTACGCAGTAAAGGCCTGTTCCGGCCGCTGCGGGTGCTGGGGTCGGCCCAGGACACTGAAGTGGTCGTGGATGGCGTCGCTGTCCTGAACCTGTCGTCGAACAACTATCTGGGCCTGACCACGCATCCCCGTCTGAAGACTGCCATGGTGAACGCCACGGAGCTTTGGGGCGCAGGGTCAGGGGCGGTCCGCACCATCGCGGGCACCATGTCAGTTCACGAGGAGCTGGAGCGCAAGCTCGCCGACTTCAAGCACGCGGAGGCCTCGTTGGTCTTTCAGTCGGGCTTCACAGCCAACCTGGGCGTCCTGCAGGTGCTGGTCAAGGAGGGCGACGTGATCATCAGCGACGAGCTGAACCACGCATCGATCATCGATGGCATCCGGCTGTCCAAGGCCGAGCGGTCCATCTTCAAGCACAAGGACATGGATGACCTGGAGCGTCACCTGGAAAGGCATCAGGACAAGAGGGTCAAGCTGGTGGTAACCGACGGGGTGTTCAGCATGGATGGCGATATTGCCCCACTGCCCGCCATCGTGGAGCGGGCGGAGCGGCACGGCGCCCTGGTGATGGTCGATGATGCCCATGCCAGCGGGGTGCTCGGACGAAACGGCCGGGGCACCGTCAACCACTTCGAGCTCGATGGCCGCGTCGATCTCCAGATCGGCACCCTTTCCAAAGCAATCGGCGTCCTGGGCGGATACGTAGCCTCGACCCAGACGGTCAGGGACTTCCTGATCCACCGGGCCCGGCCATTCCTCTTCAGCACCTCGCACCCACCCGGAGTCGCGGCCGCATGCAGCGCTGCCATCGACGTGCTGCTGGCGGAACCCGACCTGATAGAACGGCTCTGGCAGAACACCGCGCGGTTCAAGGCGGGACTGAAGCGGCTGGGTTTCGACACCGGCCCAAGCGAGACCCCAATCACCCCGGTGATCATGGGAAAGGGGGCGACCGCGATGGCTTTCTCAGACCGGTTGTTCAACCGGGGCGTTTTCGCACAGGGGATCGGGTACCCGACAGTCCCGGAGGGGCGTGCCCGGATCCGGACGATCGTCACCAGCGCCCACAGCGAGGCGCAGCTCGACCGGGCCCTGGAGGCCTTCGAGAGCGTAGGCAAAGAGCTGGGCGTGATTGGCAAGTAACCTTTCGCTCAGGGACCGACTATATGGATAGGTCAGCAGCTGCGGCGTGACCGAACGCTCGGCGGCGGAGCTGCAAGACGAGGCGCGCCTGATCGAGGCAGCCAAGCGGGATCGGAACGCCTTCACGGCGCTCTACCAGCGCTATTTCGATCAGATTTACTCGTACTGCTACTACCACAGCGGCCGGCGTGAGGAGGCTGAGGACCTGGCCAGCGAGACGTTCCAGCGAGCGATCGAGGGCCTGGACGATTTCGAGTGGCGCGGAATTCCATATAGCGCATGGTTGTACAAAGTGGCATCGAATTTGATGGCGAAGCAGCGCCGACGGCCCGCCTGGATCGAGCTCCCCGAGCCGGTGTCCGGACCGGTGGAGGACGACCCGGAGCATCGCTGGCTGAAGCGGGAGCAGGGTGACGAGCTGCACGCGGCGGTCCGACGGCTGCCGGTCGACCAGCGGCAGGCGGTGCTGCTCAAGTTCGAGGGCCGGCTGCGCAACAAAGAGATCGGCGTGATCATGGGCCGAAGCGAGGGGGCGATCAAGCTCCTCCTCTTTCGCGCGGTGCATGGCCTCCGTCGCCGGTTGAGCGGATCGGTGAAAAAGGCATGAATCCGAGGCCGGACGACGTCGATGCCCTGGCCCGCGCGATCGATCGCGTGGTTTTTTCCGAGACACGGAGCGCCCCCCAGGCGCAGGCGCCGGCAGTGACCGGGCTGATCTCCTACCTGAATGAGAGTTTTCCTCGGATGTCGCCGGCGGCGGCACGTCGCCAGCGCCTCGAGCGGCGAATCCTGCGGACGCTCGGTATTCCGAACGGTCCGCCGAATCCGGCCTGGCTCCGGCTGGAAGCCGAGATGAATCGCCGGCTGCGAAACATCAATCCACGCTGGACGCCCGTACTGGGTGGCGCGGCCATCGTCTTGATCGGTATGGTGGGATTCGCTTACTGGCGGCAACGGACGGGGGACAGGCCGGTGGCGGCCAGCCTGCGCTGAGGGACCAAGCTTTAGCGTTGCGTTCGGGGGCGCTTGGACTCCCAGGCTATGCGGGCCTGGTTGCCGGCCCCGCGCCGACCGCAGCCGAGATCGCGCTCGAAGGGCAGCCGGGACCTTACCCTAGCCCGACCCCGGCGCATTCTCCAATGCCCAGCCCGAGCGTGCGGCCGTCGCCGAGTCCGACCATTAGCTGATGGACGAGGACCTCTCCCCTAAGGAGCGTGCCCGGGTGCGGGCTCGCGAGAAGAAGTCGAGACCGCCCCAGATGGTGGTCGACAACGCCGGCGTGAAGCGGATCCAGCTCGCGCTTGGCCAGAACGCCAAGAGAAAGAAGAAGAGGTAACACGATATTCTGGTGTCGGACCGCCCTGCAACCGGTCCAGCGCGCACAGGAGGATATGTGAGCACTATTCGCAAGGCCGTTTTTCCGGCGGCTGGGCTTGGGACTCGTTTTCTGCCGGCCACCAAAGCGCAGCCTAAAGAAATGCTGCCGATCGTCGACAAGCCCATCATCCAGTACGGGGTAGAGGAGGCGGTGGCCTCCGGCATCGACCAGATCATTGTGGTAACGGGCCGAGATAAGCGTGCCATTGTCGACCACTTCGACATCTCGTTCGAGCTCGAGCACTACCTGAAGGACCGCGGGAAGACCAAGGAACTGCAGGTGGTTCGAAAGATCTCGGACATGGTGGACATCACATACATCCATCAGAAGGAGCCGCTCGGACTGGGCCACGCCGTACTGATGGCCAAAGACGTCGTCGGTAACGATCCGTTCGCCGTTTTCCTGGCGGACGACATCATCAGGTCCAGGACACCTTGCATTCGCCAGATGATGGATGTCTACGAGGAGCGCCAGGCCTCGGTCCTGGCCTTGCAGCAGGTGGCTGAGGACCAGGTCTCCCGCTACGGCATTGTTCGTGTCGCCAGCAGCCAGGGGCGAGTTCATGAGGTTGTCGACATGGTCGAGAAGCCGGAGCCCGCCAGAGCCCCCTCGAACCTGGCCATCCTGGGCCGTTACGTGCTCAAGCCGACCATATTCGGGATCCTGGAAACCACTCACGAGGGCGTGGGCGGTGAGATCCAGCTGACGGATGCGCTCCGGACCATGGCCCAGCAGGAGAAGGTGCTCGGCCTCGAGTTCGACGGCACCTACTACGACGTGGGGACGGTTCCCGGGTTCCTAAAGACATCGATCGCTTTTGCCCTGGAGCGCCCGGGCCTCCGCGAGGAGCTCCTAGCCTATCTGCGCAGCCTCCCCGGGCTGCCCGCCGGCTCCTGACCTGGCGTTCGCCGCCTCCGTCCGGAGCTATAATTGGTATTCCGATTTATGCCTGTAGCTATGCCTATCACGGGTCCAGAAATGGCTGTACAAGGAAGACGCAGATCCGACGAAGACCGGGTCGTCCGGTATTTGAACACCGAGGGCGACTTCGAGGTGGAGGTTTCGCACACCCTCAACAAGTGGTGCGTGACCGTCTTTCAGCTTCCCTCCAAGCAGGTGGTCGCCCAGGATTTCTTTCCTGAGCGGTGGAAGGCGCTTGCCCGTGCCCAGGATTTCGTACGGATCCTGAATACGCGCAACAAGCCGCAACCGGAAACTGACGAAGACCTCTGATCAGTAACTCTTCGACGGCCTTCTGGCGCCGCGAGTGGGGCGCCCTGGCCTTCGTGATAGCAGTGGCCCTGGGCATCCTCGTGGTTCCGCTTGCCCTGCTGATCAAGGGCGGCCCGGCTACCACTGGGGGGAATCAGACCTTGCTCGCGCCCACCATTTGCGCCAGCGCCAGCCCGAGCGGCAGCGCCAGCCCGAGCGGCAGCGCCAGCCCGAGCGGCAGCGCCAGCGCGAGCAGGTCCGCGAGTCCCACACCCAGTCCGTCGGCCAGCCCATCCGCCAGCGGAAGCCCGGCTGCCAGCGGCAGCGCCAGTCCGACCGCGGTAACCGCGGCGAGCCCCACGGCGACGCCGTGCCTGACTCCGAGCGCCTCGGTCAGTGGTTCGGCTTCCCCGCTCACGTCGGCCAGCGCGAGCCGCAGCCCTTCCGCCAGCGCCTCACCCTCTCCTAGCCGCTAACCGCGCCCGGGCGCGCCGGGCTCAGCCGTGTCCAGTATCGAAGAGGACGATCGAGCCGTTGCGCTGTACCACCTGGTTTCGGAGGATCTCCAGCTCGGCGAGCACGCGAGACTCGTGGACCACGGCCAGCTCGATATTGTCCCGCAGCGCCAGTCCGCCGATCCGGACGCAGTCCTTCAAGAAGGGAAACACCAGGGGGCGCACCAGGTTGGCGAGGTAGCGCTGCTCGGTCTCGCGGTCCTCGCGCGACTGATGCAGGCTCTCGTCGTGGAAGGCCAGGATGAAGATTTCGTCGCTAAGGGGGATCAGGTCGGTCCACGTATACGCCTCGTCGGGCGCATCCGGAATCAGGGCCGGCTTCTGGCGGAAGAGTTCCAGTCGCGATTGGAGCATCTTCATCGGCCCCGACGGGCCTTCGATGATGAATGGCACATCCTTCAAGGGTCCCTGCGCGGCCTGGGCTGGATATCGAGTGCTGAAGCCGACGTCGGGGCTTCCGGCAAAGGGGGCCGGGACCTTGATCACCAGCTCCTGGAGCACCTTTCCTCAGATCTCCTTCTGCTCTTAATTATATGGTTGCTATCAAGTTCAACGGAAATTGGCTATGGCTCTTGCGGCCTTGGCCGCCGCGTGCTCGAGGACTCCGCCGGCGTCTCTCGTATTCAGCACCTGCTTTGGTGTCAAGCCGGCCCTCCGGGCGATCGCGCACCCGAAACGCGCCCCCTCGAGTTCGGCCGGGTAATGCGCATCCGAGTCGACGACCAGGAGCGCCCCCGCCTCCCGTGCCCGCCGGGCCCAGGTGTCGTTCAGGTCGAGGCGCCAGGCGCTGCCGTTGATCTCCAGCGCGGTGCCAGTCCGGACGGCCTCGGCAATCACCGCCTCCAGATCGACGCTGGTTTCACCGCGCCGGTCGAGGCGCCGGCAGGTTGGATGGCCAAGGATGTCCACGTGCGGCGAACGCAGGGCCGACAGCACCCGCTGGGTCATGACCTCAGTTGGTTGATCGAGGGCAGTGTGGACCGAGGCGACCACCACGTCAAGCGCCGCCAGGCAATCGTCCGGGAGGTCCAGGCTCCCGTCTGGCAGGATGTCGACCTCAGCGCCGCTGAGGACCCGAAAGTCGGGCATCTGGGCGTTTACTCGCGCGATCTCCTCCGAGCGCTGGGCAAAGCGCTCCGGCGTCAGTCCCTCTGCGATCTGGAGGGACTGGCTGTGGTCGGTCATGCCCAGGTAATGGTAGCCACGGCCCCGGGCAGCCTGGGCCATGACGGCGATCTCGTTACGGCCGTCGCTCCAGTTACTGTGGGCGTGCAGGTCGCCACGCAGGTCGGCCTCCTGGACCAGCGCGGGCAGATCCCCGCGGCCGGCCGCCTCGATCTCGCCCCAACCTTCGCGGAGCTCCGGTGGGATCCAGGCACACCCGACCGCGGCGTAAATCTCCTCCTCGGTCTCGCCGCCCAAGCGGGTGCCGTCCTCTCGAAAGACGCCGTACTCGTTTATCTTCAGCCTCCCCATTTTTTCCGACCTACCCCGGAGCTGGACGTTATGGGCTTGCGAGCCGGTGAAGTATTGCCAGGCCGCCCCGAAGCTCTCGGGCTTGACCGCCCGCAGGTCGACCTGCATCCCGGACCGGACCCGGATGCTGGACTTGGTATCGCCCTGTGCGATGACGTCCTGTACCTGGGGCAGGGTCGCGAACTGCCGGGTGACGCCATCCGGGTCGTCGCTCGCCACCAGCAGGTCGAGGTCGCGCACGGTCTCCCGGGCCCGGCGGAGACTGCCTGCCACCTCGGCCCGACGGACTCCCGGCAAGGCTCGAAGCGTCGTCAGGAAGGATTCGGCAAGCAGCCAAGCCTGTGGAAAGAAGATCCGGCCCTCGCGTCGTTTGAGCATGGCGATGCCGCCCAGGATGTTCTCCTCCGTTTTCGCCTTGATGCCCCTCACCTTTTGAAGGCGATGTGTCACCGCCGCCTGCTCCAGCGCATCCAGGCTCATGATCCCGAGCGCGTCGTAGATGTCTTTGGCGGTGCGTGGCCCCAGCCCCGGCACCCGGGTCAGCTCGAGGAGCGCGGGCGGCACCTCCGCCTCCAGCCTGGTCAAGAAGTCCAGCTCGCCTGAGGTCACGAACTCCCCGATTTTCTGCTCGATCGCTGCGCCGATGCCGGGCACGTCCTTGAGCTTGCCCTGACGGAGCAGCTCCTCCACGTCGGTGGTCAGGTTGTCCACCTGACGCACCGCCTCCCGGTAGGCGCGGATCTTGAAGAAGTTCTCGCCCTTGATCTCGAGCAGATCCGCGATCCGGGAGAGCATCGCCGCCACCTCAGCGTTCTTCATCTGGGCGTCCACGTCAAAATTAGCGGATGCTCGACGGCATCCGTGTGCTCGACCTCTCGCGCCTGCTCCCTGGTGGACACTGCACCCGGATCCTCGCCGACATGGGAGCGGAGGTAATCAAGGTCGAAGAGCCCAGCCGGGGTGATCCCTTGCGTGCCCTGCCTGGGGGCGAGATCTATTTCCGGCAGCTCCACTGGGGCAAGCGAAGCATCGGCTTGCGACTCAACACCGCGCCTGGGGTCGGCGCACTCAAACGGCTGGTCGCCGCTGCCGACGTGCTGGTCGAGGGTTTTCGGCCTGGTGTGATGGAGCGCCGCGGGATCGGCTTCAGTGAGCTCGCGCTGGTCAATCCCAGGCTCGTCTACTGTGCGATCACAGGCTACGGCTCCACCGGCGCCCTGAAGCGTCGGGCGGGGCACGACCTGAGCTATCTCGCCCGCAGCGGCGTCCTTTCCTTGATGCCGAAGGCAAGCGGCGCTCCGGTGATTCCGGGGATCCAGGTGGCGGATCTGGCGGGCGGCCAGGCGGCGGTGGTTGCCATCCTGGGGGCGATCATCGAACGTGCCCGCACCGGCCGGGGCCAGCGGGTCGAAATCGCGATGGCTGCCGTGATGCGCGAATGGGGGGCGCTGTCCAATGAGGTGCGTCGTGCCGGGATCGCCGGCGTCGAGTTGACCGGCGGCTGGCCCTGCTACCACGTGTACCCGGTCAGGGACGGATTTCTGACCGTGGCGGCCCTGGAGCCGCCCTTCTGGGTCGAGTTCTGCCAGGCGATCGGACGGGAGGACCTGAGCTCCGCTCAGCGAGACCCGGCAGCCGTTGCCGAAGTGGAATCGGCACTGAAGCCCAGGACCAGGAGCGAGTGGGCGACCATCTTTGCCGACCGCGACGTATGTGTCGAGCCTGTCTTCGAGGCTGGCGAGATCCCGTCCACAGCCGTCGCGATTGCTCCGGCGGTCGGGCAGCACACGCGCGAGGTGCTGGAGGAGGCCGGCTTCAGTCCGTCAGAGATCACGGCAGTGTCCAGTCCGGCGCGAGCTGCGGGCTGACCAGGCCTTTTACCAGGAGGTCGCGATGTACTTGGTCTCCAGGAACTCGAGTAGTCCGTCGTGCGCGCCTTCGCGGCCGAGTCCGCTCTGCTTGACGCCGCCGAAGGGAGCGGCCGGGTCGGAGATGAAGCCGCGGTTCAGGCCCACCATCCCGGACTCGATCGCCTCTGCCACCTTCAGGCCGCGGGCAAGATCCCGGCTGTAGACGTAGGCTGCCAGTCCGCGGTCGGTGCGATTGGCGAACTCGATGGCCTCTTCGACTGTTTTGAAGGTCACGACCGGTGCAATCGGACCGAAGATTTCCTCTTTGAGCATCTCCTCGTCGGGCGATACCTCGGCCAGCACGGTGGGAAGATAGAAAGAGCCTGGCCGATCCGGCGCGGATCCGCCGGTCAGCACCCGGGCGCCGTCGCCGATGGCCGACTTCACCAGGCCGGCCATCTTGTCTCGGGCAGGTGCGTTGATGACCGGTCCGACCTTGACACTCGGGTCGAGGCCCGGGCCGACCGGCATCGACCCCATCGACTTCGCCAGCATCGTGGAGAAGCGCTCAGCGACCCTGGCGTCAACGTAAAAACGGTTCGCGGCGATGCAGGATTGGCCGGTGTTTCGCATCTTGGCAATCAGGGCGCCCTCGAGCGCGGCATCCAGGTCCGCATCCTCCAGGACGATAAAAGGAGCATTCCCGCCCAGCTCCATCGAGCAGCTGACGACGTTCTCGGCCGCCTGCGCCAGCAGGATGCGTCCGACCTCGGTCGAGCCCGTGAAGGACAGCTTGCGGACGCGCGCATCCTTGAGCATCACTTTCACCACCTCGGACGAACGCTTCGACGGAATCACGTTGACCACGCCCTTCGGCACCCCGGCCCGCTCTAGCAGGTCGGTCACCGCCAGTGCGCTGAGCGGCGTTTCTGAAGCCGGCTTGAGCACAACCGTGCAGCCGGCGGCCAGGGCTGGTCCGATCTTGCGGGTCGCCATGGCGGCGGGAAAGTTCCAGGGGGTGACCAGAACCGAGACCCCAACCGGCTGGTGCTCTACCAGGATCCGGTTCGCGCCGCTGGGCGCCACCGAAAGCGAGCCGACATTGCGCACTGCCTCCTCCGAAAACCAGCGGAAGAACTCGGCTGCGTAAGCGACCTCGCCCCTGGCTTCGGCCAGGGTCTTGCCGTTCTCGCGCACCATTAGCTCAGCCAGCTTGTCCTGCTCGCGCATCATCAGGTCGAAGGTGCGCCGCAGGATCTCGGCCCGCTCGCGGGGTGCGCGTGCCGACCAGCCCCTCAGGGCGACGTGGGCGGCGCCCACCGCCTGGAGCGCGTCCTCGACCGAGCCACTCGCGACGGTTGTGATCACCTCGCCAGTAGCCGGGTCCTGGACGTCGATCCGCTGGCCGTCCGAGGCGGGACGCCATTCGCCGTCGATGTACAGGTCGGTGTGGCGCACCGCGATCAGCTCGCTCACGGGTGTCATCGCATGGCTCCTTTGACAGTGTTCACGATCCGGTCCACCGAGGGCATGGCCGCATCCTCCAGCACGTCCGCCGCCGGCAGCGGGACGTGCGGCGTAGTGATCCGCACGATCGGGCCGTCAAGGTCGTCGAAGCACTCGTCGGCGGCGATCGACGCGATCTCCGCGCCCCAGCCGCACAATCTGGGATTCTCTTCCACCGTGAACAGTCGCCCGGTCTTTCTCACCTCTCCAAGGATAGTGCGGGTGTCGAGCGGCACCAGGCTTCGAACGTCGACGACGCCGGCATCGATGTCAAGACCGCTCAGCCGGTCGGCCGCCGTCAGCGCCTTCGGCACCATGGCTGCCAGGGCCACGATCGTGCAGTCGCGGCCCGGCCGCCTGATCACCGCCGTCCCCAAAGGCTCCAGGTGCTCGCCATCCGGGACCTCGCCGGCCGTGCCGTAGAGCGACTTCTGCTCGAAGAACAGCACCGGATCAGGATCGCGGATTGCGGCTGCCAGCAGTCCCTTCGCATCCGCCGGGGTGGACGGGGCAAGCACCTTGAGCCCGGGGACCGCCATCGCCCAGTTTTCGAGGCTCTGGGAGTGCTGGGCACCAAAGCGGGTGCCGCCCCCGTTTGCGGTTCGGATCACAAGGGGCAGGGAGACCTGCCCGCCCGTCATGTAGCGAGTCTTGGCCACCTGGTTGGCCACCATGTCCCAGCAGGTGGCCAGGAAGTCCGAGAACATTATTTCCACGATCGGCCGGAGTCCCGTCATGGCCGCGCCCATGGCCGCTCCCACGATCGCCTGCTCGGAGATCGGTGTATCGCGGACGCGTTCCGGACCGAACCGCTCCAACAGCCCAACGGTTGCCTTGAAGACTCCCCCGGCGGCGGCGACGTCCTCACCGATGAAGTAGACCAACGGGTCGCGCTCCATCTCCTGGGCGATCCCGGCCGCAACGGCCTCCCGAAAGGTCAATTGCGCCAAGTCGAACCTCCGTCGGCCCAGACCTGAGCCTCGATCTCCTCCAGCGCGGCCGGCGGCCCCTGGCGGGCTTCCTCGGTCGCCTGGTCGACCTTTGCCTGAGCCTCCGAGTCGATCGGCGCCAGCGCGCCCTCGTCGATGCCTGCCGCCAGCAGGCGCTCCCGGTAGCGCTGCACGGGGTCGCGGCCCAACCACTCCCGCACCTCCGCCTCGGGCCGGTACCTGGCCGGGTCGGCGCGCGAGTGTCCACCGTGGCGGTAGGTAAGGGCTTCAACGAGCGACGGTCCCTTTCCGGTGCGGGCCTGTCCGATAGCTTTTACGGCCGTGTCGTACATCACGTCGGCGTCGTTGCCGTCCACCAGGATGGGCTCCAGGCCGTAGGCGGAGGCCCGGTCGGCGGCCGGGTGTTCGACCGCTGTCACCGAGCGGATGGGTGTGTACTCCATGTACTGGTTGTTCTCGCAGACGAACACGATCGGCAGCCTCCAGACAACTGCCAGGTTGAGCGCCTCGTGAAAGGTCCCGATATTGGTCGTCCCATCGCCGAAGAAGCAGACACTAACCTGTCCGGACCTACGGACCTGGGCCGACCAGGCTGCCCCGGCAGCGATTGGCAGGTGCGCCCCGACGATGGCGTACGAGCCCATCGCCCCGTGCGTCACGTCTGTCAGATGCATCGATCCGCCCTTCCCGTGCATCATCCCGTTGGCCCGGCCGAGGAGCTCCGCCATGGCGCCCGCCATCGATGCGCCCCGAGCCAGGGTATGACCGTGTCCGCGGTAAGTGCAGAAGGTGTAGTCGTCCTCTCGCATGGCCACGCCGAAGGCGGCGGCAATCGCTTCCTGGCCGAGGGCCAGGTGACTGGTGCCACGGACCAGGTTCTCCAGGAAGAGCTCGTAAGCGCGCTGCTCGAAATCCCTGAGCTCGACCATCAGCCGGTACAGCCGCAGCCGGGTGGACCGGTCGATGCCGCTCGGCGTGGTTGTCCTGGTGCTCAATAGGCGTTTGCGATCACGAGGTTTTCGGCGGGGAAGAGGGTGATTACCTCGTGTCCGGATCTGGTGACGACGATCTCCTCCTCGATCCGGGCGGCGGAGTGGCCATCGCTGGCCGGGCAGTATGTCTCGAGCGCGAAGACCATCCCTTCTCTGATCTCCACCGGGTGCTCGAGTGAGTTCAGCCGGCTGATGATGGGGCGCTCGTGCAGCGCCAGGCCGAGCCCGTGACCGAACTGAAGTCCGAAGGCCTCCATTTCGCTATCGAAACCGAAGTCCTGGGACCTGGGCCAGGCCCTGGCGATGGTGTCGGTGCTTACGCCCGGCTTGACCAGGTCGATGGCGGCGTCGATCCACTCGCGCGCCTTCTTGTACGCGTCCCGCTGGCTCTGAGTGGCACGGCCGACGTTGAAGGTCCGGTAGTAACAGGTCCGGTACCCGTTGTAGGACTGGATGATGTCGAAGAACGCCTGGTCGCCCGGCCGGATCAGCCGATCGGAAAAGACATGCGGGTGCGGGCTGCAGCGCTCGCCCGACACCGCGTTGATGGCCTCGACGTCGTCCGAGCCCATGTCGTAGAGCTGCTTGTTGGCGATCGCGACCAGCTCGTTCTCACGGATCCCGGGCTTGAGCGCTTCATAGATGGTCTGGTATACGCCGTCAACCAGGGCGGCGGACATGCTCAGCAATATGATCTCGTCCTGCGACTTGATCTGCCGGGCGTCGAGCATTGCCTGCTGGCCATCAACCGCCTTGATCCCGCATTTTTCAAGTGCCGCGATCATTGGCATCTCGGCAATATCGATCCCAAGGGGGTCGCCTGCGACCCCGGCCTCGCGCATGATCTCGAGCACGGTGCGGGCGACATCGTCGGAAAGGCCCGCCTCTGGCGCTACCGAGCCGCGGAGCCCGGTCATCCCTGCCCGGGAGTTCTCCGGCCGCAACCAGGGCGCGTGCAGGCGGTGCGCCTTGGCCGCTGACCCGAAGTCCCAGAGGATCGGTTCCCCGGTTTGTGTTAGCAAGGCATAGCGGGCCACCTTATCGCGCGCCCACTCGCCGATGGTGGTGCTGGTCAGGTAGCGGATGTTGTTCATGTCGAAGACGAGGATCGCGCCCAGCCCGGCGCTGGCAATAGCCTCTCGGGCCCGGCCAAGGCGATAGTCATGCAGGCGGCGGAAGTCGACGCGTTCCTCCCAATCGACATGCATCCGGCCCGGGGAGGGCACCGAGGTGACCGTGAACTCAGGCCTTGCCATCGGGTCCTCCCGGATGGGCTGCCTCGAGGCCGTCCGCGACTTGACGCCGATCCGGCACCAGCCTGAAGTTCGCGCCCCGGGCCTCCAGCTCGAGCAAGGCCGCGAAGTCGAGATCGCCCAGCCCGTTGCCGATCAGGTTCACGACTATCTGGTGGACGATCGCCGACAGCGGCAAGGGCACATTCAGCTCGCGTGCTGCTTTGAGCCCGAGCTCGAAGTCCTTGCGCAGGAGGTGGCCGGTGAAGGTAGGGGTGAAGTCCAGGTTGACCAGCGCCGGCGTCTTGTAGCGCGTGAAGGTCGATCCCATCACGCTGCCGTTGAGGAACTCGAGATAGTCCGCCCGTGCGATGCCTCCGCGTTCGGCCAGCACCGTAGTCTCGGCCAGGACCTGGGTCACGACCCCGAGCACCAGGTTGTGGCAGATCTTCACCAGGCGCGCGCGTTCGCCCTCGCCGACATAGGTGACTCTCGCCCCCAACATCTCGAGGTAGGGAAGGGCCTCCTCGTAGGCGGACCTGGGTCCGGAGACGACAAGGGAAAGACGGCCAGAGCGCGCCACCTTCGGATTGCCACTCACCGGAGCGGCGAGGAGCGCGGTGCCCAGCCGTCCGGCCTTGCCTCGGACGGACTCCGAGACATCCATCGAAACCGTGGATGAATCGATCACGATCCCAGGTACCCGGCCACCGTTGGACAGCAGCCCCTCCGGCCCTGTGATGACCTCGGCGAAATCGTCCGAGCCCGCAACCGATGTGATCACGATCTCCCGGTCGGAAAGGTCAGCGGGGCGGTCGACGATCCGAGCACCAAGCCTGGCGAGAGGCTCGGCCTTCGAGCGGGTGCGGTTGTAGATGGTGACGTCGCAGCCGCGCTCGAGCAGGCGGGTGACCAGCGCGGTCCCCATGCGGCCCGTCCCGATCCAGCCCAGGGTGTGCTCGCGCAAACGTTTGCTTACAGTATCAGCCGTCATTTTCCCGTGTCAAACCGGAAAGTCGCTGACAGTCGAGCCCCGCACCACCAGCTCGGGCGTGAACACGACTCTTTTAGGGCTGACCTCGCCCTTCTCCACCTGGTCGAGCAGGATGCGGGCAGCCGCCGTGCCGAACTCATGGATTGGCACGTGGACGGTGGTCAGGCCAGGGATCAGCCGGCTGGCCAGAGGGATGTCGTTGTAGCCCACGATCGCCAGGTCCTGGGGGATGCGCAGGTTCATCCGTCGAGCCACGGCATATGTGCCGATTGCGGTCATGTCGGTGACCGCGAAGATTGCGGTTGGGGGGTTGTCGAGCGAGAGCAGGCGTTGGGTTGCCAGGGCCCCGCCGTCCTCCGCGTAACCTGCCTCCGCCTCGAGCTCTGGGTCCGCGGCCAAGCCCGCGGCGGCAAGCGCGGCCCGGTAACCGCGGCGCCGGAGCATCCCGGTGCTCACCGTCGCCTGACCCGCAAGGTGACCGATGCGATTGTGGCCGAGCTCGATCAGGTGCCGGGTCGCGAGGTAGGCGCCGGCGACGTCGTCGGAACCGACGAACGGGTCGTTGCCCTCATCGCTGAAACGATTCACCAGGACATACGGAATCCGCTGGTGCCGAAGCCAGCGCACCGCCGGGTCATTGAGAAAAGTGCTCGCCAGGACCACCCCGTCGACGCGTCGCGCATTGAGGCTCTGCAGGTGGGATTGCTGGCGCGCGATGCTGCCGTCGGTGTTGCAGAGCAGAACGTTGTAGCCGTGCGGGGCGGTTCCGTCCTCGATCCCCCGAAAAAGGCCGGCGAAGAAGGGATTGGTGATGTCAGGGATGACCACGGCCAGGACAAAGGTCTGACGAAGTTTCAAGCCGCGGGCAACCCCGTTGGGTCGGTATTCAGTCTCCTTCAACAGGGCCTCTATCCGATCGCGCGTCCCGGCGGCTATCCGCAATTTGGGATCCCGATTAGCCACTCGCGAGACGGTCGAGGGGTGGACGCTGGCCCGGGCGGCCAGCTCCTTCAGCGTGACCGGCATGAGGTTTGCATTGACATTCGTTTTGCCGCCACTCTAAGATAGGGCAATCGTTTGTTCAACGCAAGCGGCCTGCGGATCGATCATCGGCGCGAGAAAGGAGGAGGGTGCATGCGCAGACCTCTGTTGACGCTGTTCGCCGCTTTCGGCTTGATCCTGACAGCGTGTGGTAGCTCGAGCTCCCCGACCCAGGCGGGCCCAATCACGATCGGGGTGTCCCTTTCCCTGACCGGCGACTTTTCCAGCGACGGCAAGGCGTTGCAGCAGGGATATGACCTCTGGGCTGCGGACGTCAACGCCAGGGGCGGCCTGCTGGGTCACCACGTGAATATGAAGTACGTCGACGACGCCAGCAGCGTCCAGCAGGTCCAGACCAATTACCAGAACCTGATCACGGTCGACAGGGTGAATCTGGTGTTTGGTCCATTCTCCAGCAAGCTGACCATCCCGGCGTCCACCGTCGTAGATCGCTACAGCTACGCGTTTCCCGAACCGGCGGGCGGCGGACCGGACGTCTTCAAGCGCGGCCTGCGCTCCATCTTCTTCGTCCAGCCAGCTGCGGTCGAGGACAACCTGGTCAGCTATACGAAGTGGATCCTGTCCCTGAGTCCACGACCGGCGACCGTTGCCTATGCCACGGAGGATGACCCCTTCACCCAGCCCCAGGTCGACAAGGCCAAAGCCCTGCTGGACGCTGCCGGCGTGACCAGCGTTTATTACAAGACCTACAGCTCAGAGCCGATCGACTGGACGCCCTATGCCCAGGCGGTCGCCCATTCCCAGGCGGACGTTGTCATCCTCGGAACCCAGCTCCCGGATGCGCTTGCCTTCGTGAAGTATTTCATCTCGCATCAGTACAACCCGAAGACGATCATCGAGACCACCGGCCCGGATCAGGGCGCAGATTTCTCGGGCAAGCTGGGCGCTAACACCGAGGGCATCATGGTGCCAGCCGGCTGGACGGCCGCCGCCACGGCGTACGGCAACGACACGTTCGTATCCAAATTCATTGCCAAGTTTGGTGGGAAGGCTTCCGACATCAGTGCCGATGCTGCCGAAGCCTACAGCGTGGGGCAGGTCGTCGATCAGGCAGCCAGCAAGGCAAACAGCATCGAGAATGCGAAGCTGATCGATGCGCTTCATAGCGGAACCTACAACACGGTCCAGGGACCGATGTCGTTCGATTCGACGGGCAAACCCCAGGGAGGCGTCGGCGTCTACATCGAACAGTGGCAGGGTGGCGAGCCAGTCTTCGCCTACCCGTCGTCCGTCGCCAAGAAGCCGCCTGAATACCCCAAGCCTGCATGGCATTAGAGGCGTAGAGAGCGGCGCGGCCACGGCCGGCCGACGTCGCTCAGTCGGCGTCGTTCGCTTAGAAAGGTGAGGCGTGGCTAGCCAACTCCTCCAGGCCGCGGTCCTGGGCGTGCTGACCGGTGGAGTCTATGCCCTGATGGCGTCGGGTCTGACCCTGATCTTCGGCGTGATGCGGATCATCAACGTGGGCCAGGGCGCCCTGGTCATCCTGGGCGCCTACCTGAGCTTCGTCCTCTTCAACACCTGGCATATCGATCCGTTCCTTGGGTTGCTTGTGACCATGCCCGCGATGTTCTTAATCGGGGTAGTGCTGGAGTTGGTCTTCATCCGTCCGCTCAAGACCGACCGCGAGTCGCTGTCTGTGCTGGTGACCTATGCTTTGGCGCTGGGCATCGAGGGCGTCCTTGGTTTCGTGTTTACGGCGAACTATCGGGAGTTGAGCGTCTGGTACGACACGGCCTCTGTCCCGCTCTTCGGGTTTCGAATCACCCTCGTGTACGTCTTCGGCTTTGCCCTCTGCCTGGCCATTCTCGGCGCTCTCTTTCTCGTGCTTTATCGGACGACATTCGGGGCCGCGATCCGTGCCACGATGCTCAACCGGACGGCGGCGCAGCTGATCGGGATCGACGTGGAGGGCGTCTCGGCGGTGGCCTTTGGGATCGGCATGGCGACGGCCGCGGCGGGCGGCGCCGTCTTCGGGATCACCACCGCCTTCAACCCGAACAGCCACTACGACCTGATCTCGCGGCTGCTGACCGTGATCGTCCTGGGGGGATTGGGGAGTCTCCGAGGGGCCGTGGTCGCCGCGCTGATCATGCTCGTCACCCAGGACGTGGCGTCGGTGATCATCGCTCCCGAGTGGTCGGCCTTTGTCTTTTTCGTGATCCTTGTGGCGGTACTCCTGGTGCGCCCAGAGGGCCTCTATGGCGTCCGGGTCCGGGAGCGCATATGAACGCGGCGCGCCGCTTCGCGCCCAGGGTCGCTCTGCTGCTGGTGGCGATAGTTGCGATCCTGCTCCCCGTGCTGGAGCCGAATCCGGCTAGCATCAACGTCGCCGTCTTCACCATGATGTACGTTGGCCTGGCCAGCGCATGGAACATCATGGGCGGGTACACCGGGTACATCTCGCTGGGTCATGCGGGCTTTTTCGGATTGGGGGCCTATACGCTGGGCCTGGGCGTCGCCCACCTGGGAATCGGGCCGGGTTATGGGCCGTTCGCACTGGTGCCCCTGGCGGGCCTGCTGACGGGCCTCTTCGCGCTACCGATCGGCTGGATCGCGCTTCGGACCCGAGCAGCCACCTTCGTCATCGTCACCATCGCCGTGATGTTCATGCTGCAGTTGGCCGCAATGAACCTGATCGGCCTGACCGGTGGGACAGGAGGCCTGAGCCTGCCGGTACCGCGTTGGAGCGGCGACTTCTACAACACGCCGTTCTATTACGCCATGCTCATCCTGGCCTCGCTGACCATCGCCGTGTCCTGGTGGATCCGCCGCTCCAAGTTTGGGTTGGGACTGCTCGCTATTCGCGACGATGAAGACAAGGCCATGGCGGTGGGCGTGCCAACGCGCCAGTTCAAGCTCGCCGCCTTTGTCATCTCGGCAGCCCTGGTCGGCATGATCGGTGGCGTCTATGCCTACTACGTGACGTACGTATATCCGGAGTTTGTGATCGACCCGTTGACCGGCATCTCGATGGTACTGATGGCCTTTCTGGGAGGCCTGGGAACACTGACCGGACCCGTTCTTGGAGCTCTCCTGGTTGAGCCCGCCCAGCTGTCACTGGCCTATAACTTTGGGGCGAGCCGTCTCTACCTCGTGTTCTACTCGGGAGTATTCCTGGTCGTCATCCTGCTACTGCCGCGCGGCATCGTGCCTTCGGTACGGGACCTGACCATTGGCTGGTGGACGCGAGGCGGCCCCGGCCGCGCGGCCGGTCCCAGCCCGGGGCCATCGACCCCAGCCCCGGGCAACGTGGTGGCGCCATGAGCCTGCTCGAGGTCGAGAGGCTCTCCAAGCGATTTGGTGGCGTAGTGGCCGTGGACGATTGCTCACTCTCCATCCCCAAGGGCAGCATCATCGGGCTGATCGGGCCGAACGGCTCGGGCAAGACGACAGTGTTCAACCTGATCACCGGCTTCATTCCGCGTGACGCCGGGGATATGCGATTCAAATCGCGGTCGATCGCAGGTCTTGGACCCGACCGGATCTACGGCTTGGGTATCGGCCGGACCTTCCAGCTGGCCCGCATCTTTCCCCGGCTGACGGCCCTCGAGAACATGCTCGTGCCGGTGCGTCGTGCCGGCATGGGTGGTCTTCTCGCTCGCGCCCAGTGGGGACACGAGAAAACCCGCGCCATGGCGATGCTCGAGTTCATGGACATCGGGTCGGTGGCCAGCATGCTTGGTGGGGCTCTCTCTTACGGCCAGCGCAAGCTGCTCGAGCTGGCGGCGGTGATGATGGCGGAGCCTGAGCTGGTCCTGCTGGACGAGCCGGCCGGCGGGGTTAACCCGGCGCTACTGGAGCGGATCGCGGACCACATCCGGCGCCTGAACGCGGGCGGGGTCACCTTTTTAGTGGTGGAGCACAACATGGGATTCGTGATGAACCTGTGCACGGAGCTGGTCGTGCTCGCCCAGGGGCGCGTCATCGCCGGTGGAAAACCCGAAGACGTGCGAGCCAACCCCGTGGTCCTGGACGCATACCTGGGCGCCTGAGATGGGGGCCATGCTCGAGCTCGAGGGTGTGACGGCCGGATACGGAGGAGGAGACATCCTTCGTGGGCTTGACCTGACCGTCGAGGAGGGGGCTGTGACCTGCATCGTCGGCCCGAACGGCGCCGGGAAGTCCACCATCCTGCGCGTGATCAGCGGCTTGCTACGTCCGCGGCTCGGCTCTGTACGATTGCGGGGAGCCTCGATCGCCGGGTTGAGCCCACGCACGATTCTTGGGCGTGGCGTCGTGCAGGTGCCCCAGGAGCGCAGTCTGTTCCCCACCATGACCGTGTGGGAGAACGTTCGGATGGGGGCCTACACTGTGCGCGACCGCCGTCTGGTTGAGCGCCGAATGGAAGCCGTCTGCCAGACCTTTCCGCTCGTCGCGGAGCGCCGTCACGAGCGGGCCGCGTCCCTCTCCGGCGGGCAGCAGAAGATCATCGAGTTCGCCCGGGCGCTGATGCTCGATCCGGCGTTGGTGATCCTCGACGAACCCTCCATGGGGTTGGACCCGAAGACGCGGGCCACGGTCTTCGACACCATCCGCGCCATGAACCTGGCTGGGCGAACCGTCCTCCTGGTCGAGCAAAATGCGCGTTCCGGGCTGCGGCTGGCGACGCACGGCGTCGTGCTGGAGAGCGGACGCGTCCGCCTGGAGGGCACGGGCACGGCGGTCCTGAACAACCCGGAGATTGGCAGGCTCTACCTGGGGGCCACCGCATGAACTCTTACGACATCGTTGTCGCCGGGGCTGGACACAACAGCCTCCTCACCGCGGCCTATGCTGCCCGGGCTGGCTTCAAGGTGCTCGTGCTCGAGGGCGCCCCCAGGATCGGGGGCGATACGAGCTCGGAGGAGCTGACCCTGCCGGGCTTTATCCATGATCCCTGCGCGACCGCGCACAACCTGATTCAAAGCAACCCGCTGATGCGTGACAACGAGCTCCGGCTCGACCGGTACGGGCTCACTTACCTGTACCCGGACCCGGTCTTCACCATGCCGTTCCTCGACGGCCGCAGCCTGACCATGTGGCGAGACCTCGACCGCACCTGCGACGAACTCGCCCGCTTCTCCGCTGCGGACGCCAGCGCGTACCGGCAGCTGCTCGCGGATTGGCAGCTGATGGCCCCGGTCGTGAACGATGAACGGGAAAACCCGCCTCGGCCCCCGGCCGAGGTTGAGGCCAGGACCAGGGCCAGTGCGCTGGGAGAGAAGATGCTGGATCTCCGACGGCGGAGCGCCCTCGACATCATCATCGAGCGGTTCGAGGAGCCGCACGCGCGGGCTTTCTTTGCCTGGATTGCCTTCATGACTCTCCATCCCATCGACGAGCCGGAGTCCGGATTGCTCGCCTTCTCCCTTGTGGCCGGGCGCCAACGCTTCAGCTGGATCCTGCCCAGGGGTGGATCGAGCCAGTTGCCGGACGCGCTTGCCCGGATCATCGAGGAGAACGGCGGGACCATCCTGACATCCAGGTGGGTGAGCCGGATCATCGTCGAAGGCGGCCGGGCGACGGGGGTTATGACCGCAGACGG
>Ga0209689_1000049_pt1 | contig 57938 bp, 40 predicted proteins | sample GraSoiAngelo_149_FD_187119 | JGI IMG/M metagenome (GOLD analysis project Ga0209689, IMG submission 187119) | Grasslands soil microbial communities from the Angelo Coastal Reserve, California, USA - 14_1009_09_30cm (SPAdes) (version 2) | ecosystem: Environmental > Terrestrial > Soil > Grasslands ... | reverse complement strand
ATTGCAACTTCAAAGCCACAAACTCACTCAAGTCGTAGCGCAAGCCCACCGAAGGGCCATGACGGAGGCCGACGTCGGGAAACACCGGCTCGCTCTGGGAGGCATGAACGTACTGGTAGCGCACATAAGGGCGGTAAGAGCCGAATCGTTTGGAAAACTGCGTGTAGAAGCCCGGCGTATCGAACACGCGAGAAGTTCCTTGGGGGGCATGGCGAAGGACCAAGGCCTCATTCAGCCACTCGAGGTTCAGCCCCACATAAACGGCATGCGCAGCAAATATGGTCTCGCCGATTCTTGGCGAATTCTGGGGCGCCAAAAGATCCCGGTAGATTGAGAAGCCCGCCTGCAATCCGCGGACGGCGTCCGGCCGTGCAAAGACCGCAAAATTGACCGACTTGCGGTTGTTCTCATCAAGGACGTTTTGCACCGGCTCGTTCAGGGGTGAGCGCGAAGAACGCCCGTTGCCAACCTCGGCGACGTAGTGCAAACCGAGGGCTCCTGAAGGAATTCGCCCGGATGCCGTCGCACCGACATTGTGGATGGGCAGAATTCCGCCCTGGTCCTCAAATTGAAACAGGAAAGGGCGGCCGGTAGTCGTTTGAAGCCAGGTGCTGTGATGATAAGCAGTATTGTAGTAGCCGATCGCCGAATGAAAACGGCCGACCCCCACATTCAGGAAGTCACCGAATGAATAAGTGAGCAGCAAGCGCTCGACATCCACGCCAAACAAATTGTCTCGCCCCGCTTCGAAAACAATCTCACTAAGGAATTTGAGCTTTTCCGAGACGTCTGAAGTGACAAAGAGGTCGACCTGCCCGAGGCTGAAAGAGCTTGTGTCGCCTTTCAGGTTGCTCCCGTGAAGGGTGACGTCACTGAATCCCCTTATGCGCAAGAGGGTCTTGTTGAGGTCCATTCCTTCCGAGGGGGCACGTTCAACTTGCGGCTCAGGTTCGCGCTGGCTGGGCGGAGCGGCCTCCGCAGGCGCTGGCCTGGGGATTGCAGCGGTGGCTTGCGCCAAAGCCGCCCGTAATTCTCTCACCGTTGCTTCCAGCTGATCCATGCGCTGCAAGAGCATCTGCGCCGTCTGCTGATTCATATCGGGAGGAGTATTGGTCTGCTGAGCGCAAAGAATGGGACAAATCAGAAACATTCCCAGGAGTAATTTCAACATATCGGGTATCCGACCCGTGAAAATCAGAGCGAGCAAGGCTTTGATTCGCGGGAGAGTGGAGTACTTCATGTCTGCCTCCTTAAAGTTCACGCAGTCGCAATACTCAGCAGGTACTCAGCATCGAGAAACGGTTGGGAGCGCGTCACCCATAGCCGAAACTGCGGCCGCATGGAATTGCATCGCGACTTGTCCCTTGCCTGTCGGCTGTTGAAGAGAGACTCCTCGCTTAAGTCCCAACCTCAGAGATTGTTGGGCTTGCCTGGACTTGCGAGAGCAACACCGGCCGCAACGCTACAATAGGTGCCAAAGACCTTCAACCGAAATTCAGTCTGGAAGGGAGCCCGGTTTACCCATACCCCATCAGGAACCTGTTGGCGTCCTTGGTCTACTCGCCCAAGGTGCTCTAGCTCCTGTCTTTCCGTTGATTTCACACAAGGTCACTCCTTAACCGCATCCAATCTTTCACAGTTCCCGCCGGTTAAGTGCTTTGGAATCAAGCGAGGTTGTGGAAAGATCTCCACCACAAACACCTCGTACTGAACGGGCCGTACCTCACTTCCTAAACTCTGTTTTTGCGCGAGAAGGCGGGTGTCAGCGGAAGGTTGCCTGTCGCGCGGCAGAATCAATCACCGTTGATCGACGGCACCAATGAAAACGTCGATCATTTTGATTTCCGCCCACCCTCCGAGTACCGCCGCGGATGTCCGCGCCGGGGTGTCAGAAGCAATGCGACTGCTTGACGATGCTAGAGTAAGCGATGGATCTTTGCCGTCTTTTTTCGATTGTTGCGGAGTCGGGCGATCGAAGCACGCGACTTAACCGCCAAAATTATGGCAAAAACGCCAAAAATTACTTGCAACTGTAAAAGTTGGGTTAAAATGGGGTTAAGATGTCAGTCCGATGATCGGTCAGACCATCTCCCATTATAGAATCACCGACAAGCTCGGTGGCGGTGGCATGGGTGTGGTCTACAAAGCCGAAGACACACGCCTGCACCGCTTTGTGGCCCTTAAATTTTTGCCGCAGGACGTTTGCCGTGATCCGCAGGCGCTGCTCCGCTTCCAACGCGAGGCTCAAGCGGCATCCGCCCTGAATCATCCCAATATCTGCACCATTCACGACATCGGACAACAGGAGGGAAGGGCGTTCATCGCCATGGAGTATCTGGACGGCCTGACACTGAAACACGTCATCACCGGCAGTCCGTTGGAAAATGAAAAGCTGCTCTTGCTGGCCATCGAAATCGCGGATGCGCTCGATGCTGCGCACAGCGAAGGCATTGTTCACCGCGACATCAAGCCCGCCAATATCTTTGTCACCAAAAGAGGGCACGCCAAGATTTTGGATTTCGGCCTCGCCAAACTGGCGCCGATCAGCAGTAAGATCGCGCAAGGTGCGGGGGTGCGGTTCGAGGCGACGGCCGGTTCCAGCGCCGAGCAGCTGACCGGTCCGGGCACGGCGCTGGGGACGGTGGCCTACATGTCGCCGGAGCAGGCAAAAGGAAAGCAATTGGATGTGCGCACCGACCTCTTCTCGTTTGGTGCGGTGTTGTACGAGATGGCCACAGGGGCAATGCCATTTCGCGGGGATACTTCTGCGATTATTTTTGATGCGATTCTCAACCGGCCACCTTTGCGCCCATTGAGACTCAATCCCGATTTACCGCTTAAGTTAGAAGAGATCATCAGCAAAGCGCTGGAGAAGGACCGCGATCTGCGTTACCAGGTGGCCGCGGAAATGCGAGCGGACCTGAAGCGGTTGAAGCGCGAAACCGAATCAAGTCAGACTCCGCAGCCGGCCTCGACGTCTTCGGCGGCTGCTGTCTCCTCGCCGGCGCCTTCCGCAGCTCAACAGCACGGAAGTTCCGCGGTTGTTGCCGTGGTGAAGCAGCACAAATGGGGAGCTACTGGGATTGCGATGGCCGGATTGACCGTTTTGGCTGCCGCAGTATTTGGAGTCTACTCGCTGCTGCATCGTACCAGTGGGGCTCATTTCCAGAATTTCGCCATCACCCAGGTGACCAACTCGGGCAAGGCTGCACTCACGGCAATTTCACCAGATGGCAGATACGTGCTGACCGTAATCAACAACAAGGGACTCCAGAGCTTGTGGCTGCACAACCTTCCGACTAGCAGCGACACGCAAGTGATCCCGCCCGCGCCAGCTTCTTACAAGAGTCTCATGTTTTCACCGGACGGAAATTATCTTTATTTTATCAAAGCGGTAGATGCCACAGATACGAACTTCGACCTCTTCCGAGCGCCGGTGCTGGGGGGCACTCCCCAAACAATAGTCCGGGGCATTGACAGCGACATCGCATTCTCTCCCGATGGGCGGCGCATCGCCTTTGCTCGAAGAAATGATCCGGAGGCAGGCAAGTACAGGTTGATGACATCCAATCTGAATGGCGGCGACGAGCAGGTTCTGGATGCCGTTGCGCCAACTTCTGATGCCCCGGCGTTCGTGGCCTGGTCCCCGCGAGACGGCCAGCTGGCATACCGATTGTTCAGGCCGGACAAGGCTCTCGGAGGAATCGCCCTGTTCGATGTCGAAAGCAAGAAAATAGGCAGATTCGCTACCTTTGATGACAAGCTCACTAAGGACTTCAAATGGCTCCCAGATGGACGTGGAGTCCTGGCGTTATATTCGCGAAAGGGACCAGATTACTACCAGCGGTCACAGATCGGATTCGTCGCTGAGGGGGCCGATCAGCTCCAGCCGATCACTCGGGATACCAATAGTTATGCGACTTTGACTCTCTCTGCCGACGGAAAAACTCTGGCGACCGTCCAGACCAAGAGCACGCAAAATCTATACGTCCTTCCAGCCGCAGGTAGCCAATCGCCGACGGCGAACCCCGTGCTTCCCCAGGGACAGAATGTTTACGGGTTCGATTGGTCCGCCGACGGCAATCTGGTTTTCAGCGACTATATTCGCGTGCTGAGGATCGGCACCGAGCGGAGCATCCCAACACAGTTGCTGGGTGATTCAACTGCAGCAATTGTTGAATTGGCGGGCTGCGGGTCTCGTTATATGGTGTTTTCCTGGGCTTTTCATGGCGGCACAAACTCAGCGAACGTCTGGCGTACTAACGTCGACGGCACAAATCCCGTGAAATTGACCGACGGAAAGGACGATCGGGCTCCCGTGTGTTCGGCAGATGGAAAATGGGTATATTACTGGGACCTTTCTTTGCAACAGGTTTGGCGGGTGCCGACAGCCGGCTCAGGAAAACCCGAAATGTTCCCGGGGAGCGCTGTTCCCCGAACCTTTCCCACCGGGACTGGGCTGAGTCCTTCTCCCGAAGGGAAAGTTCTCGCTTATGTCCTGGCTACCATGCCAACACCGGAGGATCCATATCCTCAATATAAGATCGCGCTACTGGAGTCCTCTTCGACACCTTCGCCACCACATCTGATTGACGCGGACGAGCGGATTTCGAGCGGAGGCCTGAACTTCACGCCGGATGGCAAGGCGGTGGCCTACCCGATCCGCGAAAATGGGGTGGACAATATCTGGGTACAACCGCTCGACGGTTCGCAGGGCCGACAGATCACCTACTTTGATTCGGAGCAAATTCTCAACTTCCGTTGGTCAGCGGAAGGCAGAAGCCTCTGCATACTCCGCGGCCATACGGACTCCGACGTTGTCCTCATCCGAGAATCGTCTCAATAGCTCTCGGCCTGACATTAAAGTTGATACCATCCTCGGAGACAGACCATCCCTTTTTCCGTCGGGAGACTCCTAACGTGAAACCGCGACATCTCGCTGCCTTGTCGTTATTTGTGCTCTTAGCCCTAGATGGTACCTCGCGGCTGGCTGCCTCGCCGCAGACTTCGCAGCACTTCGACGCTAAACTCTTTCAGGAGCTGCGGTGGAGGATGATCGGGCCATCTCGCGGGGGGCGCACGCTTGCAGTGGTGGGCGTGCGCGGGCAGCCGGAAGTTTACTATTTCGGAAGCGTGGGCGGCGGAATTTGGAAGACTGACGACGCGGGGCGAACGTGGAATCCGGTCTTCGATTCGCAGCCGATTGCATCGATTGGAGCGATCGCCGTTGCGCCGTCGGATTCGAACTTCATTTACGCCGGCTCGGGAGAAGCCGACATGCGCTCCTCGATTTCTTGCGGGAATGGAATGTACAAGTCCACGGACGGCGGCAAGAACTGGGCGCATATCGGGCTGGATGATTCGCGGCAGATCGGGCGGATCCTCGTGGACCCGCGGGACCCGAACAGAGTTTTCGTCGCTGCGCTTGGTCATGCCTACGGGTCGAACCAGGAGCGAGGCGTCTTCCGTTCGAAGGACGGCGGAAAGAGCTGGCAAAAAATTCTCTTTCACGACGATAACACAGGAGCAATCGATCTGGCGTTCGAACCGGGAAATTCGAAAACGATTCTTGCCGCTCTGTGGCAGACCCGCAGGCCGCCGTGGAGTATTTACGCCCCTTCCAGCGGACCGGGCAGCGGCTTGTATCGCTCCACTGACGGGGGCGACCATTGGGAACATCTGACCGCTCAGGGATTGCCATCGGAAGGTCTCGGACGGATCGGGATTGCTTTTGCGCCAAGCAATCCGCGGCGGATTTATCTGATCGTGGACGCCAAGGAGGGCGGGCTCTATCGTTCTGACAACGGTGGGCAGGGTTGGCAGCGCGTTTCGAATGACCGCCGCATCTGGCAGCGCGGATGGTATTTCGGAGAGGTCAGCGTTGATCCCCAAAACCCTGACATCGTGTACGTCCCGAACACGTCGACCTACCAATCACGGGACAGAGGAAAGACATTTACGGCGTTCAAGGGGGCGCCCGGTGGCGACGACTACCACGAACTGTGGATTGATCCCGATGAGCCCCGGCGTATGATTCTCAGCAGCGACCAAGGGGCCATCGTGACGCGCAACGGCGGTGTGACGTGGAGTTCTTGGTACAACCAGCCAACCGCGCAGTTCTATCACGTCGTGACGGATAACCAGTTTCCGTATTGGGTGTACGGTGCGCAGCAGGATAGCGGTTCGGCGTCCACTCCAAGCCGAAGCAGATACCGTTCGTTAAATTTCCACGATTGGCGGCCGATGGACGCTGGGGATGAAAATGGCTACGTCGCCCCGGACCCACTAAGTCCTGGCGTGGTGTTCGGCGGCTTTGTGGCGCGCCAGGATTTCGGCGACGAGCAGCTGCAGCAACTGCCGCCTACACTTGCGCATTCCGGCGATTACCGGCGCACGTGGACGCTGCCGCTTGTTTTTTCGCCGATCGATCCACATGTGCTGTACTTCGGCTCACAAGTTTTGTTCCGAACGGCGGACGGCGGCAGCTCCTGGCAAGCGCTCAGCCCTGATCTCACACGCGAAGATCCCGGTGTGCCGCCAAATCTGGACGCGGCAACGGCTGCGGACGCTCCTAAGGGCAAACGCCGCGGTGTGATCTACACGATTGGACCGTCGTTTGTGCGGGCTGGAGAAATCTGGGCAGGCACGGACGATGGCCTGATTCAACTGACGCAAGACGAAGGGAAAACCTGGGAGAACGTTACCCCGCCGGATTTGACGCCCTGGAGCAAAGTGGCGCACATCGAAGCGTCGCATTCCGATGCGGGGACGGCGTACGCAGCCGTCGACAGGCACCGGCTGGAGGACTATCAGGCCTACCTCTATCGCACGCGGGATTTCGGCAAGACCTGGCAACACGCCTCGAATGGGATTCCCGAAGGGAGCTTTCTGAACTGCGTGCGGGAAGATCCTGCTCGAAAAGGGCTCCTGTACGCCTGCACGGAAAAGGGCGTCTACACTTCTTTCAATGACGGTGACGATTGGCAGCCCTTGCAATTCAATCTGCCGGTAACGTCGGTGCGTGATCTAGTAGTGCATGAAAACGATTTGGTGATTGCCACGTTTGGCCGCTCGTTTTGGATACTGGACGATGTGACGCCGCTGCGGCAGATCGACTCGCATGTCGCCGCCGCCGATGCGTGGCTCTTTCGTCCGCAGACCGCCACCCGCATGCGGCCGGCATCAGATCAAGGCACCCCGGTGCCGATGGATGAGGCTTTGGCTCCGAACCCGCCGGAAGGATCTGTGCTGGATTATTACCTGAAGGACAAAGCCGCGTCACCCATCCAATTGGAGGTCTTCGACTCGGAAGGAAAGCTGGTGCGACGATTTGCGAGCAACGACGAATTGCACAAGACCAACCCAAATGACGTGCAGTTTCAATTCCACTGGCTGCGCGACCCGAAACCTCTTTTGGCCGAGGCCGGAATGCACCGATTCGTATGGGATCTTCGTTACGCGCTGCCGAAAGGTGTTCGCAGATCTTTCTGGGGACCGGCCGGACCTTTGGCAGTGCCGGGCAACTACACCGTGAAGCTCACGGCGAACGGCAAGAGTAGCACGCAACCGCTGACGATCAAGCTGGACCCGCGTGTGAAAGCTCCGCAAGACGCAATGGTGCGGCAGTTTGGCCTGGCCTCCAAGCTTGCTGCGAGATTGGGCGAAGTCTCGTTGGCGTTGCAGCAGGTCGGCGACCTGCGAAAGCAAATCGAGAAATGCAGGAAGGAGGCGGGTGCCAACACTGAACTTCTGGCGGCCTTGCAGGGGCTGGTAGAGAAGGTGGAAGCGGCGGTCGAGCCCGATAGCGACGCCGATTTCATGCTGTTTGGGCTTGCCGCTCCGAGTAAGGAGCATGAGCCGCTTCCCAAGGTTGCGGCGGCGCTCACCGGACTCTTGATCATCGTGGACAGCGCCGATATGGGGCCCGCTGCTGATGCCATGATGGCCAGCGAAGGGTGGGAAGAAGCGGCGCAAGAGACTCTGGCGCGCTGGGCTAGGTTCCAAAAGGACGACCTGGCGGCGGTCAATGCTTTGCTCGAAAAAGCCAAACTGAAGCCGCTGGTTATTTCTCTGATGATCCCCGGAGAGGTGCCGACGGCTCCGTAGTTCTTGCGCGGAGACGATTCGAGATCGAAGAAGCAGCTTTGGGGCCGACTCTTTCTAGCTGCGTTTGCACTCTTCGGGCGGCGCGAATTGAGGGGCGGATTTGGTATGCTGTTCTAGGTGGGAACCATTCTCCGAATCAGGTCTCTCTCTCTGATGGGGCTGCTCTCCGTGGCTCTTTTTAGTGCGCTGATGGTCTTCCTGTCCCAAGCTCCCTCGCCGGCCCAGCAACCCGCGCCCACGCCACCCCTGGCGAGTCCCTCTCTGCCATCGCGACCGGAAGGAGTATCGGGATCCGCTTCCCCGTTTGGCGCACCAACTCAGCAAGCCGGGCTCAACGTCGTCGTGCTGGATCCGGCCCATGGTGGGACGGACCCGGGCGCGCGAGGCACAGGTGGCATCCGCGAGAGTGAGATCGTTCTGGATTTCGTGATTCAGGTTCGTCGCGCGCTGGAGCTGCAAGGCTTTCAAGTAGTGCAGACGCGGCAAGGGAATGAAAATCCCTCCTTTGATGATCGCTCCGCAACTGCAAATGCGCAGCGAGGAGCGGTGTTCGTAACCTTGCACATTTCATCGACAGGATTGCCGGGCACAGTGCGTGTCTACGTGAACTCGGATTTGCCGCCGGTTGCAGATTCCAATGGCTTGATTCCCTGGGACCGCGCGCAGGCGCCGTTTCTTGGACTGAGCCGGACATTTGGCGATCTTGTGCAGGGACTTCTCGCCCAGCGTTTCAAGGGCTCGCCAGAAACCGTCGAAACCGCCAGCGTGCGCCAGCTTCGAACTACGGCAGCACCGGCAATCGCAGTAGAAATCTCCAGTGTAACGGTCGAGGACCGCGCCGACTTGGACCGTATGGCGCCCGGTGTGGCGGATGCCATTGCGCGCGGGGCCGCGACGTTCAAACCTTCCTACGTCATTCCAAGCTCGCCGAAGGCGCTGCCGTGACGCCACGCTGGAAATCTTGGCTGATCGGCGGATTGGTCATCGCCGTGCTTGGAGCAGCGATCTATTTCCCAGTTCTCCGCAGACGCGTGAAACGCGCCGCGAGGCTCCAGCAGCAGAGCGAAGAGCAGGCGCGGCGCGAATTGACACAACCGATGGTGATCAATCCGGGCGATCCCCGCGTCAAGACCAAACTCTTCTGGGCTTCGGATACGATCGATTCCACGTTGGTACCAGTCACCGCGGAACTGCCGCTTTCGAATGACCCGGTAGTGCGATCGAAACAGGTCCTGAACACGCTGCTGGCTGGCCCTGTGGATGCAGAGTTGCGGACACTTCCACCGGACGCTTTGCTGCTTGCGTTTTATCTGTTGCCGGACGGAACGGCGATTGCGGATTTCTCTGAGGCGCTGGCGACTTCCATTCCCTCGGGGATTGTGAGTGAGCAGTTGGCGGTGAACTCCATCACGCGGACACTGGAAGCCAATGTGCCGCAGGTGCAACGGCTGAAAATACTGATTCATGGGCAGGAAGTGGAAACGCTCGCGGGGCATCTGGACTTGACAGGGACATTTGTCGTCAACACCCAGCCCGCTCAACCCCCGGCAGCCGACAAGGTGCCCGCTCCGGCTCCCGGAACGTTGACACCAGATAAAGTCCCCGGCAAACTGGCGCAACCTGACCGCAAACCGTAGAATTCTTGAACACGGCAATGCTGACCGCAGGAGGAAGAGTGAGAGTCGACGGCCGAACCGCGGACCAGATGCGTCCCTTGAAAATCACACCAGATTTTATCTCCACGGCCGAAGGCAGCGTGCTCATCGAGTTGGGAAACACTCGCGTGATCTGCACGGCCACTGTCGATGACGGCGTGCCTGGATTTCTGAAGGGCAGCGGCAAAGGCTGGGTCACTAGTGAGTATGGAATGCTGCCGCGCGCCACCGAGGAGCGCACACCGCGCGAAGCAGCGCGGGGGAAACAGTCGGGGCGCACGCTGGAAATTCAACGCTTGATCGGCCGCTCCTTGCGCGCGGTCACGGATCAGGATGCGCTGGGCGAGCGCACGGTATGGCTCGATTGCGATGTGATTCAGGCAGATGGCGGAACGCGCACGGCGTCCATTACCGGAGCGTTCGTCGCGCTGGCGCTGGCCTTCGAACGTCTGACGGCGGCGGGAATATTGAAGAGTTCGCCCCTGATCGATACCGTGGCGGCAACGAGCGTCGGCATTGTGGACGACCGCGCGTTGCTGGATCTCGCTTATGAAGAGGATGCGCGCGCCGAAGTGGATATGAACGTGGTCATGACCGGCAACGGGCATTTTGTAGAAATCCAGGCGACGGCGGAGGGACGCGCCTTTTCCGGAAGCGAGATGCAAGATTTGCTGGCGCTCGCCGCCGCGGGAATTCGGCGCCTGACGGAAGAACAACGCGCCCTTCTGCCTTTAAAATTCAGTGCGCGCGCACGCTAAGCTTTTTCTCGCCTCATCCAATGCGGGGAAGCTCGCCGAATATCGCATGCTCGCGGCGGCGTGCGCACCTTCCGTTGTGATTGATCTGGCATTGCTGCCGGGTTTCGATGTGCTTCCCGCGTTCGAAGAAAACGCTCCAACATTCGCAGAAAACGCGGCAGGCAAGGCGCTGCATTACTCACAGCACAGAGATGGGCTGGTCTTCGCCGATGACTCCGGTTTGGTCGTGCCTGCTCTCGGGGGTGCGCCCGGAGTGCATTCCGCAAGGTACGCCGGGCTGCAGGCGACAAATTCGCAAAGGATTGAAAAACTGCTGGACGAGATGCGCGGCAAGACGGGACTCGAGCGTGCTGCATATTTTGTTTGCGCGATTGCACTGGCGGAACGCGGACGAGCCATGGCCATCGTCACGGGTCGTGTGGACGGAGAAATCCTGGAGGCACCACGTGGATCGGGCGGATTTGGCTATGATCCGGTGTTCTACTTCCCAGCTCTCGAGAAAACATTTGCGGAGCTTCCCGCCGAAGAAAAAAATCAGCGCAGCCATCGGGGGAAGGCAGTCCGGAAATTGCTCGCGGCTCTTTCCTCCATGCTATAGTTTTGGCCCTTATGGCAAGGAAGTCGAAGAAAAAACCATCGAAGAAGAAGAAACCTGCTCCGCACCGACCGAAAACCGCGAAGACCACCAAATCTGCCAAACCGGCGCATGCGGCGGGAACGGATCCCAAGCGGGTAGCCGCTATCCTCGCCAAACTGGATGAGGCGTACGGGAATGCGACGTGCGAACTGAGGCATGAGAATGCCTTTCAACTGCTGATCTCTACGATTCTTTCCGCGCAGTGCACGGACGTGCGCGTAAACCTGGTCGCCGAAACGCTTTATAAGAAATATCCAGATCCGAAGGCGTTCGCTTATGCCACGCCAGGGGAGTTGGAACAAGACATCCGGCCTACAGGATTTTTCAGGAACAAGACGAGATCCGTGATGGGCGCGAGCAAGGCAATCATTGAACAGTTTGGCGGGCAAGTGCCGCGCACGATGGAAGAGATACTCACGCTTCCGGGCGTTGCGCGAAAGACGGCCAACGTTGTACTCGGTACGGCGTATGGTATCGCCAGCGGGGTGGTCGTGGATACGCATGTGCTGCGTCTCTCCAACCGCTTGGATTTGTCGCGAAACGAAGATGCCAAGAAGGTCGAGCAGGATTTGATGAACATCATCCCGCACGAGAAGTGGATCCAGTTTTCCCACCAACTGATCTGGCACGGACGCCGGATCTGCCACGCGCGCAAACCAAAATGCATCGAGTGCAACATGGAATCACTGTGCTACGCGAAGGACAAAACGATCTGAACTTCAAAGATCGGCGCTCCGCGCCTTGTTGGTAAGTTCACGCGAAGAACATCTGGCATTGTTATCGGTCTTACGCGGAGCGAAGCCCGTTTGGAACCATCGGCAGATTATTCAGACGAATGCCGGTCGCGTCAAAGATGGCGTTGCCGATTGCCGGCGCCACGGCCATGATGGGCGTCTCGCCCGCTCCGGCAGAGGGAATATCCTTGCGATCCAGCAGGATCGTTTCGATTTCCGGCACGTCACGGAATCGCGGTACGCGATAGCTTGCGAAATGCGGATTTTTTATCCGGCCGTTTTCGAATTCGACAGCCTCGAAAAGGGCGCCGCCCAGCCCCTGAATCATCGCGCCAACAACCTGGTTACGGAGACCGTCAGGATTGACGATGGCGCCGCATTCGAACGCTTCGACCATGCGCGCGACGCGCACCGCATCCGAACTCTTATCCACCACTACTTCGGCGAAGGTTGCCACGTAACTGCCCTTCTCATATCCGCACGCAAGTCCGAATCCTTGCCTCTCTTGCGTCTTCTTGTGCGGCCAGCCGAAGGACTTCGCTGCTGCCTCCATCACCGCGCGCAGACGCGGATCGGAAAGATTCTTCAAGCGAAAATCGAGCGGGTCCATGCGCGCCGCGCGTGTCAACGCATCCATGTGCGTTTCTCGCGCGAAATGATTCGCCGTCGCCGCAAGCCCGCGATAGGAGCCGCTCCTCAGGATCAACGGCACTGGATGATATTCCGTGCGCTGATTCAGAACCACGTAGGGTGTGTCGATTCCCGACGCTCCGGAATGATAGTTGTGGAAATCCCACGCGGTCAGCGTCCCGTCGCTAGCGATGCCGCTTTTGACTTCGATGACGCCCGCGGGCCGGAAATACGCCCAGGTGAATTCTTCTTCGCGAGTCCACACCACTTTCACGGGGCGCCCCGCCGCGCGCGCCAGTCGGGCAGCTTCGATGGCGGCATCACTGGTGTGTTTCCCTCCGTACGCCGAGCCCGTATCCGGCACAATTACTCGCACGTCGCTCTCGGACAAATGGAAAATATCCGCAAGCTCGTCGCGGTTGGCAAACGGCCGCTGCGTGCCGGTCCACACCGTTAGTTTTCCATCGGCCCACTGAGCCACCGCTGCGCGCGGCTCCAGTGGAGCATGCGCGATGTAGGCAACAGTGTAGGTTGCGTCCACCCGGTGCGCCGCGCTTGCCAGTCCCTCTTCCACGGAACCTCTCTGCTTCCGGAAACGATCATCGGTCTTCGCAGCAGCATTCTGCTTGAGATAGGAAAAGATTTCCTTGTTCGCGATCTGTGGCACTTCCTTCCATTGAGCGTGAATCGCATCGAGAGCACTCTGCGCCTCATCGGCGCTTGGCGCCGCTGCGCCCACAAACTCTCCATCACGCACTACGAAAACGCCCGTCATGGCCTTCGCCGCGCTGTCATCGTAAGCCGTGAGTGTCGCACCAAATGACGGCGGGCGCAGCACTTTGCCGTAAAGCATTCCAGCTGGCCGAAGATCCGGTGTGTACTGGTGGCGCCCGGTCACGAACGCGCGGCCGTCCACTTTGGGAATCGCCCTTCCCGCAATCGTCCATTGCGGGGCCGGTGTGACGGGATCTTCCGTCGGGAGATTCTGCGCAAGTGTCTTGCCACGGGCGAGTTCTGCATACTTAAGCGAACGGCCCGACGCCGGATCGGAGACTCTGGCGTCCGCCGCTACCAATCCCTCCGGCGCGACGTTCCAGTTCTTCGCCGCCGCTTCGACAAGAATGTCGCGCGCCGCGGCCGACACACGCCGCAACTGGGGCGTAATCGTCGGCGTCGTTCTGCTGCCAAACGTCCCTGCGTCAAACGGCGTCAGCGCCGTATCCGCCATCACCATGCGAACGCTCTCAAACGGCACGCGCAATTCGTCCGCAATCGTCTGCGCCAACTCCGTTCGAGCGTTCTGCCCGATCTCCGCCTTGCCCGTGAATCCAGTAACCGTGCCGTCCTCGCCGATATGCAGCCACGCGTTAATGTCCTTTGGCCATTCTTCATTGTGGAAACTCCGGTGCCCCGGCGCCGTCTCCTGTTCAGCAGTGGCATCTTTGGCAATCGCGAAAACCGCGATTCCCGCGCCAAGAAGCTTGAAGAAATCGCGCCTGGCCAGTTCGAATTGATGCATGGGAGCGGCGGCGAACTCGTAGCGCTCCGGTTCAAGGACGAATTTTCCGCTTGGCTCGCTCATCGCCCGTGCTCCTCGATCATCTTGGCCGCCTGCTGGACCGCGTCGATGATGCGCGGGTGCGTACCGCAACGGCACACATTGCCTTGCAAGAATTGAACGATCTCCGCCCGACTGGGGTTTGGATTCGTTTGCAACAGGCCGACGCTGCTGATGATCATTCCTGAAGTGCAATAGGCGCATTGAAATGCGCCGGCATCAAGAAACGCCTGCTGCACGGGATTCAACCGGCCGTCCTTTTCAAGACCTTCGATGGTTGTAATGGGCTTTGCCGCGGCCGCGCTGACGGGAATCTGGCATGAGCGGCGCGGCGCTCCTCCAATCAATACGGTGCATGCGCCGCATTGCCCTTCCCCGCAACCGTACTTGCTGCCGGTCAGGCCTAGCTCATCACGCAGGACATAGAGGAGAGCCGTGTCGGCCGGGTAGTCAACGGGATATCGCTTGCCGTTGATATCCAGTTCGATCCGCTTCGCCATAATCCTTCCTCCTAAGCAGAATTCTCCACCCGATCAATGTTTGTGACAAGTGTCGCAAGCGGTCTTCGCGTGATTCATTTCATGGCAATTCAGACAGCTGTACATGGTGGTGACGCTGGTCAGTTCCGACATCGCCTCTATTTGCCGGACTTGGCCGTGGCAGGTCTCGCATGTTACGCCGGCCTCGAGATGCACGCGGTGGTTCCACGCCACGCCCGGCAGCACGGCATAAACGCGAATCCAGGGAATCGCCTGCTTGGACTTCGCATACTCGGCCAGCTTCTCAATCGAAACCTTGTCCTTAGAAACCGTCACATGGCACAGCATGCATTTGCTGGCGTCCGGGAATGTCATCAGTTTGCCCGGCTGGGGATTCGTGTGACAGTCCTTGCAATCCAAACCGAGAGCCAGATGTTTCTTGTGGCTGTAAGGGATGGGCTGCGCGGGCGGCGTGTGTTCCGAAGGATTGTCCGGGACCATTTGCTTCGCCGCTTGCGGTGACGCAGCCTGTTGCTCGGTGAGATCTGCCGCAAGGAAAAGAAATGCTGCCAGCGTCGAAGTGATTACTGCCGCAGCGATCCATCCAATTCTTTTCACCATCCGCAGACCTCGCAAATTAGGATTTGCCGCCCTGCTTCGCCCCAACTACACTTTTTTGTTCACCACTTCCTCGATGCTTGTTCCAAAATCCTTGAGCATGACCGTCGCGGTATTTCTTCCGGGCGCCCCTGTCACGGATCCGCCTGGAAACGTCGTCGCGCCGGTTTGATACAGGCCCGGAATCGGCATGCGGTGTTGCGCCCAGCCTAGCATTGGACGCATCGGCCCGGATTGCGAAGCGCTTTGTGCGCCCGCGTGCGCACTCCCGCGCCAGAAGTGCGGATTCATTCGTTCGAGATCGAGTGGGCTCTCCACAAATCGCGCTAGAATTTTGTCATCGGTTAAATTGGGTGCGAATCGTCGCAGGTATTTGAGATAAGCGTCGGAAACGTCTTTCTTGATCTTGTCCCAATGCTCGGGACCTTCCTTCAGCTCGTAGGGTTGCCAGCCGACAACCTTCAGCGTGTGCATTCCCGCCGGGGCTCGAGTTGGATCGGCAACGCTGCAGCAGATGATTTGCATCGACGGATCTTCCAGATTGACCACGCCTCGGGCATCGTCATATGCATAGCGCAGGGCACGCTCCGGTGACACTAAAATGCCCGACTCCACCGGGGAAAGTGTTCCGCCCTCCACCGCGTATTTTGGTGGTTCTGACGTGGCGTAATGGGTGACGAACATGGCGTGCTCCGCCTGCCACGTATCCACGCCATCGAGGAAGTCCTGGCCCCAAAGCTCGCGTGGCGCCATGTCCACCAGATGCTTGATGTGGATGGTCGAGACCACTGCCTTTTCGGCGCGATACGAAGCTCCGTCGCTGCATTCCACGCCCACGCACTTTCCGTTCTCCACCATCAGTCGCTTCACCCACTTGTTGGTAAGCAGCACGCCACCTTGCGCTTCTATTGCGCGCGCCAGCGCCTGGGTCAAAGCCCCCGATCCACCTTTCGGGATGGGTCGGCCGGAGTGCTGTTGGCGAGCCGTGCCGTAAGCGAGCCTTCCGGTCATCGGGGCATCCGGCGGCTCGGCTGCCAAGTGGGACATGTAGAGCATGAACGTGCGGCAGTGTTCCTCCTCGAAGGTGTCACGAATAATTTCCCATGCCGACATCGCCAGCCGCCGCTGCCACAGCTTGCCGCGCGGCTGTTGCGCCAGTTGATCGTTCAACGGTTTCCCAAATCCGATCGGCGTAAAACTTGTCCCAAGCAAAACGGGTTTGACGGCGTCAAACTCCGCCAGCATTTTTCGATAGGCGGCGGCATCTTTCTTCGAGAACTTCGCGAACTCCGCGCAGGTTTGGTCCAGGTCGCGCCACTGCGTCAGATAGCTGCCATCCGCAAAGGGAATGTGAAAGATCGGGTCGGGGTCGACGTATTGAAGCCCGTAGTCGCGAAGCTTGAGCTCGTCGTTCTTGATCATGGGATTGTCCAGCAAGAAAGTATGAGCCGTTGAACAGACGTCGTCCTTGAATCCCTTGAGCGTCAATGACGCCGTCTTTACGCCGCCGCCCACGATCGGCCGTCCCTCCAGAAGCAGGCAGCGATAACCGGCCTTGGCCAAGTAGGCTGCCGCAATCATGCTGTTGTGCCCCGCGCCCGCCACCACGATGTCGAAACGATCTTCCTGGGATGCCTGCTGGCCAATGGAAAACGGCGTGACGGCAAGTGGTACAAGCGCCGCAGTCTTCACGAATCCGCGCCGGCTGATCTTGCTCATGTGGGCACCCCTCCTTGGAACAACCTTCTACGCTTTCTTCTTTACGACTTCCTCGATGCTGGTTCCGAAATCTTTCAGCATGACCGTCGCTGCGTTTCGCCCCGGCCCGCCCGTGACCGACCCGCCAGGATGCGTCGTGGCCCCCGTCTGATACAACCCTGGGATCGGCATCCGGTGTTGCGCCCAACCAAGCACTGGGCGCATCGCACCGGACTGCGCCGGTCCCGACCCACCCGCGTGACAACTGCCGCGCCAGTTGTGAGGGTTCATGCGCTCCAGATCAAGCGGACTCTTGACGATGCGCGCGAGAATCTTGTCATCCGTCAGATTGGACGCGAACCGCCGCAGAAATCTCAAATTCGCGTCGGCAACTTGCTCCTTGATTTCGTCCCAATGTTGCGGACCCGCTTTCAATTCGTACGGCTGGTAGGCAACGATCTTGATGGTGTGCATGCCTGCGGGTGCACGGGTCGGATCAGCGATGCTGCAACAAATCGCATGGATCGACGGGTTTTCGAGGTTCACCGCTCCTCGAGCGAAGTCATAACTCATGCGCAAGACGCGATCAGCGCTGACCATCACTCCAGAATGCACAGGCGAGAGCGTCCCGTCGGCTACCGCATATTTCGGCGGCTCAGTCGTCGCATAATTTGTCTCGAAAAGGGTCAGGCCGGCTTTCCATGTGTCCACGCCGTCAATGAAATCCTGGCCCCACAATTCGCGCGGCGCCATGTCCATCAGGTGCTTGATGTGGATCGTCGACAGAACCGCCTTCTCCGCGCGATACCAGCTGCCATCTTCACATTCCACCCCAACGCATTGGCCATTTTCGATGATCAGCCCGCTGATCCATTTGTTGGTCAAAATCACGCCGCTATGCGTTTCGATGAACCGCGCCAACGCCACCGTCAACGCTCCCGATCCGCCCTTAGGCAGTGGCCGGCTCTCTCGCTGCTGGTGCAGCGGAAGGTACGCGGCCCGGCCTGTCATGGGGTCCTGCACCGGCTGCAACGGATAGGGGCAGCCCAACATGAAGGCTCGGCAATGGTCGTCCTCGAATGTATCGCGAACAATTTCCCAGGCCGACATGGCCAGCCGCCGCTGCCAGAGTTTGCCGTGCGGGTGTTCCGCCAAACGGTCGTTGATGGCTTTTCCGAAGCCAATGGGTGTAAACATAACCGCATTTAAGAGAGGCCTGACGGTCTCATATTCGGTGATCATTCGACGGTAGGCGAGACCGTCTTTCTTGGAAAATTTCGCGAACTCCTCGCACGTGCGGTCCAGGTCGCGCCACTGCGTCAGATAGCTGCCGTCGGGAAACGGCATGTGATATACCGGATCGGGATAGATATACTCGAGGCCGTAGTCTCCGAGTTTCAGTTCGTCGTCGCGCAGAATCGGATTTCCGTGGATTCCGTTGTGCGCCGAAGAGCAAATGTCGTGGGTGAATCCGCGCAATGTCAATTGCGCGGACTTGACGCCGCCGCCCACGATGGGCCGCCCTTCGAGCACCAGGCAGCGATATCCTGCTTTGGCGAGATACGCCGCTGCAATCAGACTGTTGTGTCCGGCGCCTGCCACCACGATATCGAATCGCTCCGCCATGACGGTTTGCCGCTCCGATTCTCAATTCACGGGGCCCCCTGCCCCGGCGGATCAACGTGCAGTGCCCCGGCACAACACGTTCCGTCACCCCAGATTCTGCCTCAGCGTCTCGGCGGACAGTTCCTTTTCCCATCGCGCCACCACCACGGTGGCTACTCCATTCCCGATCATGTTCACGGTTGCGCGACACATGCTCATAAATCGGTCGATTCCCAGAATCAGCGCCATTCCCGCCACCGGAATCGTCGGGATGACCGTCATGGTTGCCACCAGGGCGATAAACGCCGCCCCTTGGACTCCGCTGGCCCCTTTCGAAGTCAGCACCGCTACGGCAAAAATCGTCAGCTCCTGTGTCAGCGTCAGCGGCGTGTTGGTGGCCTGCGCCACAAACAACGCTGCCAGCGTCATATACATGCTCGTGCCGTCAGTGTTGAAGGTGTAACCCGTGGGAACGACGAGTCCCACAAGACCCTTCGAACATCCCAGCTTTTCCAGTTTGGCCATCAGCGTCGGCATGGCAGGCTCCGAAGAGCTGATGGCCAGCACCAGAAGAATCTCCTCCTTGATGTACGCCAGGAATCTCAGGATTCCGAACCCTGCCATGCGAGCGATCATGCCCAGCACGATAAACACGAATAGAATAGATGTGATGTATAACGTGCCGATCAGCTTGACCAGCGGCCCCAGCGAGGAAACGCCGTACTTGCCGATCGTAAATGCGAGGGCCCCAAAAGCGCCGATCGGCGCGAAGTGCATGAGGATCTTCACGATCCCAAACACCGCCTCGGTCAACAGATTCAAAAAATCCAAAAGCGGCTTGCACCGCGGCCCCGCCATCGAAAGCGCAAAACCGAACAGGACGGAGACGAGCAGCACTTGCAGGATATCGCCCTTGGTGAAAGCGTCCACCACGGTGTTGGGGATGAGATGCAGCAGGAAATCCGAAACGCTCTGCGCCTTGGCCTGCCCGGCGTAATCCGCCACCGCCTTAGCATCCAACGCGGCCGCATTGGCGTTGAATCCGCTGCCCGGGTGCAGCACGTTGCCGCCCACCAGACCTATGAGCAGCGCCAAAGTCGACACCACCTCAAAGTAGATCAATGCTTTCCCGCCGACGCGGCCGACCTTCTTCATGTCTTCCATGCCTGCGATGCCGGTCACCACGGTGCAAAAGATGATCAACGTAATGATCATCGCGATCAGCCGGATGAACGCATCCCCCAGCGGCTTCATCGCGATCGCCGTTGCCGGTCGCAAGTAGCCGAGCGCGATCGCCGTGCCGATGGCCAGCAGCACTTGCACCGACGAACTTGGGTAAAAGAATCTCGTGCGCGGATTGGGCGGCGTCATAGTAGGGGCCGGAACTACGCGGCGCGAGAAGTACTCTTTCCCCTTCCAAGGCTTTTTGCGAACGCAACTGCTACAACACCTTCTCGGGCTCGCGAATGGCGTCCGCCAAATCGCTCAAGAACTCTGCCGCTCGGGCTCCGTCCACCACGCGGTGGTCGCTTGACAGCGTCATGGTCATCATCGGCCGGATGGCGGGTTTTCCATCAACGGGCACGACCCGATCGGAAATACTTCCAACCGCGAGAATCGCGGCCTGCGGCGGGGTGATGATCGCCGAGAAAGCATCGACCCTGTACATGCCCAAGTTGCTCAGCGTAAAGGTCCCCCCGGTAATGTCGGCTGGACGTAGCCGCCCCGCTCGCGCGCGCTCCGTCAATTCCCGCCGCAGCGTGGAGATTTGAGCAAGCTTCGCGGTGTTCGCCTTGTGGATCACTGCACCCACGACGCCATCGTTTACGGCCATGGCCACGCTGACATTGATCTCCGGATTCGAACGAATCCCTTCTCCCGTCCAACTGGAATACATTCGCGTATGCTTTACCAAAACTTTCGCCAACAGCGAAATCAGCACATCCGTGATCGTCGGCGCCGCGTCATGCGTTTTCTCCATCTCTTGGCTAAATCGCGTTTGCGCCGCAACCAGTTCGCCGCAGTCGACGTCCCGAACCAGAAAAAAGTGTGGCACACTGGTCCAGCTCGCTGTAGTGCGCTCGGCCATCAGCCGCGCAACCTGGCTCAGCGACTCCGTTCCCGGGGGAGCGGCGGCACCTTCTCCTTTGGCGACACTCTGCACATCTTCTGACGTGATGGTCGCCTCAGGCCCTGTTCCTCGAATCTTGCTGATGTCCACGCCAAGTTCTTTGGCAAGCCGCCGCGCCTTTGGAGAAATCTGCGGAGCCACTGCCACGCGCTGTTCGGTCGCTTGCACCGCCGCAGCCGCGCTGGTGCGTTGCGGGCCGCTGGATGCGCGCGCGGCGGGGGCTGCCGTCACGGCCATGGCGGGAGGTTTTTCGCCGGGAGCAACAAGCCACGCGATGGTTTGTCCCACCGGGACAACGGCTCCCGCATCCGCCGTGATCCCAGCAAGAATCCCGTCCCCCGGCGCTTCCACTTCCACGATCGCCTTATCCGTCTCGATTTCGAGCAGCGGCTCGCCTTTGGTGACGCGCTCGCCTTCTTTTTTTCGCCACGTAAGGAGTTTCCCGGTTTCCTGCGCCATTTCGAGCGCAGGCATTACCACGCTGATCGCCATAGTTTCTTTGCCAGGAGCCGGGGACGAGCCTTCAGTCTGTCGCCGCCACTCCTTCGACTTTCGCGCTGGCCGCCACCATCTCTTTCACCCGCCGGCTGGGCGGCGCCTCGTTCTCGCGCGTTGTGGATAGCGGCCCATTCACGGTGTAGTAGTGCGCGCCCGCCACCATCAGTTGATCTGCCGGAAATCGCGTGATCACTTCATGCCCGGTTTCCGTCACCACAATCTCTTCTTCAATCCGCGCCGCGCTCCACCCGTCCGTCGAGGGCCAGAACGTTTCCAGCGCGAACACCATCCCCGGCTTAATCTCATGCGCATGCTCGAGCGAAACCATGCGGCTGATGACCGGCTTCTCCCAAATCGCCAACCCAATCCCGTGTCCGAATTGCAGCGCAAACGCCGCTTCTTCGTCGGGAAATCCAAATTCCTCCGCCTTGGGCCATACCGAAGCAATCTCCGCCGTCGTGCGGCCCGGCTGCACTAGCGAAATCGCCGCATCCAGATACTCGCGGCATCGTTTGTACGCGTCGATCATCGCGTGCGACGCATATCCGATGGTGAAGCACCGGTAGTAACAAGTCCGGTAGCCCATGTAGGAATGCAAAATGTCGTAGTAAACCGGATCCCCCGGCCGCAACACACGATCGGAAAACACATGCGGATGCGGATTGCAGCGTTCCCCGGAAATCGCATTCACCGCTTCGACATATTCCGAGCCTAGGTCATACAGCACCTTGCTGGCCAGCCCCACGGCTTGGTTCTCGCTCATCCCCGGTTTCATCGCCCGGTACAATTCGTCGTACGCCGCGTCCACCATCATCGCCGAGTGATTCAGCAGCGAAATCTCATCCTGCGTCTTGAGCACCCGCGCGTCGGACATCAATTGCTGCCCATCAACGATCTTGATCCCTTCTCTTTGCAGCGCGAAAAGAATCGGAGGTTCGACGACGTCGATCCCCAGCGGCTCCTGGTGCAGCCCGCGCTTCTCGAGTTCTACCTTTATTTTGCGCGCCACGTTCTCCGCGCGACCCATCTCCGGCGACATCGCTCCGCGCAGCAACGGAATTCCCGGCCGCGAACGGTCTCCCAGCCACGGGCAGTTCTGCTGGTGGTGCCGTGCGGCCGATCCGAAATCCCAAAGTATCGGCTCGTCATTTTGCGGCAGCAGCGAAAATCGGCTGATTTTGTCCTGCGCCCACGTCCCGATATGCGTGGCCGTCAAGTAACGCACATTATTCATGTCAAAGCACAGCAGCGCTCCCATTTCCGATTTCGCCAGTAGCGTTTTTGCGCGCGCCAGCCGCTCGCGGCGGAGCCGGTCAAAATCAATACGGTTCTCCCAATCCACGGCCATTGGCCCGTACGTTTTCAGCGCCATCTCACACCTCCCCTGCCGAGCAACTCACGCCATCCCATCCAAAGAAGCTGCCCTCCTGAGGCTCGCCGCCTTTTGCCGGGCCGAAGGATCTCTCCTTCTCGTACGGCAAAATTCCACGTGCCGGCATCCGCCATCCAGCCTCATCCCTTCCCGCAAAGCGTCCGCGCAGCCTCAAATACCTCTTGCTCCGTCGGTACCGTGACATCTTCCAACGGAGGAGAAAATGGAATCGGCACGTGCATCGCCCCCATTCGCTTTACCGGCGCCTCCAGGTTATAGAACGCGCCTTCCGCGATGACCGAAGCGATCTCTCCGGTCACGCCGTAGCGGCCATAACCTTCATCAACCACCATCGCTCGCGAAGTCTTCTTCGCCGATTCAATCAGGGTCTTCTCATCCAGCGGCCACGTGGTCCGCGGATCAATCACTTCTGCGTCCACGCCAATCTTTTCCAGCAAGTCGGCCGCCCCCAACGCCACTTGCACCATGCTGCTCGTCGCCACAATCGTGATGTCTTCGCCCTTGCGCTTGACGTCCGCCGCGCCAAAGGGAATCGTATACTCCTCCTCCGGCACCGGCCCTTTCTGTTTGTACATCATCTTGTCTTCAAAAAAGACCACCGGATTCTCGTCGCGGATCGCCGTCTTCAAAAGTCCCTTCGCATCGTAGGGCGTCGATGGCATCACCACCTTCAATCCCGGCACATGGCTCAGCCACGCGTGCAGCGACTGCGAATGCTGCGCCGCCGAACGTCGCGTCGCTCCCAGCGTGGTCCGCAAAACCATTGGCACTTTCCACGTCCCGCCCGACATGTAATGCACCTTGGCGGCCTGATTCACCAGCTGGTCCATTGTCAGCGTCAGGAAATCGCCGAACATGATGTCGACCACCGGTCGCAAACCCGTCATCGCCGCTCCCACTCCCATCCCCGTGAAGCCCGCTTCCGAGATCGGCGTGTCCATCACTCGCTCTCGGCCGAATTCCTCCACCAGACCCGACAACACTTTGAACGGCGTTCCCGCTTCCGCGACGTCTTCCCCAAAAATGCACACGCGCGAATCGCGGCGCATCTCTTCCGCGAGCGCTTCGCGGATGGCTTGCGCAAACGTCAACTCCCGTGTGGCCACTTCAGGCATACACGTCTTCCTCGGCTTGCTCCGCTGTCGGATACGGTGCCGTGATCGCAAACTCCACCGCCGCTTTCATTTCGGCCCGCACTTCACTTTGAATTCCGCCCAAGGTGCTCGCATCTGAAAGCTTCTGATCGATCAGCCAGGCGGTAAAATTCTTGATGGGGTCTCTTTTCGTTTTCCATTCCTGCTCTTCCTGTTTCGAACGGTAATACTCGCGATTGATGTCACCCACGTGGTGTCCCGAGTAGCGATACGTCGCGCAAACCAGAAACGCCGGTCCCTCTCCTTTCCGCGCGCCATCCACTAATCTCTGGGCTGCCGCATATACCGCCCGAACATCCTGCCCATCCACGCTTTCCGCATGCACTCCAAATGCAGTTCCGCGTGCCAGGATGTCGCCCGCCGTGGTTTCCGAATAGTGCGTGTATTCCGTATAAAGATTGTTTTCGCAGACGTAAATCACCGGCAGTTTCCACAGCGCCGCCAGGTTCATCACCTCGTAAAGCACGCCCTGTCCAAGCGCCCCTTCGCCAAAAAAGCACACGGCGACTTGTCCTGTGCCTAGCCGCTTAGATGAAAGTGCCGCTCCCGTGGCGATTCCCGCGCTGCCCCCCACGATGGCATTCGCTCCCAGGTTGCCGGTCGCAGGATCGGCAATGTGCATTGATCCGCCTTTGCCTCGGCAATACCCTGCTTCTTTCCCCAGCAGCTCGGCAAACATGCGATCCGGTGAAGCGCCTTTCGCAACGCAGTGACCGTGCCCCCGGTGTGTGCTTGTGATGTAATCCGTGGGCTGCAAAGCTTCGCAAATTCCCACCGCTACCGCTTCCTCGCCTACATAAAGGTGCGCCAGGCCCGGCATCAGCGCTCGGGTATAGAGTTCGTTCACCTGTTCTTCGAACTCACGGATCATTACCATGCGCCGGTACATGCGCATCCACTGCTCGGTCTTTAACGCGGCATTCGCTTTGGACTGCTCGGTTGCAATGGTCACGGCTTGACTCCCGACATTTGCGCCAAAACATCGAAAACAACTGCAAAATCCTTTTCCACCAGCCCCATTCCGCGCGCCGCCGTCAGAAATTCATTGGTCACCGCCGTCGTCGGCATGGGCACGTCCAGTTGTCGCCCCAGCTCCAATGCCAGATCCATGTCTTTCTGCATCATGTTTACGTTGAACCACGCCTCTTGGGGCATCTTCAGAATGAACGGACCCCGATACTGCACCATGGGAGAAGCAATCACGCTGTGCGTCAGGACATCCACCGCCGTTTCGCGCGCAATACCACTCTTTTCTGCAAGCAAAACTCCCTCAGAGAACGCCAGCATCTGCACCGCGAGGCTCAGGTTCGTGCCGATCTTCATCACCAGCGCGAGGCCGTTGTCTCCGACGTGAGTTACTTTTGGCCCGATGTCTTGCAGCAGCGGCTTCACTTTTTCGAGAGTTTCCTTGCGCCCTCCTACCATCACCGACAATTTCCCCTCTTGCAGTGTGATGATGCTCCCGGAAACCGGCGCGTCCACCATGTCCCCGCCCTTTTCCCGCACCTTGGCCGCCATGTCCCGGCTGTATGCCGGGCTAACTGTGCTCATATCCACCAAAATCTTGCCCCGCGTCACTCCCGCCAGCATTCCATCGGCCCCGTTCATCACCGCGCCAAGCGCTGCGGAATTGGTGACCATGGAAAAGGTTACGTCGGCTGCGGCGACCACGGCGCGCGGCGAGTTGGCCCACTTCATCCCCTTCTTGATCAACCACTCCGCTTTCGAACGCGTACGGTTGTAGCCCGTAGCGGTGTGGCCCTTCCCGAGCAGCCGGTTCACCATTTCGCTGCCCATCACGCCAAGACCGACAAATCCAAGATTGGCCATGAACCCTTTTTCTCCTCGTAAAAGGCAGCTCAAATCTTCTTGCGCTTCCCGGCCTTTCTGATGCATTTTGGCTTGAGGGCGACCGCCTCAGCCTGGATCGATCTGCGCATTTCAAATCGTTGCGGGAGAACGCATGCCCCAACCATAATTTATTCTCTTGCTGCAAGGACTCCAGAACTGACCCTTCCTGTTAGGATTCCTGCCCGCCCGGCGCACGGCGCGAATCCTCTCGTACTTGCCGCAGGTGCGCCTTCATTGCGTCTCGAGCTCCCAGCGGATCGCGGTGCTCCACAGCTTCCAGGATTTTCTTGTGGTGATACTGCCCGCGCTCCGGACCTCCTTCCACCTGAAAGATTCCCATCCGCTGTTCGCGCAGCAGCCCCACGATCGAATCGATCAGCGAAAGAATCAGCGGATTTGCCGCGGCTTCCGCGAGAGCCAGGTGAAAATCCAGATCCGCCTCAATGAACGCATCAGGGTCCTTGCGCGCGCTGTCCATCACCGCCACTTGCTCCCTCATCGAGGACAGATCCTCTTGGTCGGCGCGGGCCGCGGCCAGCGCGGCGATCTCCGGCTCCAGGATTTCGCGCACTTCGGCCAGAAACCCGGACCCCTCCGCCTGTCCCACCTTTAACATCCGGTCCAGCGACTGGCGCATGGAATAGCCGGTGCCATCGGTAACAAAGGTTCCGCGGCCCGGATAGGCTTCCACCAACCCCTTTTCGCGAAGAGCTTTCACTGCTTCGCGCACGGCCGTGCGACTCACGCCAAATTGTTGAGCTAGTTCGCGTTCGGGGGGAAGTTGGTCTCCGGGCTTCAGAACACTTTTGTGGATGGATTCCTCGACCTGCTGAACGATTTGCTCATACAGCCGAGAGGACCGCACGATTTTGTACATGACATCCTCCCAAACCGACGGAAAGCTCCCGCGTCGTGGTACGACCGCCGTACCAGCTGCAATTCGATCAAGCAAAACCGTTTGACGTGGGGCTCGTCAGCTTCTGGTCGAGTTGTTGGACCAATCTACCACACGCTCGTTGGCGTCCGCAACTGTTCAGGGCGCCTCCTCGATCCATACCGTCTTGATGTTTGTGAATTCGCGAATCCCATGAGCTCCCAATTCTCGCCCATGACCGGACCATTTCACTCCCCCGAAGGGTATCCGGGGATCGGAAGCCACCATGCGGTTTATGAACACCATGCCAGACTCCAAATCGTTGATGAAGCGCTCGCGCTCCTGCTGGTCGTTTGTCCAGGCACTGGCCCCCAATCCAAAGCGGCTGTCGTTCGCAATTCGAATCGCGTCATCGAGGTCTGCCGCGCGGAACACGCTCGCCACCGGACCAAACAGCTCCTCCTGGTGCGCCGGCGAGCCCTTGGGGATATTTGTCAGCACCGTGGGAGCATAGAAATTCCCCGGACGATCCAGCGGTTGGCCTCCGGTCAAGACCTTGGCCCCTGCCTCAACCGTCTTCCTCACATCGCGATCGAGATCGGCAAGGCCATCCGCCGTTGACAGCGGCCCGAGTTCCGTCTTCTCGTCAAAGGGATCCCCTACCCGCAGCGCCGCCATTTTCTCCGCGAACACTCTTTCGAATTTGTCGGCAATGGATTCGTCCACAATAAAGCGCTTGGCCGCGATGCAGGATTGTCCGTTATTGAATATCCGCGCCTTCACCGCCGTGGCGGCGGCCACCTCCAGATTCGCACTGGGCATCACAATAAATGGGTCGCTTCCTCCCAGTTCCAACACCACTTTCTTGATTCTCTTAGCCGCGCCGATTCCCACTTCAATTCCTGCTCCTTCGCTTCCCGTCAACGTGGCCGCCATTACTCGCGGATCTCCCAGGATTCTGTCCACTCTTTGCGAGCCGATCAGCAGTGTCTGGAAAGCTCCCTCGGGAAACCCGGCCCTCCCGAAGATGTCCTCAATGGCCAACGCACTTTGCGGAACAATCGAGGCGTGCTTCAGGAGTCCAACGTTCCCGGCCATCAACGCTGGAGCGGCGAATCGCAGCACTTGCCAAAACGGAAAATTCCATGGCATTACCGCCAGAACCGCCCCTAGCGGCTGATAACGGATGTAACTCCGGCTCGCCGTCGTCTCGACCACTTCGTCGGCGAGAAAGCGCTCCGCGTTTTCGGCGTAGTAACGGCACACCCACGCGCATTTTGCTGCTTCATCGACCGCCGAGCGAAACGTCTTGCCCATTTCGGTGGTCATCGTCCGGGCAAAACTCTCTTTTTCGCAGTCCAGAATCGCTGCCGCCCTAAGCATCATCTGTGCGCGTTCGGCGATCGGCACCTTGCGGTAGCTCAAAAACGTATCGGCAGCCTTCTGAAGTTTCACTTCAATCTGCGCATCCGATAGCGATTCGAATGTCTTGACCACTTGCCCGGTCGCCGGATTGATGGTGGCAATTGCCATTTCTGTTCTCCTTGCTGGGATCCGTCCGTGGCCCTCGATCGTACCAATTCCCGCCGTAGCGCGACTCCCGGTGACAAGCCGGTCGCGCAACGATGAGCGGCGAGAGACTCCCGTTTTGGTCCAACCACTATACCCGAACACTCTTTCGCGAATCATACTAACTACAAGCAACTCCAATCCATAGCAGAATATTTCTTGACAGCTTTTGAGTGTGGATGGTACAGCGGTCCTACCTTTTCAATGAAGTTGGTCAACAAACGTAGAGGTTCGGGCAGGGGTATACAGAGGATGCGCATGCGGAGCCGTATTCCTCGCCGATCGCGTGAGCCGCGAGCCAGGAGTTTTGTGGGCCAAGGAGCCGCCCAAGATGATGAACAAAACTAGCGCGAAAATGCGGAATTCCAAAATTGCCAAGCGCCGAAACTTAGGGGAAAGAACCCTCAATCCCACGCGGCGTGAGTTTTTGCGAACCGCCGCGAGTGCTGGCCTGGCGTTGGCTGGCTCTCCCCTTGCAGTTTGGGCGGACCACCATGGCCACCCCACTCCGAACAGCATCTCGTATCTGGATCGCCGGATGTACACCCACAACATGGAGCTCCTCGCCCACTTCATGCCCGGCCGCGTGCGCAATGGCAAGATGCAATTGATGTCCGTCGGCAATCGGCGCTATATGTTCCAGCAAGGCGACGTGATCGACGTCAGCGACGTTCGAAAACCTCAGTTGTTCAATAAAGGTGGTTTCGAAGGCGGTCAAGTCCAGGTGGCCTACAACAAGAATCTGAAGAAGTGGATTCTAATGACTGGAGCTCAAACGCCGATTACCGATTCGACTCCCGAAGCGCCCATGGGCAAATACGACGACCCGCATCTCGATGACAAGCGCAAGAATTACAAAGGACTTCGTGGCGTGCGCTTGTACGATGTCACCGATCCATCGAAAATTGTCAAGCTTTCTGAGTTCAGCACCGGTGCCACCGGCCAGGGCACGCACCGAAATTACTACGACGGCGGAAAGTACGCTTACCTCGATACGGCACCGGATGAAACGTTCATTCATCAACCTAGCTATTTCAGACAGTTGGTCAACGGCAACATGATCGTGGATGCTTCCGATCCTTCCAGCGCCAAAGAAGTTTCCATGTGGTGGGTTCCCGGCTCACGCAAGGGCGAGGAAGCCGAGTATAACAAATGGATGTGGTCCAAGCTGGTTCCACCGAAAGTCATCGCAGACCAGACGCCTTTCGCCGGACTGCACGGCCCGGTGTACGTTCCGAAAAAACTGGAAGATGGCGGCAATCGTGGCTACGGCGCCTTTGGCTGCAACGGATTCATTATTCTTGATCTTTCGGATCCTTCGCATCAAAAAGAAATTGGCCGGTTCGAGCCGCCGCCACAGTACTCGGGAATGGGCATCGCCTTCCACACGATTTATTGCGGCATCCTCGACCGGGGATTTGTGCTCACCAACGGCGAAACGACCAATTCGGATTGCAATCAAATCTATTTGCCGAACTGGGTCATCGATGTTCGCGATGAAGAGCACCCCATGGCCGTTGCTCAACTGCCGCGTCCCGTTCCTCCTCCGGAAGCACCGTACCGCGATTTCTGTTTCAAGCGCGGTCGCTTCGGGGCTCATAATCCGCCACATCTCAAGGCGCCGGGAAAACCGCGGCAGGAGTTTATTGCGTATTCGTACTTCATCGCGGGACTCCGTTGTTACGATATTGGTGACCTTTACAAGCCTGAAGAGGTTGCTTACTTCATTCCTCCGCAAGGCGGCGACCTGAAAAAATTTGGAAGCTACGACCGCACCGTGGACAACGTGTTCATCGAATGGGACCGCAACGTCATCTGGACCGCGACGGACACGGGCCTTTATGCGCTGAGCTGTCCGAATCTCGGAAAGCCTATCCTGGATCCGATGCCGGTCGCGGAGTGGTCGCTCGAAAAATTGAACGAAGGCGCACCGTAGACTCAAGTCCTTGGGGACACACAAGGAGTAAATCCCGATGAACGCTAGAAGATGGCTTTGCCTGTCGATTCCTGTTGCTGGATTGTTGTGCGCGAGCGGTGCGTATGCTCAGGCGCAGAGTCTGCAAAAAATCCGACTGACCAGCCTGCCGGGCCGTCCACTGCCCGTGGTTGCGGCGGAAATGATCGGCACGTTCGCGAAGTTCGGAATCCAAGTGGAGGTCAACCCAGCGCCAAATTCGGATGCGATGCGGGCTGCCTTGGCGGAGGGAAAAGCGAACATTGCCCACGCGGCAGTGGACAACTCTGTAGCCATGGTGGAACTCACGGGCGCTGACGTGGTCATTGTGATGGGAGGGGAAGGTTCGTTGAATGAGCTTTTTGTGCAGCCGGACATTCATTCGCCCGCGGAATTGCGAGGGAGAACTCTTATCGTGGATGCAGTGAACACGGCCTACGCTCTTCAGCTGAAAAAGATCTTGCTTCTGAATGGACTGCAAGCCGGGCGGGACTACGAGATGAAACCTTACGGCGCCACACCGCAGCGATTAGTGGCCATGCGCGAACACAAAGAATTTGCTGGTTCCATGCTTGGCCCGCCGGCATCGATTGTTGCCAAGCGCGAAGGTTTCGTGAGCCTCGGCTCGACGCAGAAGCTGATTGGGCCGTATCAAAGTTACGGTGCTTTCGTGCAGCGTAAATGGGCGAGCGAACACCAGGATACGCTGGTGGCGTATCTTGCCGCGTATATCGAGGCACAGCGCTGGCTGATGGCTCCGACCAACAAACAAAATGTGATTGAGCTGATGATGAAGGAATCTAAAATTCCCGCTGACGTCGCGGCGGAGACGTACGCGATTTTGCTTGAAGGTCACGGCGGGTATGCCAAGGACGCGAACTTCGATCTCGATGGCTTCAAGAACGTGCTGAAACTGAGAGCGGAAGTGGAAGGCCAGTGGGGCGGGCATCCGCCCGCGCCGGAGAAATACTACGATTCGTCTTATTACTCCGAGGCGCTCGCAAGACTCCAAGGGGCGAAGTGAATGGATTTCATCGCGATGCAAAGTGGTGTGAAAGTTCTGCGGATTGCGGGGATGATTCTCAGCGCGCTTGCCTGGGCAGGAATTGCAATGGCCCAGGCGCAGAAAGAGCGAACGCTCGAGGAAATCAAGACCGAAGCAATCAAGCGGGCGGAAAATGGGATGTATCCGTTGATCGGACTCGATCCCGCCGACGTGCGCGAGGCGTTTGCTGCGATCAAAACGTCCGACTATGACGAGTGGGCTGCCGGGTTCAGCGCGGTTGCGGATCGCTACATGGCGCAAGCCAAAGCGCTCGAGGGCACGGACGCTGCCAAGGCGAGCGGGTTGTACGTGAAAGCGTGGCGTCTGTATTCGTTCGGGCGTTGGCCGGTGCCGGCCTCTCCCGGCAAGCAGCGCGCGTACGGGAAAGCGCTGGAGGCCTTTCTCGCGCATACGCGACTGATGGATCCGCCCCTGGAAGTCGTGCGCATTCCGTTTGACGGTTCGGAGATCGTCGGCTATTTGCGGCTGCCGAAAAATGTAAAAGGTCCTGTTCCGATGGTAATTGCGATTAGCGGTCTGGATAGCCGCAAAGAAGATCTTTCCGAGAATTTTGGCGCAATTCTGCCATACGGAATTGGATTCATCGGGCTGGATTCCCCGGGCACGGGCCAGTCTCCGATCAAAGCGAGCGAAACGGCGGAACGCGAATTCTCTCGCGTGATCGATTACCTGCAAACGCGGCCGGAAGTGGACAAGACGCGCATTGGCATGGATGGGCAAAGCTTCGGGGCATATTGGGCGACGAAGCTAGCGATCATCGAGCACGCACGATTGAAGGCGGTGGTGGCGCAGTCGCCGCCAGCGGACGCGACATTTCAGAAGGATTTTGTGATCAACAAGACGCTGGGAAATCGCGAGTATCTGTTCGGGCTCGGGCCGGCACTACTGTCCATCTACGAAGGCGCGAAGACGGTGGATGACCTGGCGAACATTTTCCCGAAGATGTCGCTGGTTTCGCAGGGTCTGCTTGGAAAGCCGATGGCGCCGATGCTGATTATCGCCGGGGCTCTGGACACGCAGGTTCCGATTTCCGACACCTATTTGCTTCTCAGCAGCGGAGACGTCCCCAAGGAGGCGTGGATCAATCCGCAGGGAGGACACCTGGGACGGCAGGTGAAAGTGTGGCCTGATCCGGTGATCTTCCGGCAGGTGATTATTCCGTATTTAGTGAGAAAGTTAGATACGGGAAGTAATGAGGCAACGAAATAAAGAAGTAAGGAAGCTGATCGCCACGGCTCTAAAACACGTTCATTAGATAGAGAACTAGCGCCCAGCGTCCGAGGGCCCAGGAGGTGCCATGCGTAAATTTCTTCTGGGATTCGTGGTGGGGATGCTGACGCTTGCCGCGGGGCATTTGCGGCGGCCTGGCTCGGATGGTTGCCGACGAACGCGAACGCCACCCCCCGCACACTGAAAAGGTCTTCGCGCATCTGGCGCTCGATCGGGCGGCAGCGCGGCACGCACCGCATCTTGTGAACCCGATCGCGCCCACAGAAGAAAACTTGATGGCGGGAATGAGGCTTTTCAAAGGCGATTGCGCGGGCTGCCAAGGTGATCCGAACAATGCCGCCAAGCGCGAAGCGGAAAACTCTCTCTATCCTAGCCCTCCGGTGTTTGCCCTCCATCCTCCGCGCAAGCCTGACTATCAGCTGTTCTGGATTATTAAAGGCGGCGTGCGGTACTCGGGGATGTTCAAGTGGGACGGGGAATCGGCAAAGACGCATCCGGAAGAGATATTTCGGATGAAAAGATTTGGAGGGCGGTGGCGTTCCCTCCCATCTGACGGAGATTTTCTGCAAAGCATGCCATGGCCCATTCATCAACATATGACCGCTTATGACTTTCGAGCGATTTACGAATATTTGAGCGCAATTTCCTGGTTTCAGGAAAACTATCCAGCACAGCCCCGCTGACCGCTGCCAGTGAATGGCGAGTTGGCAACCGAGCTTGCCGCCAAGCTACAGAGTCCGAAATCGCTAGGCCCAGGAGAAGCCGTGTCTCGTGAGCGGCAACGAGCGGATGCGCTCGCCAGACACGGAAAAGATGGCGTTGCACACCGCTGGAAGAACCGGCGGGAGAGCGGGTTCGCCGAGGCCGGTGGGTGAGTTGTCTGTTTTGAGGAAATGAACTTCGATTTCGGGCGGCACCTGGTTCATGCGGACCGGAGGATATTCGTGGAAATTGCTTTGGACGGCGCGGCCTCCGTCAATGGTGATTTCGTAGGACATGACGGAGCTCAGCCCTTCGATGACTCCGCCGCGGACCTGATTTTCAGCGTTGGTGGGATTGATGATCTGGCTGCCGACGTCGCCGGCGACCCAGATTTTGTTGACCTTGATTTTCTTCTTGGCGTCGACGCGGAGTTCGACGACTTCGGCGAAATAGCCGCGATGCGCGAATTGGAAGGCAACACCCATGGCCGTGTCTTTCGGGAGCGTTCGCGCGCCCCAGCCGGATTTTTCCGCGACGAGCTTGAGGACTCCCTGCATGCGAGAAGCGTCGAGATCGACATCGCCGGGATTGGAAGATGGCGAGACGCTGGAGACGCGAGCCGCGCCGAGAAGATCCAGGCGGAATTGGACAGGATCTTTTCCCGCAGCGTGGGCGAGCTCGTCGGTGAAAGATTGAAAGACCCAGGAGAAGGCGTTGCTTCCGGGAGCGCGCAGAGCGTAGGTGGGAACACCGAGAGGCATAAGTGAGGCGCCGAAGAAAAAGTCCTGTAGAAATGTGCCGGGAAACTGGTTGCCGGGGATGCTTGCGGAGGGAGCGAACTTCTCGCCTTCCCCGAAACTAACGAAATGATTGCGCCAGGCGATCAGTTTGCCGGAGGCATCGAGGCCACCCTTGAGGAAATGGAACCCGGCGGGGCGATAGTGATCGTGGTGAAAATCGTCCTCGCGGGTCCAGAGGAGTTTGACGGGGACGCCTACATGCTTAGCAATAGCACCGGCTTCCAGCATGTAGTCATTGGTGAGCCGACGGCCGAATCCGCCGCCGGCGCGCTTCAAGTGGACGATGATGTTGTCGTGGGGAATATTGAGAACTTTGGAGACGAGCAGGCGGCCATTTTCAGGTGTCTGGCTGGGCGACCAGAATTCGAGTTGGCCGTCGTGGTAATGGGCAAGGCAATTCTCCGGCTCCATGGGTGCGTGCGCAAGGAAGGGATAGGAATAAGCAGCCTCGACGGTTTTTGCGGCAGACTGCAGAGCTTTCTCGGCGTTCCCGTCGGTGCGGAGGGTGATGGCGGGCGATTGTTTGGAAAGTTCCTCGGCGCGGCGGGCAAAACCTTCGCTGCTTTGCTGCGCGGTGGGGCCTTCCTCCCACTTGGCGCGCAATTTCTTGCGGGCGCTGTTGGCTTGCCACCAGGTGTCGGCAACGATAGCGACGCCACAGTGCAAGCCAAGCAGATCGGAACTTCCATCCACTGAAAAGGCATCGCGGACGCCGGGCAGGGCTTTGATCTCGTCGAAATTGGCGCTAATGAACTTGCCGGCGTAGACCGGGCATTTTTCATAGACCGCATACAACATTCCCGGAACTTTGAAATCGATGCTGTAGAGATTTCTTCCAGTGACAATGGAAGCGTTGTCCACGCTGTGAATGGACTGGCCGATGATCTTGTAGTCCTTGGGATCCTTGAGCCTGACGGACTTGAGATCGGGCGCGGGCAGCGCGGCCGCTTTCTCGGCGAGCGCGCCGTACGTCAGAGTGCGTTTTGTCGGCTGATGGATGACCCGGCCGGAAGAGGTCTGGCATTCGGATTCGGGGACGGACCAGGTTTGCGCAGCGGCAGCGACGAACATCTGACGGCAGGCAGCGCCGACACGGCGCAGCGGATCCCAATTGGTGGGAGTGGAAGTGCTGCCACCGGCGCGCTGAGGGCCGTATTTCGTTTCGTCGAGATCGGCTTGCTCGACGCGGACGTCTTTCCAGTCGACGTCGAGTTCATCGGCGATGATCATGGGGAGATGAGTCTTCACACCCTGACCGATTTCGGGATTCTTGGACATGATGGTGACGATGCCGTCTGTGGCAACACGAAGGAACGCAGTGGGCAAGAAGGCGGCGGGCGGGGCCTGCGGCGCCTGGGCAAAGATTTTGTCGACGGGATCGAAATGGAGAGCGACGAGGATGCCTCCGCCGGCAACAGCGGAGACACGGAGAAAACTGCGGCGATCGAGAAGCGTGGCTTGCACAGGACCTCCTTGTTGCTTGCGAAAGTTGCGGCGGGCGGGCGATGAGACCGGCATGGCTGGTATTGTAACGCCATCTAGGGCGATTTGGTTTCACCGTTCTCGAGAGGATGGGCCATTACCTCGCGGAGCTTGGCACGGTCCAGTTCTTTCTCCCAGCGGCTGACCACGATGGTGGCGACACCATTTCCGATCACATTGGTGAGGGCGCGACATTCGCTCATAAACTTGTCGATGCCGACGAGAAGGGCCAGCGACTGAATCGGGATGGAAGGGATGGAGGCGAGGATGGCGGCGAGGGTGACGAAGCCGGTGCCGGTGACGCCGGAAGCGCCTTTGGAGGCGATCATGGCGAAAAGAAGGATGCCAACCATTTGCCTGAAATCGAGTTGCGTATTCGTCGCTTGTGCGAGGAAGAGCGTGGCGAGGGTGAGGTAGATGTTGGTGCCGTCGGTGTTGAAGCTGTAGCCAGTGGGAAAGACCAGGCCGACGATGGCGCGCGGGGCACCGAGGCGCTCCAGCTTCTGCATCATGTCCGGGAGGACCGTTTCGGAGGAGCTGGTGCCGAGGACGATGAGGAGTTCGTCCTTAATATAGGCGATAAAGCGAAAAATGGAAAAGCCGGCGAAACGCGCAATAGCGCCAAGAATGATGATGATGAAGATCAAGCTGGTAGCGTAGAAGGTGCCGACCAGTTTAAGGAGATTCGAAAGCGAGGCGACGCCGTAACTGGCCACCGTGAAGGCCATGCCGCCGAGAGCGCCGAGCGGGGCGGCGCGGACGATGATACGGATGATGTCGAAAATGACCTTGCTAAGGATGACGATGCCGCGGGTGAGCGAATCGCCGCGAGCGCCCAGCAGAGAGACGGCAAAGCCGGAAAGAACGGAGACGAGCAAAACTTGGAGAACGTCGCCGGTGGAGAAGGCATCAACGAAGGTGCGCGGGATGATGGCGAGCAGGAAGGCGATGATACCGATCTCCTTGACTCGGCTGGCATAGCCGGCGGCCGTTTTGGGATCGAGTGATAGGGGATTGATGTTGAGGCCGGCGCCGGGATGAAAAAACCCTGCGACGAGAATGCCGACGATGAGGGCGAGTGTGGAGACGACTTCAAAATAGAGCAAGGCTTTGATGCCGATGCGGCCGACTTTCTTGAGATCGGTTATGGAGGCGATGCCCTGCACGACGACGCAGAAAATCACGGGGGCGATCATCATTCGAATCAAGGCGACGAAGGCGTCGCCAAGAGGCTTGAGGGCCAAGCCGGTCTTTGGGGAGAAATGGCCGATCAGGATGCCACTGAGGATGGCGATGAGCACTTGCACGTAGAGAATGGAGTACCAGGGCTTATGCGGCGTGGTGGATAAGGAGGTGGTCACGAGTGAAGATCTCGGGTGTTCCAGAGGATGGGCTGAAGTCGTAGAGAGAATTTCATTGCTCCTCTCACCAGGCACGGTCCAGTGGCGGCGCGTTTAGGATGAGCACGCGCTCGACGTTGCGCCAAGCAGCGCGCAAAAGGAAGGCCGTGGATTGGCGGGTGACGCCCGCGACGTGTGGAGTAAAGAGGACGCGGCGTGCGGCATCACCTTCGAGCCCAAGGAGCGGACTATCGGCCGCGGGGGGTTCCTGGGAGTAAACGTCGATTGCAGCGCCACCCAGATGGCCGGACTTGAGAGAATCCGCGAGGGCCGCTTCGTCCACGATGCCGCCGCGGGAGGCTTGAATCAGGATGGCTCCTGGTTTCATGGCTGCGAGCTGGCGTTGCCCGACAAGCCCTTGCGTGGCAGGGAGCAGAGGCACATGCAAGGTGACGACGTCAGCCCATTTGCACAATTCGTCGAGGGAAACGGATTTCGCGCCGAGCGATTCAGCCGCATGCGGATCTCTCGGAGCGGGATCCTGGTAGCAGAGCTGGCAGCCTCGCTTCTGAAACGCTTCGGCCACAGCCAGGCCGATCACACCGAGTCCCACGATGCCCACGACCAGGCCATCGAGGCCGGAGAGATTGTCCGCAATCATGCGCGCCCGAAATTCGCGGTAGCGGCCGGCGCGGATTTCGGCGTCGGCCCATGCCAAGCCACGCAGAAGAACGGATGCGGCCGTGACCACATATTCCGCCACGGCAGTGTTGCTCCCGCCGGGGACATTGGCTGCGGAAATGTCGAGGCGCTTTAGAGCGGGTAAATCGAGCCGGTCCAGACCTGCGCCGGTGACTTGGACGAACTTGATGGAGCTGTTTTCGAACAGCGCTCGAGGAAGTTTGGGGCCAACGGCGGGAATCACCAGGGAGCTGGCTTGCTTCATCAATTCCGGAACATCGGGGTCATCGGGAGCGCGGTAAACGATTTTGAGCGTGGCGGGCGGTAACGCTCCGGCACGCTGAAAATCGGCTTCGGGGCGCAAACAGAGCACATCGATGGTCATGGCCGATGAGAAGTACGGGAAGAGACGCCGGGCTCTGCAGTGCCCTTGTTTATATCGGCGACGGGGAAAAAACACAAGAGAAGGAGCGGTTCGTTGCCGGTGTTACGGGTCACGTGCTTCTCGCCGGGAGGAATCAGGACAGTATCGCCGGGCTTGAGCGGGAATTCGCCACTGTCGGCGAAGGTCGTGCCTTTGCCGGACAAGACGTAGATGCACTCTTCATGGTCGCAATGCCGATGCGGGCCGCGGAGCGATTCACCAGGCTGGGGCACGGGAATCTCGGCGAGCCGCAACGTAACACCAAGAGCGCCCCTTTCTCCGGAGACAATCTCCAGCGCTTTGCGACCCGGAAGTCCAAGGCGCTTGGCTTCCGCCTGGGTGAAAACGCGCGCCATCAGGGCACCTTGCTCGATTGCTTGATTTCCGCGATCCCGCCCTGGAGCTTGTCGAGTTGTTTGAAGATTTCCACGGACTGCTTGGCGATCGCGTCAGCAACATCGTTCACCATGCGGCGCGCTTTCTCCACGTTGGCATGTTGGGGAGTGCCATACCAGCCGGTCGGTGCGATGGAACGTACATCGGACAAGACCGGCTGAAAACTGCGCGTACGCCGAAGCGCATCGATCTTGTGCCCATCTGTGTGGTCCGAGGAATAATCGATGCGCTCCAAGTGCACTAGATCGGGACGGTAAGCGAGGACGGCGAGCGCTTCGATTTCGCCGCCGTGCGTGAGTCCGCCGCATTCCTTTCCGAACATGTCTTCAGCAACGAAGCAGGCCTGCACGGTGAGCACGGTCATCCCGTATTCGCGATGGAGCAAGTCGGCCGCGACGCCGAGGGGCGGGATATTGAGCTCATGCCAATTCAGGATCAGAAGATATTTTGCGCCGTGCCGCGCGGTGGAGGCACATGTTTCCGTGACCACTCGCATGTAGGTGTCCGGAGTGAGCGTGATCGTGCCTTCGAAGGGCATGTGCAATGGGGTCACGCCGAGCGGGCCTCCCGGCAACACGAGCCCGTCCATGCGCTCGGCGACGGCATGGGCGATGACGCTCGAAGCAAAAATGTCGGTGCCGGTGGGGAGATGAGGACCGTGTTGTTCAACGCTGCCCTGCGGCAAAATGACGAGCGGGTTCTTCTTCAATTGCGCCGCGATTTCCGGCTGCGTCAAATCGATGAAATAGCGGCTAGGCAACATCGTGGATCCTTTCTCGAACGCGCGCCTGGGCTTCTCTGACTACATCCGCTATAAGCGTGTACTGGCCGTTTGTTTCGATGGAGCGCAGCGCTGCGTAGACGATGGCCACGGCGACATTCCCGTTATACGCGCTTAATTCGCTGGGCTTTCCCGTCCTGCAGCTATTGGCGAACATTTCGAGCTCCGTTCGGAACATGTCGCTTTCCGGGACCTGCAGCTCTTGGCGCTTGGCGTAGCCATGCTTGCCTCGCTGAATGTAAAGTGTCGCATTCTTGTGGAGTTGGCCGGGAGTATCCCAGGTATTGAAGTCGATCTCATAGTGCATCAATCCCTTAGAGCCGAACACCCGCACGGAAAAAACTCCGGGCGACGTCCAGCACGATCCGACGTAGCCGACCTTGCCATCTGCGAATTTAAGAAGGGTCATGGACTGATCGTCGACTTCAGCACCCACCGGAGAAAGTTTACCGGCCATCGCGCTGGCCTCGACGACTTCTCCGCCGAGATAATGGAGGACGTCGAACTGATGAATCGCCAACTGTGACAGCGGCCCTCCCGGCGCTTTGTCCTTGTACCAGCGCCAGGCCTTGGGAGTGAGCTCCAGCGCGCGCTCATTCGAGAAGTTGGCTTCCATGAACGCAATGCGGCCCAGCTCACCGCTGTCGATCGCGGCCCGGATTTGGCGTATGCCCGCCATCAATCGCGCGCTATGACCTACGGTAACGGTGATTCCGTACTGCTGCTCTAGAGCCGCGATCTTCAATCCGTCTTCGAGCGTGCTGGCGATGGGTTTCTCGGTGTAGACGTGCTTCCTGGCCTTGGCGACTTGGGCGCCAACGGGAAGATGCTGCTCGTTAGGAACGGTGAGGATTATGCCCGCAATCTCGGGGTTTGAGAGCATCGCCTTCATGTCCGGGACAGAGGGAACGCCAAGTTCCTGTTCGAAGGCCTGACGTTTTTCTTCGGAGCGGCTGTAGCCAGCGACAATTTCTATTTCTTGTGAATTGGTGGAGGTGCGAGTCAGCACCTTGGCCCAGCGGCCAAGCCCCACGATGCCCACTTTGACGGGTTTTGTTTTCACCATTGGAGCATTCTACTCAATCCTGGTATTAAAACTGAAAAGCATCTGCCAGCGCCCTTCACGCTTCACCCACATGCGTGTATTGAAATAGGCTTTGGCGTTCGCGCGCTGCTCGCGCGCGATCATCATGACCGTATCGCCAAAGTCGAACATGCGGGCGGACACTAGAGGCGGCGGCACAGACTGGACTCCCGACTGCTTCTGCTTGTTAATTTGCTCGATGCGGTCGGCCTTGCTGTACGCCCGGTCATGATGCGTGTCGGTCGCTGTGAACTCCTCAGCAATCAGTGGCGCGTAAGCATCGGCATCCTTGTGCGCCATCGCTCTCATCACTCCCTGCCACGAAGCGATTACCTCCTGCTCGGATGGCGTCTCTGGGTGGAAAGGGATGTCCTTGCAAGGATTTTCACAGTCGCTGATTCCCGCTCCGTCCGCGACGGGCGGCTCCGACTTCACGACCAATGTGACCTCCTGGTAAAGCATGAGCCGCCATCCTGACGCGCGCCGGGCCCAGACACGCATCACTTGCGCTCTGCCGCGATTCGCTCGCACGACCGCGGAGCGGCCGTAGATGTGTTCCTGCAGTCCAACGTCGGGGTTCGCGAGCACGGGAAAATTCTTGAGGACCTCAGGCTTGATCAAGCTCTTTCCATTCGAATCGATCCAAGTGAAATCCTCGTCCAAGAGTTCGTCGAGCGCGAGATAGTCCTGGGGAGAAGCCTTGTCCCCCAAGCTAAGGAGGCGGACCAAAGCACGATCGGCCTCCAATACTTCCTGATCGGCACCGGAAGCAGAAGAGTGACTGCTTGAAAAAGCAGCGATGGCGGCGAAGCACACGAGGCCACCAACGAGTGCGTGCTTGACGAGACATTTCATGCCGCGTTCCGTTTTTCCCGGTGATGGTGGTCGCGAGCGAGCAATTTCTAGCTGGCTTGGGCCGGAGCAGCCTGAATCGTAGTTTGATAGCTGATGGACATAACCCAGTGACCGTCTCGCTTGATCCACAAGCGGCTCACATGGACCGGCTTGCCAGAATACGGCTGATGGAGGCAGGTCATCACCACGGCATCTCCAAAATCAAACATCTGCGCCGAAACCAGCGGGGCGGGCGCCGAACCATGGCCGGTTTGCTTCTGCAAATTGAGAGTTGCGATGCGATCGGCCTTGCTCATTGGATGATCGTTGGTCGAGCCGAGCATGACGAACTCTTCAGCGATATGCGGTGACCAAGCGGAAGCGTCATGGTTGGTAACGCCCGTCTCCAGCGCCTGCCAGGAAGCAATTATGGCCTGTTGCGCTTCGGTTTTCGGTTTGAATGGCACCGTCTTGCAAGGATTCTGGCAGTCATTCACGCCGAAGCCTGGCGCGGTCGCGGCCTGCTGACCCAGAGCGACCTCATGATAGACGATTAAACGCCAGCCTGCCGGACGCTTCACCCAGATGCGCAGAACGTGGACTTTGTCGCGGCCAGACATCACCGCGCCGACTTGACCGTAGGTGCGCGGCTTAAGTTGCGCCCCCGTTTCGTTGCCAAGTGCGGGCGCAGGCAGGGACTTGAGGACGTCAGTCCTAGCCTGCGTCTTTCCGTCCGCGTCCGTCCAAGTAAAATCCGTGTCGAGCAGTCTGCCGACCGTGGCCTTGTCGTGTTTCGCAGCGGCCTGCACAAAATCGTTGTCGATCTGGAGAAGCGATGGTTCGTCTGCGGCGGCAATGGCGCGCGGGCCAGGCTGCACAGCCAGCATGACGCCGAGAACAAGCACAGTGGTAGCCAAGGGGTAGGGTCTCATCGTTTCTGTAGCCTCCCAAGAAACTTTGTATCCCCTTATACCGGAAAAATGGGCCGAGTGAATGTGCGGCCCCTTCCCGACCTCCATCCGCCATCAGCGGTTAGAAAATGAACTTCAATCCCAATTGGATGGCGCGGTTGCTGCCCGAGCCCAGCACGGGGTTGAAGGAAGCGTTGTCCGGGGTCGCGCAGCCGCAGCCGAAGGCTCCAGCCTGTGACGGATCGCCAGTTGCCCCCTGGCCGTAACCACTCGTGCTTCCATAGGGATTCGCGAAATTGGGGTGGTTGAGAAAGTTAAACGTCTCCACGCGGAACTGCGCCTTCAACCGTTCTCCGAACTTGAAGCTCTTGGTGATGGAAAGATCGACGTTATGGAAGCCAGTATCGCGGAAAATGTTGCGACCCATAGTGCCAAAGGTTCCGAAGGGCGGAGGAAGAAGCGCCGATTTGCCATTGGCATAGCAGCCGGCGAAGGCCAGCATATTCTTGGCAGCTTGCGACGATGCATCAGCAAAACACGTTGACGCTCCTGCCGGTGCTCCGCTTGCCACGCCAAGAACGTTGCCAAGAGTGGGCGAGGCGGAATCGCTATCAACCGTAAAGCTCGCTGGCGAGACATAAGGGAGGCCATTTGGTCCCTGCGACTTAAAGTCGGAGGGATTGCCAAAGAAATTCCAACGATCAGCCAGATCGCCGGTTCCGCTCAGATCAAAGGACTGGTCATTGACTCCCCAAGGCTGACCGCTCTGTAACGTTATGATGGTATTGACTTGCCAGCCCTCCAGGAGTTGGCTCCTGGTTTTCTTCTCGGGAAGCGTATAGGTCACGGAGAGCGTAAAGCGGTGCCGGATATCAAAGTCGCTGCTGCCATGGTCCAAGGCCGGATTGGCGCTGTCCTTAGGAAGGAAAGCAACCCAGTTGGAGGAGGCGTCGTCCAAGGCATGAGAATAGGTGTAGCCAGCCACGAAATCGAGGCCATGGTAGTTGCGGGCAGTTAGAGTAGTTTGTAAACCGTGATACGTCGATCCATACGCATTCGAAAGGTAGTTGATGAATCCGAGGTAGGGGGCCTTGCCGTTGATCGTGTAAGGCCGGGCCGCTGCCTCAGCGCCACCATCGGCAGCGCAAACGTCGGGATTATAGAGTGATTGATAGCAGGCGGTGATTTCCGCAGGACTCCACCCAGACCCAACGGCTGGCTGATTGAGATCCCCGACACCAAGGAGTTTTACGCCGTGATTGCCAACGTAAGTCGCCTCCAGGGAAAGTTTGCTGGAAAAGGCATGCTGGATACCAATCGTCCAGTTTTCAACGTAGGGAGTACGGAAGTTGCGATTCATGGCAAAGGTGTCGCAAGGACCGGGGTTGGTTCCGAGGCCGTCGCCGCATTGAACCAAGCCAGTCACGTTGGACGGATAGATCGCGGTGGATTGATCCTTCCAGGTAAGACCGGATCCGGGGATGGTGACCCCAGTGGTGAAAATGTTTCCGGTTCCGGGGCAACCGGTCGGACATGCGGAGTCGAAAATCGTCGCGCCAGTAGGAATGGTGCCAAGGCCGAGCGTAACGGTATTTTGTGTGTTCTGCTGGGAAAGGAATGCGTTCATGGACAGAAGGCTGTAGATGAGACTCCCTCCTGCGCGGACGATGGTGGTGCCCTTCCCGGTCACGTCCCAAGCAACACCCAAGCGAGGCGAAAAGTTCTTGTTGTCTCTGTTATAGATCGAACTGATGTTCTTGCCTACCTGTTCAAAGCCGACGGCGGGCTCCCAATTTCCGAACAGGTTTTTGGCTTCCTTGGGAACACCCTGTAGCTCGTAGCGGAATCCGAGATTCAGCGTCACCTTGGGAGTGATGCGCCAGTCGTCCTGAGCATAGCCGGCGTAAAGCCACTGAGTGATATTACGCGTGGGATCTCCGGCCAAAAAAGTCGTGTTCCCCGGGATACCTTGGAGAAAATTCTCCAAATTAGCAAATCTCATCCGCCCTCGGCCAGCCCGGAAAGTAGCCTGATGGACCTGGTCGTCGCGGATTTCGCCACCGAACTTAAAGGCATGTTTGCCACGCAAGTAGGACAGCTGATCAAGAAAGTCATAGACTTTGTCGGGCCCGACGATTTTGGGAAAATTATGGAAGGCGCCCAATTGCGAAAAAGGATTGATTCTGATGTCGGGTATCCCGCTCAACAGGGGATTGGAGAGGCCGGTATTGATTTTATAGGGAAAACCGATATCGTCGGGGAGGATCTGGAGAACGTAGTGTGTAAAGCCGCCGCGGAGCTCGTTGGCCAAGGTGGAACTTGGACTCCAAGCCCAGTGGGCGGAGACGTCTTGAGCCCGAGAATGAACCTTGGTGCGGAATTGTGGCAAGAGCTCGAAGAAGTCCATCCCCACGATGGTGTCGTTGCCAAAGAAATAAGAGCCGCTCACGGCGTGATGGTCGTTGACATGGTAATCCACCTTCCCGATGGCGTTCTTTGAGCTATTGACGTTCGGATAGTTGAGCGAGACAAACGTCCCTTGCCCGGTGTTAGGGGTGGGAGAGTAGAATCCCAATAAGTAATTGCTGAGCGGATTAACCACGAAGGTCGGGTTCTGCGCCATCAGGTCTTGGGTGGCATCGGCGACGCTGATGGAGCAGTCGCCCGTAGTGATGACCACACACCCGTTACCGCCGCCACCGACAATGGAAGCCGTCGTCGGGACATGTCCTGGTAGGGAGTTGCCAACGGTATACATCTGGCCCTCGAATGCACCAAAATAAAAGAGCTTGTCCTTAATGATGTGTCCACCGGCTGATCCGCCATACTGTTCGAGTTCGACGGGGGTTTTTGGATCTCCCGCTGGATTGAAATAATTGCGCGCGTCGAAGGAATCCGAGCGACCAAAGCCATAAGCAGTGCCATGGATGTCGTTGGTCCCGGATTTCAATCCCACGCTTGTTACCGCGCCTGGTTTCCAGCCGAACTCGGCCTTGGGATTGACTTGCGTATTGAACTCCTGAATCGCATCAATCGGTATAAGGGTGGCGGCATCACCGATGACAGCGGCCGCGTTCGTGACGCTGAGGCCCATGAAGGCTTCGTCGTTGGTAATGCCGTCGACGATGTAGCTGGTGTCCTCGGGACGAATCCCGTTGGTGCTCTGTGTCCAGGGTCCGCCGCCTGGGTAGATCATCGTGCCGGGACGGAGAGAGACAAGATTCTGGTAGTTGCGCCCGTTCAGTGGTAGGTCGTTAATGATTTCATTGCTGATCGTTCCACCTAACGTGGTGGAAGTGGTATCCACCATGGGAACGTCCTCGGTGATGGTGATGGTTTCGTTGGTCGAGCCGGGCTGGAGGACGGCGTCGATGCGCGCGTCCTTGCCAACCTCTACTAAGATGTTCTTGCGCTCAAAAATCTTGAAACCCTTGAATTCGGCCCGCACTGCGTAAGTACCGGGCAGAACGTTCGAGGCCACGTAAGCTCCATCTGAGTCCGTGGTCAGAGTTTGTGAGACGCCGCGCGCCACGTCCGTAATGGTTACAGTGGCCCTCCCGACGTTGCCGCCGGACTGGTCGGTGACGACACCCAAGATTCTGCCCGAACTACCTTGCGGGTGAGCTGCGACGCTAGCAAGTAGTGCGACGCAAGCGACCGCCAAAACCCGAACCAGATTGGCCAGAACCGCACACCCCGGCATGACGTTCCGCTGCGCCTTGGACTGCATGAGGACCTCCCCCGCAAAATAGGTATAGCCGCTGTACCACCATATAATACAGGCTGTCAAGCAATTCCTTAATTGCCCACATCTAGAATCGCAATGAGGCCAGGCAGGGTAGAGTACTGGTCCAGAGGTTGGACCACACCCGCTCTTAGCTATCCGATCGCACAGCACCCTGACTGTCCAGGTCTGATGGCCCTCGGAGGCTACCATGAGGTTCGCTGGGTGCACCTCAGCCGTCCAGGTTGGCGTTGTCGTCAAGGTCAACATAGGAGGTGGCTTGGGCTATAAACAGGCTGGCGTAAACACGTTCTGATTCAGCAAAGTTTGCGATCTTAATCCTGGACCGTGTAGATCCACATTTCGGCGCCATGATCGGCACGCGCCGGGACGGCCAGGAAAAAACGGTCAAAACCTTTTCTTCCCTTGCCAAAGTATCCGGCGGTCCGGGCACCCAACGTTGAGGGAACCTTGGCGAGGAGCTGGTAATGATCGGCATCCACTTGCTGAAAAACACTGATATAGCCTTCTCCACCAGGGACGTAGATCCGTTTTCGACCTGAATCGTAGTACACCTCGTCGGCATCTTGCACACAGGGGAGCGTGGCCACGGGGTGACCCGAACTGGTTTCAAAGACAGCCAGGCGAGGCGGTTCATGGGTGGCCACAAATAATCGGTGATTCGCCTCGTCCAGCGCCATTGGAAAATTGTGCGCGAGCGTCATAGGCCATCGGGTGATGGCCCGAGTCTTCCGATCGATCACGGCAATCTGTTTCAGGTCCGGCAGATTTACATAGATGCTGGGCCCAGCCGTTTCTAGCTGGAAAGATTCCGGATGGGCCCCTAGCTGGTACTCTTCATCGAGGCGCTCGTTCGTTGTGGCGTCAACCGTTCCAATGGCGCCCGTTTCGTCGTCGCCGAAACCGACGTAGACGCGCTGCTGGGGGGCGTCATAACGAAGATTATCGACGTCGCCGTGAAAATCAATCGCTTTGATTAGTTCAAGTGTGGCGGCGTCATAGATATACAGCTGGCCCTTGCTGCTGGCCGCAAAGAGTTTCTTCGTTTCCGGAGCGTAGACGACCCCCTGGGGATTTGGGATTCCGGTGATGCTGTGGACTCGCGTTCTTGCGCTGATGTCGATCACTTCGACTGAATTGTTGCCCAGCGCGGCAACGAACAATTGGTTTTTCCGATCAAAACCAAAATGATCGAAACGTCCTTGCACGCCGGGCAAGGGAATGGCTTCCGTCAAGACGAGCGGCCGAGAACTCTCAGGCGGGGACTTCTCTTGAGCACTGACCTGGGCCGTAAATCCGGCGATCAGTATGACTCGTATGCAGATTTGGCAAACCTTTTTCATTCTGCCCCCTGCCAGGTCATGGCAATCGCAAAACAAATCCGCCCATTGTATACCACGTCCCTGGTCGCGCCGGTCCCGGGCTTGTAGCAGTGGCCGCGGTGAATTGTTCTAAGTCCACGAGCCAGTCTTGCCGGGGTAGGTGCGTCCCGGTAGCGGACCCGCATTCTTTTTTGACAAGTGCTGATCGAAATTCTTCGGTACACTATGCCGATAATGGTTCATCTCCTGTTTTCCTTGCTGATGTCGGTGTCAGTAGCTGTGCCTCACCAAGACACGGGGACGAGTGTCGTCGTCAGGTCGTGCGCGGAGGGGTGGGACAGTGCCGGACCAGAGGCCAAGAAGAAGCGGCCGAAGCATGCACAGGAAGAACCACAAAAAGCTGGGGCTTGCATCGAACTGGCCTTCCCCCCGCTGGAGATTCAAGAATACTTACAGGCATACACCCGGAGTCAGCAATGGAAAATCAGCCAGGAACGTGTGACCGAAGACTCCTGGACGATCGCGCGGGAGCTCAATAAAGACGAACTGCTGGGCACTACTAAAAGAAGTACAAGTATGGCCAGGATAAGCTGGACAGGAGGAGTAGTTCTCTTGCGCGTCGTTACCGTGCAAGTGGCAAACGGGTTTGCACGCACGGTGATTCGTGCCAGCTTCCGCGGTTACGGCCAAAACGGGGATCAGTTCGCGCAGCAGCGGGAATACTGGGAGTTGGAGTCAAACAACAACTTTGAGACGTCCATCGCTTCAACCCTGCAGGCCCATTTCACGGCTCCGCACTAGGCGCTGGCGGCGCAGCGGCGAAAACCTGCTCACAGAGACTCGAACTGATCAAGGTTTTCGCAGCAGGTCCCCTTGCCCTTCCACCAGTGTGATGTACTGATCGAGGGGCAGATTGGTGAAGCGTTCCAGGCGGCCGCTTGGCAGCGGCCACTTGACTTCCACCCAGTCGATCTGGGTACGTCTGCCAATGCCCAACACCACACGTGGATCGTGAGAGGCCAGATAACTTCCCGCCCCCGTCTTGAAGTGTGACCGCTTCAGGTCTCCGGCTTGCCAGGTAATCAGCGTGCCCACGGCGTCAGGATTGGCTCGCTTCGCGACCAGTCTCACACCCAACCAATGGTTTAGCCGGCCAACCTGATTCTTAAGTAGCAGAGGCGATCCGTTGTTGATTGCGACCAGCACATCGAGGGCGCCGTCGTTATTGAAATCGCCCACCGCCATGCCGCGCGCTGCATACGGTTTTGAGAAAACGGGGCCGCTACCGGCCGTCACGTTCTCGAATCCCCTTCCCGTGCCGTGAAAGAGCAACATAGGCTCGCGGTATTTCACTTCGCTGGAATGCTGCTGGATTTTGTCGTCAGGGTGGCCGTTCGCCAGGAAAAGGTCGGCGGTGCCGTCGTTGTCGTAATCGAAGAATTTCACGCCCCACCCGCTCATGTGCAGCGTGACCTTGCCGATGCCGTAAGGGATAGCCATATCGTCGAAGGTCTCATCGCGATTGTTGTGGTAGAGGGAATACATCTCCTGATCTACGTTAGTGACGAACAGGTCCATCCAGCCGTCTTGGTCGTAGTCGGCGGAGTCCGCGCCCATCCCGGACCGGGCGCGCCCCTCGACGCTGTAGCCCACGTTGGACTGCAAGCCTATTTCCTCGAATTTTCCATTACCGCGATTAACAAATAGAAAGTTCGCCACCGTGTCATTGGCAACAAATAGATCCATATACCCATCGTTATTGATGTCGCAGGCGACTACGCCCCAAGCCTTGCCGAAAGACTTCGAGATCCCAGACTCGTTGCTGGCGTCTGTAAAAGTGCCGTCGCCATTGTTGTGGAACAACCAGCTGGGCATTGGGTCGTAAACGCGCGGGATGCAGTAGTAGCGGTCACCGCTCTCACGGTTGCCGCAAAACTTGTTCTTGGACTTGTCGAAATCCACAAACCGGCAGACAAAGAGGTCGAGTTTTCCGTCGTTGTCATAGTCAAACCAGACCGCACTCGATGCCCAGCCCTTAGTGGGCAGGCCGGCTTTGCGGGTCACATCGGTGAACGTGCCGTCACCGTTGTTGTGATAGAGAATCACGCCGTTGTATTGTGTCACGAGGAGGTCGGGCAAGCCGTCGCCGTCGTAATCGCCGACCGCTACGCCCATGCCATACCCGCTGCCGCCGACCCCGGCCTTTTCGGTTACGTCAGTGAATGTTCCGTCGCGGTTGTTCCGGTATAGCGCGTTGCGGAGGGGTGGCTGGGGGTCGAAGAAATCACACTTGCCACTGTTGACCAGGAAAATGTCCATCCAGCCGTCGCTGTCATAATCGATGAATGCGCACCCAGCGCCCACAGTTTCCGGCAGGTACATCTCTGGGGAGCGCCCATTGTGGTGTACCCAGCTAATCCCGCTCACCGAAGGGGGGACAAGCTCAAACGGGAACTTGCCACCGCTTTGAGGGGTTGCAAGGCAGAATGACCATGGGAAGCGTGGCAGATGGCCGGCAACGAGCGCTGCGGACAGACGCTTCAGGAAGGCACGGCGCGAAGGGATGTGCGGCCCTCTTTTGAGCATTAAGCTGTGGAGCTCCCCAGATAGCTGCACGACTTTCGTAGAATACCGCGACCTGGTAGACAAGAGAATTTGCACCGGCGGGTGCACGCTCACAATACTTTCGTGTGCTCGTAGGCTCACAAGTTTCAGAAGTTGCCCAGGTTGTGGCGGATTGCTATTATGAACAAACATGCGCAGTTTTGGTGAACGCACAGAGATCCTTCGGCACTGCGCTTGCCGGGTTAGGCCCGCAGTCCACTGGTACAAACTGTGTCTTGCACTTCTGATCTTGCCAAGCATCGGCTTGGCACAACTCAACCATATTGAGATGGCGGCGCGCCTCCTGAGCCAGGGACAAGTGGACCAGGCGGAAACCGAAGCGCGCCAGGCGCTGGGAAATCCGACCACGCGAGCGCTGGCTTTTGCGATGCTGGGTACAATTCGGCTGCAGGAGGGCAGGTATGAAGAGAGCGCGAGCTTTCTGACCCAGGCCCTAGCGCTCAATCCTCATTTGGTGGGTGCTCGAACGAGTCTGGGGAATGCGTGCTTGTTGCAGGGTAAACCCGAGTTGGCGAGGAAAAGCTTTCAGGAAGCTGTGCGACTCGATCCCGGGAACTTTAACGCTCGGTTCGAGTTGGCCAAGGTTGAAGCATCTCTTCATAACTATCGGCGATCCTTGGATGCGGCGGGCCCAATCGTGGCTCAATTGAGCGGGTCCGATGACGGTATCCTGTTGCTGGCCACGGACTATGGTTCGTTAGGAAGACAGGAAGAGCTAGAGGCTCTTGCTCGTAACTGGGAGCAGTTGTCCGCGCCGTCCGATGAGTCGTCGCTTGAGTTTGGCAATGTTTTGGCGATGTTCGGTATGACCCTCGAGGCGAAACAAATTTTCGAAGCCGAAGAAGCAAAAATCGCCGCGCATCCCTCCTCCACACTCGCCTTCAAGCTTGGAAAAAGTTACATGTCCCTCGGAATTCTGGACCGGGCAGAGCAGAACTTTCAACGCGCGCTCGATTTGAACCCCGCGTGCGCGGACTGTGACCAGAGCCTTGCCGAGATCGCGGAGCGGCAAGGAAATACGGAGAAGGCTTTGGCGTTCCTGGTCGCGGCGAAACAACTGGCTCCTGAAGACCCCGAAATCTTATTCGAGTTCGGAAAAGTGTGCTTGCAACGCAATCTGCTAGAGGATGCTTTGCCTGCGCTCGCAAAAGCCGCCGCCCTGAAACCAGAGCGGGATCCGTACGTTTATGTTTTGGCTTCCGCCAACGTCGCTCAAGGCAACCTCTCCAATGCTGCGTCGCTTTTCGCGCGGCTTCTGCAAAAGCATCCCCACGATGCCGTCCTGAAATACTCGATGGGGGCAGTGGACTACCTGCAAGGCAAGTACGCTGAGGCCGAGTCCTCGCTCAGACAAAGCCTGCGAGCGCAGCCCGATCAGGTTGCGGCTTCCTACTACTTGGGCCTTACTTATGACGCCCTCGGCCAGGACGATCGGGCTGTCGCGGTGTTTCGCGATCTGCTTAAGGGCCATCCCCGGCACGCGCCTTCGTACGTCAAGCTCGGGAGCATACTCTTAAGGCAGCACAACTATGACGAAGCTCAACAAGATCTCGAACGCGCGATCTCGCTCGACTCCGGGTCCGTACAAGCCCACTATCAGCTCGGATTGTTGTTTCGCCGTCTAGGCAAAACCGCAGAATCGGATAATCAGTTTGCCGAGTCACGCAAGCTGGAAGCAGAGCGGAGTTCTCAGACCGACTTGAAGCTCCGATTGCTGTTACCCGACTGATTTCATGAGCCTTTGCGAACGCAGCAACCTTTCAGGATCACGGCGCGAGTTTCTCCGTCAACTTGGCTGGTTGGGCTCAGCAGTGCCCGCGTCCATCCTATTAAGAGGACTGCGTGATGCCGCGACACTTCAAAGATCGTCGGCATCACCTGCCAGCCGGAAACCCGCGAGCAGCGCAGACCATGTGACGGGATTTCATTTCACAGACGTTGCCGCTCAGGCTGGCTTAGGCCGAGCAATCAATGTTTTCGGCGGTGGCACCCACAAGCGCTGGCTCCTGGAGGAAACGGGATGTGGTGTTGCCCTTTTCGATTACGACAACGATGGCTGGCTGGACATCTTTATGGTGAATGGGACGAGATTTGAGGGCATCTCGCCGCAACATCAACCTTCGAACTTTTTGTTTCACAATAACCGCGATGGGTCCTTTACGGACGTAACGGAGAAAGCTGGACTGCTTCGATCGGGATGGGGCCAAGGGTGCTGCGTCGGAGATTATGACAACGACGGATATGACGATCTGGTCGTGACTTATTGGGGTGGAATCGTCCTTTACCACAACAACGGAGACGGGACGTTCACCGATGTTACGCAAAAGGCCGGCCTTGAGCAGAACGGTCCAGCGCGACGGTGGAACACCGGTTGCTGTTTTGTAGACTACGACCGTGACGGCCACCTCGACCTGTTTGTTGCAAACTATGTCAATTTGGATCCTCAAGGGGCACCGCAACCCGGCGAGAACCAGTACTGCAGATATTATGGCTTGTCCGTCGCGTGCGGGCCGCAAGGGATGGGCGGGGGGACAAACATCTTGTACCACAATCGCGGCGACGGAACGTTTGAGGATGTCTCCGAGCGCTCGGGTGTGACGATCCCGCGCGGGCCCGTGGCGCCGATATCTGTCAGCGATCAGTGGGTACCAGTGGGATCCTACGGACTAGGCGTGTGTGCGGCGGACTTTGACAACGACGGCTGGCCGGACATTTACGTGGCGTGCGATTCCGTGCCAAGCCGTTTCTATCACAATAATCAAGATGGGACATTCGAAGAGCTGGGAGCCGAGCTCGGCTGCGCGCTTAATGAGAATGGGACGGCGCAGGGCGGCATGGGTGTGGGAGTTGGCGACTACGACTGCGACGGCTGGCTCGATATCGTCAAGACCAACTACGCCGACCAGACCGCGAATCTATACCATAATAACGGCGACGGCACTTTCTATGACGCTGTCTTTCAGGCCGGGCTGGGCATCAATACGAAGTACCTGGGATGGGGAGTAGGCCTTTTTGATCTCGACAACGACGGCTGGCCGGATATCTTCATGTCGAACGGCCATGTCTTCCCCACTGTCGACAGTAAGAGGCTGCACGTAACATTCAAGCAGGGAAAGACTGTCTATAGAAACCTCGGCAACGGGAGCTTTACAGATGTTACCTCGGCCACTGGACCGGCTGTGACTCAGCCACACAGCAGCCGCGGGACTGCCTTCGGCGACTTCGACAACGACGGAGATGTGGACGTCGCAATTATCAACATGAACGAGGCTCCCTCGCTGCTCCGTAATGATTGCCTCTCACGGAACAACTGGCTGAAGGTCAGATGCATCGGAACCAAGTCCAATCGCAGCGCCGTTGGCGCTCGCGTGCGAGTGGTTACTGGCCAACACTCTCAAATAAATGAGGTAATGAGTGGTTCCAGTTACATGTCCCAAAATGACTTTCGCCTGCATTTTGGGCTCAGCCGGGCGAGCCAGGCGGACTTGGTCGAGGTCCGATGGCCTTTGGGTCTGTTGGAATCGTTCAAGAACGTCAGCGCCAATCAACTGCTCGTGGTCCAAGAAGGCCAGGGCATAATTCGGGGCGAGAAATTTGGCAAGCGATAGATAGCTGCCTCCGCCGCCCGGACACTTCCGGTTGGCCGACAGCGTTGTTCTTTCACAGTGCGAGACTCACCCTTGGACGGCCAGCTCTTTACGGGCCACCCACCACGTCGGTCAGCCAGGCGTGTGGCCTACCTAGAAGAAAATCTGCAGCCCGAGCTGGACTCGCCTCGGTATATTGCACTGGCTGCCGGTGTGGCCAAAGTTGGAGTTGCCGTTATTGGGCAACCAGAACTGATCCACGGGGCAGAAGAAAACACGGTTGAGAACATTGCCTGCATCGGCTTGGAACCGCACGTATCGGCCCTCGCCGAAGTGAGTGTCCTTGAAGATAGAGAAGTCCTCGTTGAAGTACCGAAAACCGCGAACGTTCTCATCCTGGCGGAGAGCGTTACCAAAAGCAAGCGCGCCAGGGTCGGTCCATCCTGCCTGGTTGAGATAGCTATCGGTGGCCGGATCCTTAAACGTTCCCGTCAGTCCGTTCCCGACTTTATTGGGAAACTTTGCATAGTTGAAGAGGTACCCGCCAAGATTGTTCGCAGTCGTGATGGACAGCGGCCTCCCAGATTGGTAAGTCTGCGTCGCCGAGATTTGCCAATTGTCGATGACCTTATCCAAAACCCCCGACGCGTTCCTTCCGAGCGGCTTGCCTTTGCCGAAGGGCAACTGGTAAACCCAGCCGAACGTGAATATGTTTGGCACGTCGTCGGAGCTGACGCTATAAAGATTGCGCATATCGCTCGGATTCTGCACCGGAGGGCCACCGGCACCTAACCCGGTTTCCGAGCCGTTGTTCATCAGCCTGGAATAGGTGTAAGCAACACGGAGCTGCAGGCCGTGGCTCATGCGCCGGTCAAAGGAAGCCTGGAGTGCGTTGTAGTGGCTATTGCCCAAAGGGAAATAGCGCCAGTTAATCTGCTGGTACTGCGGCCACGATCGCAAGGACTGGGCCACTGTTCCCGAGAACCCCGGATAAGGGGGAGTCGTAAATCCAGCCGCCGCCGCTGTCGCGTCAGGCACACCGTCGGTGAAGCCCGCCCCGAGAACGCCCGCTCCCAAAGCGAGCACGCTGCCGGGGTTCATGTTGTCGTATACTCCGGCGGCGCTGCGGCCATCAATCAGCCGCGTCCCGTGGTTACCTACATAAGCGATATCGATCGCCATGTTTTCGGTCAGTTGGCGTTGGAACGAGATCGACCAGTTCTGATACCGGGGCATGGTGTAAGTCTTGGGATCCACACCTACGGGGTTTCCGCGATTCGCCACGTCGGCCCGCAGTTGAGGCGGGAGGACGATAGAGCCTGTCGGCCATCCGCAGGAAACGTTTTGCGTTGTCACCTGAGTCGGACAAGGTTGGGTCCCGTTGAAATAGAACGCCGGGAATCGCCCGTTGGTGATATTCGGCGCCGTCGGGTTGGTTTGGTAACCGTCCACAGGGTAGGGATCCCACGAGTCCGCCTGCGCGCCGGCATAGTACATCCCGTAGCCCCCGCGGATGACGGTTTTGTTCTTGATCTGGTAGGCAAAGCCGAAGCGTGGACCGACATTCCAACTGCTGTTCCCAATGGCCTTGCTGCTGCCAAATACCGTCGCGCCAAGATGGCCGACAGGGTTAGCGGCGGTAGGATCGAATGTGGAAAACTTTCCATGCTGCTCCGACAGCCCTGATTGCCAGTCGAATCGGAGACCGAAAGTCAGGGTGAGCTTGGGCGTCAACTTGAAGTCGTCGTTGATCCAGGGAGAGCCATACTTCATCTTGGGCATATAGCTGAACGGTGCGGAGAAATTGGCGCTGTCCACCTGGCCCAATATGAAGGAAGCGAACTCGTTCCCGGTCGAACTGTTCAAAATGCAACCTCCTGCACACTGTGCGCCCGACACATCATAGCCAGCAGTTTCGGCCTGGTTGAAATTAAAGTTGCCGCCGGTGTTCACGGCCCAGCCGGTTTGCGGGAAGGTCATATAGCGGAATTCCACTCCGGCCTTGATCGTATGCTTACCGGTAATCCAAGTGATGTCGTCGAGAAATTGATAGCGATTGTTGATGTCGCTCCCGCCGCTCGCCCAAGGCGTGCCGTAGTGGGTGTATCCAATCGTGCCATTGAAATAAAGTTGAGGAAAGCCGGCGCCGTTGAATACGGGCTGATTGGGCAAGCCGAGTCCGAGCTTCTGATTCCAACCCACTCCTCCGGATAACTGGTTGCCTTGCATGTGCCAGCGGTCGTAGGCCAGCGTAGTGTGATTGAAGAGGTTCGGCTTGATCACCCAGTTCATCTGCAGGTGTTCGAAATGGTTGGTGATGCGCTGGAAGAATCCTTGGCCGATGTACGTGTCGTTCGCCGCAGAATCCGTCTGTCCGTTATGCACTGTGGTGCAGCCCTCCGGCCCGCCACAGTGAGCCGTCCGAGGCCGATTGTTCTGGTAGTAGGTATTGCTGATCGAGAATTTGTTGTTGAACGTATGATCGATACGGAACAGCCAAGTTCTGACGTCGATCTTGTTATTGTCGTCCGAGTTCCCGCCAAAGCCGTTGGCCCTCAGCGTGTCACGGTCGAGCGCCGGGATGTTGGGAATCGTAAAGGCCGCCAACGAGCTCCGTAGCGGGTCGTTGGCCGGGATGACGTTAGCCTGACCTGCAATGGGGAGCCCGGTGGTGGGGTCAAATCCATAGCCATCGCGAACAGGTACGCCGTTGACCAGCCGCGTAGTGGCAGGATTAAAGATTTCGCCCTGGTAAATGGGGCGGCCCAGCGCATCGTGACCTACGACACTCGTCGTGTCCAGAAGCCCAGTCCCGCTGAAGTCGCCTTGCCTCTGGGCCATAGTCGGAAGAGTGTTGACGAAGCCGGTGTTGACCGTGCTGTGGTAATCGAGACCGTCCACGTTGACGAACCAAAACGTTTTGCCCCCCCAGGTAATCTTGGGAACCGGCCCGCCCACGGCAGCCCCCCAGTTATCCTGAGTAAGGGGAAGGCGCTTGCGCAAGAAGAAATTCGCCGCGTCCAGTTTGTCAGTGGTCAGGAAATTGTATACGTTGCCGTGCAGTTTATCGGTGCCAGATTTCGTGGCATAGGTGATAAAACCACCGCTGGTGTGCCCATACTGCGCTGAAAAGGTATTCTCGACGACCGTCATTTCTTGCACCGAGGGGTAGGGTACCGAACTCTCCTGCGTCCCCTGATGACCTTCCGCATAACCGAAGGCCGCGCCGTCAAACCAATTTTCTGTGGCCATGGTCTGGCCGCCGTTGATTCGGGAGGTAAATTGGCTGCCGCGGAAGATCGCGTCACCGTTCGGCTGCATGGGCACAAAGCCAGGCTGCAATTGCAGCAGGGATTCGGCCAGCCGGATGTCAGCTCCCATCACGGCGGGGAGATCGCGATAGTAGGTGGAACCGATCGTGTGAGACACCGTCGCATTCTCGGTGTTAATCTGCTCTAAGCCGCCCTCGACCTCGACGAACTGGGTCACCGCACCCACTTCGAGCTTCACATCCTGGCGGAAACTCTGCGCGCCGCTCAGCACGATGCCCGGGTGGGTGGCATGTTTAAAGCCCTCTTTTTCCACCTCGATGGTGTACGTACCTATAGGCAGTGGCGGCGTGCTGTAGTTGCCGGCACTGTTCGTGCCCACCACAATTTTCGCGCCAGTATCCTGGTTGATGATCGACACTTTGGCATCGGGAACTGCGGCTCCGCTCGTATCGGTGACGATGCCTGTAATTTCAGCCCGGTCAGCTAACTGAGCGTACGCGCTGTGCCCGCTGAACGCGACCAAAACAGACAACAGAAACGGGACGACAGTTGATGGCCGTTTCATCTTTACGCCTCCCCAAACTTCAGCGCGCAACCTCAATCCGTCGTGCAACCTCAATAATGGATTTGCCAGGAACGGTTGCAAACGTTGGCTTCGGAAGTTGTTCCGACCCTGGAAACTAGGGCCAGTCCTCAGAACTTTCCATTCGCTCTGTCCAGCTCCATTTCGATCGTTCTTCACGCAAGGATTCAGGTTCACGCTAAACGCTTGCCGGTAAACGTTTTCCCAGAAAGCGTTGGGGCACTCTTACTCCTCCTGAAAGCTCGTGTCAAGAAGATTTTTTGAACGCAAAGAAATTTTTGCGGGCAAGCGAGGTCCATCGTAAGGGATTTCCAGAGGGCTTAAGGAAGGTACCCGCCATTGATCAACCGCGGCCCGGGTAGCTGCAGGATTGGGGTCATGGTAATGGGGCGATGTGCCTCTGGGACGATTTGCTTCGGCGCTATCCCGATCATGCGCTATTATGCGAGGCCTGGGGCGGCCTGACTATGATTTAGCACCGGCATACTTCAGGCCGGACTCGCCCACCCATCAACTTTTTGATGGCATGAAAACAAAGGAATTCTAGCCAGGCGGAGATTCGATAGTCCAGCTATCCGGAGATGTTCACATGCGCGTCACTGGGCGGTGTCATTTGGACTTTTCGTCGGCGTGGTCGCTGCCGCAGCCGGTCCAGAGGTGCAGTTCACCGATATCACCCGGTCCGCGAGGGTCAATTTCAAGCACGAAAACTCCGCAACTTCCAACAAGTACCTGCTGGAAACCATGGGAGGAGGCGTAGCCCTCCTCGACTATGACAACGACGGGCGGCTGGATATCTTCTTCACCAACGGAGCGAGGATCGACGATCCGATGCCGGATGGCAAGCTCCCGGACAAGTCCGATCCCAGGTTTTGGAACCGTCTTTATCATCAAAACACCGAGGGCACATTCACGGATGTGACGGAAAAAACCGGCCTCACTGGGATGGCGCAGCGCTACTACACGATGGGTTAGAGCCAACCCCTTGATGGGGAGACACAGGATGATCGCGATATGCAGCTTGCCATGGTCGCGGACCCGTGGTAAACGCTTACCGGGAGACCGTGCAGAACGGGCCATAGCTTCACCTGCGAGGAGAATACAGATATGTTTTCCGCTGATAGACGTATTTTCTTGCATCAGACTGCGAAAGCAGGAGTGGCGTGGGGTG
>Ga0209689_1000048_pt1 | contig 58384 bp, 43 predicted proteins | sample GraSoiAngelo_149_FD_187119 | JGI IMG/M metagenome (GOLD analysis project Ga0209689, IMG submission 187119) | Grasslands soil microbial communities from the Angelo Coastal Reserve, California, USA - 14_1009_09_30cm (SPAdes) (version 2) | ecosystem: Environmental > Terrestrial > Soil > Grasslands ... | reverse complement strand
TCGAATACTGATGTCCAGGCGGCTCAACAAACAAAAACCTGTAAAGACGACCAGGATACCCAGAGGACTCGCCAATGAATCGCAAGCCTTGCCTACTAGACCTACCGATCAGCCCTGCTTGGGAATCCCTCGCAGGAAGCTGGTTGAGGGGATGCTCTCCGAATAAGCACGAAATCTAGCCAGTGTTTCAATTCAGAACACCCACGATTGCCAGTCTTTTCCGGATTCGTTGTCTTTTCAGCAACTTACCCACCACCTTCGTGGTTGCTGGATTGCACCGTTCGGTTAGTGGAGGGATACGTCTCCTTGGGGTAACGCCGTGTGCGCGAAGACGGTAGGTGCACTCCAGGCTCGTCAATAAGAGAATTCATGAAAGAAACTATTCATGTTCTGTTGATTGAAGACAGTGCGGTTGACGCGCGCCTCGTCAAAGGAATGCTGGAACATGACGAAAATGGCATTTTTACACTGCAACATGCGTCGACCTTCGAGGAAGGTTTGCGCTTTCTCGCCCCGGACTCTCTATACCGGGTCATCCTACTCGACTTGGGACTTCCCGGTAGCACCGGCCTCGAAACCTTGCGGCGCATCATGCCTCTGGCAGAGGGCGCCAGCGTCGTGGTTTTTACGGCGCTCCAGGATGAAGAGTTGGGGATCGCCGCACTGCGCGAGGGTGCGCACGATTACGTCATCAAGGGCCAGATACACGGCGGCCAATTGCGAAGAATTCTTCGCTATGCCGTCGAGCGGCACAAGCTTTCCAGCGAGCTCCGTGCCGAGATAAAACACCGCGCTCGTGTGCAACAGGCTCTGCAACTCTCCGAACAGCGTTACCGCCTCCTTTCGGAGACGGCACCCATCGGCATTCTGCTCACCAACGAGCAGGGAATGGTTATCGATGCGAACACGCAGGCACTCCGCATGTTCGGCTATGACCGTGGAGAGCTGATCGGTGAATCCATCGAAATGCTCCTGCCCGAGCGGTTTCGTCGTTCTCATGAAGGGCAGCGATCCAGCTACATGAAAGCGCCGCACACGCGTCCCATGGCCGTGGGCCAGGAACTGACCGCGCGCCGGAAGGACGGAACCGAGTTTGCGGTGGAAATCGCGCTGGCGCCTCTGGCCACCGACGACGGGGTTCTGGTTTCGAGCACCATCGTTGACATCACGGAACGAAAGAAAATGGAGGAGCAACGGCGTCTTTCGCAACGCATGGAGGCTATTGGCAAACTGTCAGGCGGCGTGGCGCACGATTTCAACAATCTGCTGGCTGTCATCCTCGGATATTCCGATGTGCTTCTTGACGCGCTCCCGCCCGATCATCCAGCCATCCGGAAAATTGAAATGATCAGGAGGGCCGGCGCATCGGCGGTAGATCTGACTCGACAACTTCTCGCGTTTAGCCGGCAACAGATGCTTCAGCCGCGAGTGCTGGATCTCAAGGAAATTGTCGAGCGGACTCAGGCATTGCTTCGTCGGCTCATCGGCGAAAACATCGAGTTCAAGATTTCGCTGGATCCTTCTCTCGGGCGTGTAAAGGCCGACCCCGGACAAATCGAGCAGGTGCTTTTGAACCTGGTTATAAACGCCCGGGATGCCATGCCTCAGGGGGGGCGACTGACAATTGAAGCCCACAACGTTGAGATGGACGACCCCTATAAAGGCGAGCATCAGGTGCTCATTCCCGGGCGCTACGTCGTGCTGGGGGTCCAAGATACAGGTTGCGGGATGGACCGCGACACCCAATCGCGAATCTTTGAACCGTTTTACACCACCAAAGAACTCGGGAAGGGCACCGGCTTAGGTCTAGCAACGGTCTATGGAATTGTAAAGCAGAGCGGTGGATACATCTGGGTGTACAGCGAGTTAAATCAGGGCACCCTCTTCAAGGTATATCTCCCGCGCGTCGACGAGTCGGTTCAGCCAGCCAAGCAAAACGAGCCGGAGGCGGTGGTCCGCGAGTCCTGCGAAACAATTCTGTTGGCCGAAGACTCCGTGTCACTTCGCGAAATGGCTCGGGAATATCTCGAGAGCGTCGGCTATGTGGTTCTCGAAGCGGCCTCCGGCAGAGAGGCGCTGCAAAAGGCCAAGGAATTCGACGGACCGATTCATCTGCTGCTCACCGATGTGGTAATGCCTGAAATGAGCGGACCCGAGCTGGCCCGCCACATGACGGAACTCCGTCCAGAGATAAAAATAATTTTCACTTCTGGCTACACCAACGATGCGATTGCTCGACAAGGCGTCCTTGACCCTGCCGTCGCGTTCATTCAGAAACCATATCGTCCCAAAGCGCTGGCCCGAAAGATCCAGGAAGTGCTGGATGTGCCCGCCGTCAAAGGCTAGCAACTACACACCACCTGGCCAGCAGATTCCCTTCAAGGTATGACCGAATCAGAACATCCGAGAAAGACACCCGGAGAGAAACCAAACCTTCGGAAACTGTGCTCCAATCGCGCGGGGCGGAGTTCATGACGACTAGCACACCGGGGGTTTCTCCACTTTCGCGCGTCAACGCCACCGCTAACTCTGATTAGTACGCCAGCTGGGCACGCCGGAGATGGATCTGCCCCCGCGGAAAGTTCAGACGATTGGATGTTCCAGCACGCTCACGTTACACTGTCGAATTGATTTTCGAGGAGGGTGCATGCGTGCCGTCGTGACGGGCGGGGCGGGATTTCTGGGGTCGAATCTTTGCGACAAGCTGCTGGCCGAAGGATGGCACGTGCTGGCGCTGGATAATTTTATTACCGGCGCCAAGGGCAACCTGAGCCATCTAGCAAAGAGTAAAAAGTTCAAGTTTCAGAAGGCGGACGTGAGCAAGCCGCTGAAGGTGGCGGGAAAAGTGGGTTACGTGCTGCACTTCGCTTCACCGGCCAGCCCTCCCGACTACTTGAAGCATCCCATTGCTACGATGATGGTGGGCTCGGTTGGCACGCAAAATGCTTTGGAATTGGCGCTGGCGAAGAAGGCAAAGTTTTTTCTGGCCTCCACGAGCGAATGCTACGGCGATCCGGAAGTTTCTCCGCAACACGAAGAATATTGGGGACACGTCAATCCCATCGGGCCACGCGGCGTTTATGATGAGGCGAAACGCTTCTCCGAAGCCATGACGATGGCCTACCACCGCTACTACAAGCTAGACACGCATATCGTGCGAATCTTCAATACCTATGGACCGCGGATGCGGTTGCATGATGGGCGTGCGCTGCCAAACTTTGTGTATCAGGCGCTGAGCGGCAAGCCGCTCACGATTTATGGGGATGGGCTGCAGACGCGCAGCTTCTGTTACGTCGACGACCTGATCGACGGGATTTACCGGCTGATGATGTCCGATGAGCACCTGCCGACGAACGTCGGCAACCCCCAGGAGATCACCATCCTGGAATTTGCCGAACGCATCCGCAAGCATTTTGACCATGCCCCACCGATTGTCTTCAAGCCGTTGCCGCAGGACGATCCGAAACGCCGCTGCCCGGACATAACCAAGGCGAGGCGCATTCTGAAGTGGGAGCCCAAAGTGGGATTGGACGAGGGGTTGAAGCTGACGCTGGCGTACTTCAAGGAAGTGTTCCGCAAAAGATGAGTGCGAAGGGGATAGAGGTAGGGAATCAGAAAAAAGAAGCAGAGGCGGCCCGCCCCCCGGCAATCTTCTCATTCGGTTGTTCCCACTAGCAAAGATCCCCGGCGTTTATTTGCACCATCCTAGGATTTCCGTCGAATTGCCCACGCTCCGATCAACGCTAAGACCCACCCTCATCCCTAGGCGAGAATTCGGTGCGGCCGGGGGGAGCACCTGGCGCACCCCCGAACCACGACTACTGTCTCCCGAAGGAGTGGTACTCGAAGCCCTTTTCGCGCATGCCCTGGGGGGTGTAGAGATTTCTTCCGTCGATCACCAGTTTGCGCGCCATGACTTTTCCGGCGCGATCCCAATCGAGCTTGCGGAAGGAATCCCATTCCGTGCAAACCAGCGCGGCATCGGCGCCTTGCAAAGCCTGGTAGGCGTCTTCGTGATAGTGCACTTGTGGAAAGAGGGCCCTGGTGCGCGGCATTCCTTCCGGGTCGGTGGCATGCACCACCGCGCCTTCCTCAAGCAGGCGCCTGAGGACTTCCAGCGCGGGAGCGAAGCGGATGTCGTCGGTGTTGGCTTTGAAGGCCAGTCCAAGGACGGCCACGCGCTTGCCTTTTACCACCCATAGCGCCTGGCGGATTTTTTCAAAATAGCGGTCGATGCGCTGCTTGTTGACGCTTTCGGTGGCCTTCAGGATGTCGAAGTCCACTCCGACGGAAGCCGACAAGTGGATGAATGCCTGTACGTCCTTGGGGAGACAGAAACCGCCATAACCGAGCCCGGCCTTGAGAAACTGTCCGCCGATGCGCGGGTCGAGTCCCATGGCATGCGTAACCTCCTCGACGTTGGCACCGATCTTTTCGCAGAGATCAGCGATCACATTGGCATAACTGATTTTCAGCGCCAGAAAAGAATTCGAGGCGTGCTTGATGAGCTCGGCGCTGTTGATGGTGGTAACCAGAAATTCGGCTATGCGGCCTGGGGGGCAGGTTCCGTTGTGCACCGGGCAGCGGAAACTGCGTTCGAGAATCGGTCGGTAGATTTCGCGGAGTTCGGCGGCGGAAGAGGGATCCTCGACACCCACGACAATCCGGTCGGGATGAAAAAAATCCGCGACGGCGGTGCCTTCGCGAAGGAATTCCGGATTGGAAGCGACGCGGAATTTCACGTTGCTGTTCTTGGAATACGCGGAAAGGGCGCGGCTGAGTTCGAGCCCGGTGCGCGCGGGGACGGTGCTTTTTTCAACGATGAGTTTAGGCGATTTCGCTTCCGCGGCGATTTGCCGAGCCACGTGGTCGATGGCCGAGAGGTCGGCCTCGCCGGAATCTTTCGGCGGGGTTCCCACACAGATGAAGATGGTATCTCCGGCACGGATGGCTTCACCGGCGTCGGCGGTGTAGGAGATCTTTCCCGCCTTCCGAGCGGATGCGAGGATTTGCTCAAGGTGATGCTCGTAAATCGGAACGCCGCCGGCATTGAGCTTGGCGATGCGCTCCCGATCGATGTCCGTGCAAACTACCTCGTGTCCGGCCTCGGCAAGACAAGCTCCGGTGACGAGACCTACGTACCCGCAACCGATGACTGAAAGACGCAAAACGAACTCTCCCTAGGATGAGCTTCGGACCCCCGTCCGCGGTGGAATGCTAGGGTCTTATTTTGACCTATTCGTCGGAAGGAACAAAGCCTCCCTCGTAGGCGCCCCATTTCTCGGGCGAGTGCCTTGCCATACCCTTGTTTCTTAGAAACTTCAAACCATAGGCCTATAGACAGCCCGCCTGACCCTAGTTAGTTTGAAACTAGGGTCATGTTCGCAGGTAGCACAACTGGTCTGCGGAGGCAGCCATGGGACGGATTCGTCTCGCCATTCTAATTTTCGCTTCTCTCGGCTTGCTCTGGTGTGTTTCCGAGCAGGCCACCGCCCAATCTTCGAACCGGCCAGTCCGGCCCAACGAGGAAAAGGGCCGTCTTAACTCCGACGCGCGGCTAGGCGCGCGTCGCCCACTACCCCGGCCCCGCGGGCCGGAGATTTTCTATTGCGAGACGCCGGATACTTCCTGCCGGACCACGCAGGATACCTTTCCCATCGCCGACCTTCGCGATCTGTTCGTTTTTGTGGTGTGGCCGGGTGTGAGCGGCCAGCATGTGCAGACGGTGGAATTTCTTTTGCCGGGTGGAAGCATGTATTCCTCCAGAAAGACACGGTTTTCGATTGGCGGTCCTGCGCCGGCCAGGGCCCCGGCGTTCAACAGTGAAGTCTCACCCGCCCCGGCGGCGCCGCACCTCGTGGCTGATGCCAACAAAGTTCATCCGGAAGGGATTACCACCCTGCTGATGAAAAGCCGGGGCGATTCCTCGGTTCTCACCGTGCTGCCCGTCGGTGGAACATATATCACGCAAAGAAATCTCAGCGGGACCTGGCGCGTGCGCGTTTTCCTGGACGACCGCCTGGTGCTTGAATCGGAATTCACACTCCTCCCCCACCAGCCCCCCACTCCAGCCAGGGCGGAAGTAGAAGCGGAGCGATGAGAACGAATTCCTGGTCAATTCGAAGTTTTCTAGCTACCGCGCTACGCTGCTTCCTCGTGCTGCTACTGGTTTGCCCGGCGAGGCCACTCCTCTCGGACGAACAAACCGCGGTGACATCGACTCGAGACGCGACCGTCAGTCAAGCCGCCCCCGCGATCAATAACGGCGCTGCGACAACGGTTTCCACGCATACCGCGCAAAATGCCAACCAACGTTCCTTGGTGCGTTTCGATCTCAGCACCACGGGACTAACCCCCAACACCGCACTGAAGACTTCGACACTCAATCTAGTTCGCACCACGCCACCCTTTCTCAGTCGCAGCCAGGAAATCCATCGCATTACCGGATTGACCGACTGGACGGAAGCCGGGGTCACCTGGAATACCCGGAATGGCGCGCTGGCATGGACCACCGCGGGGGGCGACTTCGATCCCACGGCGACCGACACGCAGCCTTCGGGAACGACGGCGGGCACGGCGGTTTCGTTTAACGTTCTGAGCGATTCGACGTCGGCGAACATTCCCCAGGGTTGGATTAACGGAACGATTCCGAATTACGGCTTGCTGGTGAAAGATCAGCTGGAAGATGGAGTCACGTGGTCCTTCACTCGGGCCATCACCGTTACGGTTGGCGCCATCGCGCCTTTTGGCGGGTACAACGGCTACAGCGCTGCGATCACCGGGTTCAATACCGCTGCTTTGGTCATCGCCGGAAAGATGCGCGCCGACTGCAACGACTTGCGCATCGCGCGCTTCGCCGCCAACGTTTGGACGCAGCTCGACCGGCAGGTAATCAATTGCAACGCCGCCAGCAGCACGATCTGGTTCAAGTTGCGGGCGGATATCGCCGCCAATGGCACAGACGCGAGCTACTCGTTGTTCTACGGCAGCGCCAACGCACCTGCTCCCCCGGCTAACCTGAACAACGTCTATCTTGCCTACGACAATTTTGACGCCGATACGCTTGCTCAGCCGCCTGCCGGCTGGACGGTACAAGGTGGGGGGCCTTGGAACGTGGTGGCCGACGTCGGGACAAACCGGATCCTTCGCGAATCCAATGCCGTGGGCGCCAATCGAAACGTCATTTACTTTACTGCTGTTGCCAACGAGAGGGACGTGCTGGTTCAGGCCGACGTTCGAATGACTACCGTCGCGGGGCTGGAGAGCACGGGATGCCCGCTGGGGCGGGTTGGCGGGACCACGGCTGCCAATATGACCGCGTACCGTTCTTGCTTGCAGTTCATCACCATCGGAGCACTTACGAACCAGCGAGTGTCGCAGCTCGCGTCTTGGAATGCCGGCGCGTTCCTTAGCTTGCAGGAGCCGCTCTACCCCTGGGTCGACGCCACGTTCTATACCGTCGCCGGAGCATTTTTCGGAAGCCCCGCAACGATGCGCACCTACGTCGGTGGCGTACTGCAGGCGCCGTCCATCGTCGGCAACAACAACGTTACGACCGCCGGCTCCGTCGGACTCTTTGTCTATGACGGCAATCCAGTGAACTACGACTTCGACAATTTCCTGGCCCGCCGCTACACCGAGCCCGAGCCGGTGACCGCCGTCGCCGCCGAGTCGGCCAATGCCTTGTCGCCTTTGTATGGATCGCGCGAAAACATCGTGGCCAACCAGCCGACGCTCAACCTACGCTATCTGCGCGATGTGACGCTCGGCGTGCCGACGCTGGGAATTTCGGAAATCACGCTGAACTGGACGTTTCCGATCGGCTCGACAAATGCCAATTACGACGGCGTATTGTTCGCCAAGCAGGCAGGAGGCGTCGCGCCGACGTTTGCTCCGGCCGACGGTACGGTCTACAACACCGGGGCGCAGCCCGTTGCCGGGCAATTCATCGCCGCCAACACCGGCGCGTTCGCGACCGTCAGCGCCTTTGATGAAAACGGAGACAACAGCATCGTTCTTCCTGGCACGCCGTACGCCTACAGAGCCTACACCCACGATGCCACGGCCATTGCCGGGGCGGCTTCCACTGCTGCACCTCACTATTCTTTCGGCAACACCGCTACACAAACGAACACCACGGCGGCCGGCGGGGGCGCGAACAAGAACTGGAGTTACAAAACGGGCGCAACGACTCTGGCGGCACCGGCCCTGGATCCCGGAAATATTGTTGTTACCGGTGGAAACGACAACTCGGTTCACGCCATGAGCGTCACCAACGGCCAGCGCAATTATCAGCCCGGTGGAACATCGGGTGTTACCGGTGGCGCGATCCAGGGACGGCCTCCGCTTATCGCTGCTTCAGATACATCCCATCCCACCTGCAAAAACGTCTGTGCCGTCACTTATGTGGCCGCAGGCGACGGCACGGTTTATGCCTTCCGTGCAGACACGGGCGCCTTGCTGTGGCAAACCGCAGTGCTGACCACTGGCGCTGGCAGCGGTTTCCTGGCGGCCCCAGCCGTCCAGGTGAAGTCGTTCAGCGGAGTTGGCTACCTCAGCGCTTTTGACCTGGTCATCGTGGCCACGCGAAATGTCGGCGCGGGCAGCACAACCAACAATAGGGTTTTCGGCTTGAACGGAAACACCGGCGCAACGGTTTGGACACTCAATCCGGGGAACATGGACATCGTGAACGCCACTCCGTATGTAGACTACGTCAACAACATGGCTTGGGTCGCCAGCCGCTCCGCTGGTGGTATTGCCCAGCCCAGCCTTTGGAAAATCAGCACCAATACCGGAGCTCTATCGGCGTCCTTCAGCCTGAACGATATCGACCAGGCGCCGACCGAAAACTTCGACGGCCGGGTGATCTATGTCACCACCAACGGCGGGGTGCTTTACGCCGTGCGCACGGATATCATCAATTGCGCCACGGGCAGCGCCGCTCTGGGCGTCACTCCCCGGGGCTTCCCCATTCCCATTGAAACCGCGGCCTTAAACGACGATGTGTTCTTTTCCACTTCGACCGGCGTATCCAAAGTCCACGTGGCCTATCCGCTCGCGACATGTGCCCCCGTCACCTTCTCGGTTTCACCCGGCGGATGGGTGAATCCCGCGATTACCAACCCCTCTTCACTCGTGTTCAGTCCGCCGCCGCAAGCCGAATTCATGTACGTCGCTTCTTCGGACGGTCATTTGTACAAGATCAATCCGACAACCGGCGCGAACGCCGCGAATCGCCTCATTAATGCCGGCGCGACCATCGGCGATCCAAGTTTTGACACCGTTATCCAGAAATTCTATGTGGGTGACTCGACCGGCCACATCTTCTCGTTCGATTTGTTTTGAGTGATTGGGCAGGCCGGCCGAGGCTTGGTCTAACTACTTTCGGCTTTGCCCATGAGCAAGCCGCGCAGCCCGAGGAGTACGAGGCGCGGCTGCCGGCGCACCACGTTCCACAATAAACGGGTGGACTCATCGCGGTTGATTTCGCCAAGCGATTGCCGCGTCGAAGCATCCAGCAGATCCACGAGCTGTGAATAATCCTTCTGCTCAAAATGGTGCAGCGCGCGGCGAATCAGCCAATGGGTTCCGAGTTCGCGCCGCAAGGCGGCTAGCTCCCGGCTCTTGCCATTCTGCAAGAGTGCCTCGGAGACGCCCAGCGCGCCGCGAAAACCGGTAACGATTCCCCCTACAGTTGAAACTTTGACCTGCGCTGCGGCGTCACCCACCAGGTAAACTTCGCCGTTCCCGACTTGCCGCCGTACCGGCACCCAGCCGCGATAGACCGGGATGCGCGCGCCTTGCCATTCGAGCGGCTCCAACTGTTTCTTTTCAAGGAAGCGTTCGAAGCAGCGCTTCGTGTCGCTGCCGTGCTCGCCGATCACACCCAGCGCGCCACGTTCGGGCGATTCGGGAATCAGCCAGTAAAAGTAAGGCGTATCATCGGGCACGAACCAGACGCGGGTGGTATCGGGAGGGCAGTCTTTCGGCAGGCGCACGATGGCTTGAACGAGTGGCACCGTCTCGATGGGGGGCCAGCCGGAAGCACGCGCCACTCGGCTCGCGGCGCCATCTGCGCCAACCACGCTGTCCGCGTGCAGCTCTTCGCGCTTGCCGCCGGATTCCACTTCCAGCCGCAAGCCGCGGGCATTCGGACCGATACCCAGGAAACGCGTATCGAACGATAGTGCCGCGCCGGCCTCGTGGGCCTCGCGGGCCAGCGCGGGAATCAGGCGCGAGCGCTCAATGATCAGATCAGGCTTGCTCAGCGCGACCTGTGCCGAGCGGCCGTCGGTAAAAAGCTCGAAACGGCGAATCTCGTTGATGATGCTTTCGCGAGCGGAAACCCCCATTTGGTTGCGGAAGTGATCCGTAACAATCAACGTCCGAGCCGCGGGCTCGAATTGCGGTTTTGATTCCAGCACGCGCACGCTACGGCCGCCGCGTGCCACCCTCGCGGCGGTGAAGAGTCCCGCAGCGGAGCCGCCAACAACGATGACTTCCCGGTCGCCCCGTCCAGGCCGGAGCTGCGCTTCTGTGTTTTCCAAAGTTTCCGTGCTTCCCAAGGACGTGCCTTCCCTGTAAATTCTAGGGATCCCACGCCAAAAAACTTACCTGCTTCCCGCTCGAGCCGTGCGGGCTGCTCGAGTTGTGAGTGAGAGGACGACCGCTAAGTATAGCGAATCCGCCACCGACGGCCAACACGCGGAGAGTCGCAAAACCAACGATGGACGATGCGTTCGAATCGGCAAGTTGTCTTAGGAAGCGGTGGAGGTCTTCGGCGTCTGGCGCTCATAGGGTGCGCGCTCAAGATAGGCAACACCGGCAAAGATGATGCCGCAGGCCAGAACCCCAACGAAGAAAGCCATTCGCGCGGAAAGATAACTGACCAGTACGGCGGCGCCGCCGCCGAGGGCGCCGAGCACATACAGGGTGAGAACGGCGCCGCGGTGGCCGAGACCTAGATTCGAAAGGCGATGAGCCGCGTGGTCCTTCCCGGGCGTCGCAAAAGGCAGCAGCCCGCGCCGCGAGCGGGAAATCGTCACCAGCGTGGTGTCGAATATGGTCACACCTAGGACCAGAATCGGCGCCAGCCAGGCGGACAGATGATTGGTGTTCTCCAGGCGTAGTTTCAGCCCCAGCGTGGCCATCAAGTAACCGAGAAACATGGCGCCGCCATCGCCCATGAAGATCTTGGCGGGCTTAAAATTCCAGCGCAGAAACCCGCTGGCCGCGCCGAGAACGGCGGCAGCCAGCGTGGTAACCAGCGTCTGGCCGTTCAGATAGGCCAGCATGGCGAAAGAAACAGATGCCATGGCCGCAACGCCTGCACACAAGCCGTCCATGTGATCAAGGATGCTGAAGGAGGCGGTAATTCCCACCACCCAGACAACCGTGAGAACGGCGTCCAGAAAATCCCCGCCGCGCCCGCCCACCAGCACGCTGAAAACCTGCGCACGAATTCCGCTGACGAGCAGTATCGCCGCCGCCAGGGGCATGCCCACAAACAGTTTGACCTGATGATGGAGCAACCCCCGGTCGTCGAGAATGCCAACACCGGCGACGAGCGTCGCGCCGATGAGTATGCCCACAATCTGGGCGCGTGCAGGTCCATTGAAGGCCAACAGCACAGCCATGACCACCGCAGCGTACATCGCCAGGCCGCCAAGAAGCGGGATGGGCGTAAGGTGAACTTTGCGCGGCCCAGGCAGATCGACCATTCCAACGCGCAAGGCGAGAGCGCGCACGGGAACGACGAGCATCAGCGACGCGAACAGGGCGATGAAAAAAGCCAGCAGGTCTGCGGCCATGCAACCTCGTTTATCAGATGAGCCGAATCCGGCCGCACTGCTGCCGCCGGTGCCTCAGGTGATCCTTGCCGGAATGGGGTCCGGCTCCCCAGTGACGCTAACAAATCGCTGTCCCACACAGCCCAAACACAATACTGCGATTTTAGTTTTGCTTCAATCGGGATCGTCAGGATGGTTGCTGGTGTGGGAAAGAGGGGGTAGGGAATAGGCGTTGGTGGGGAGGAGAGATGCATGGAAACCGCGGCCCGGCGAATGTGGGCCAACAGTGCGCTTGGCGGGAAGGCCCATACACAGTTCTAAATCCATTGCTTTTTGCCAGACCAATGACTCGGAGTTTCTTTTTTAACCCGCAGGCCGTCTGCTTATCTTTCCGTGAGCATGCGTGTGAAGATGCGCTTCACTTCCTCTTTGTTCCTCGTGGCGTAGTACCACTCGATGGTGCGCTTGAGGCCTTCGCGGAAGAGCACTCGCGGTTCCCAGCCGAGAAGTTTCTTGGCGAGAGAATTGTCGGCCACGCGGTTGAGCGGACCGGTGGGCATATCCGGGCGGAGCTTGATTTCGGCTTTGTGTCCGGTGAATTCGCACACCATTTTCGCGCAATCGATCACCCGGATACGCTCCATCGTTCCGAGGTTAATCGCCGTGCCGTCGTGGATCTTCTCCCCGGCCAGGATGGTACCCTCGACAATGTCCTCAATATAGGTCCAGTTGCGGATCTGAGTGCCGTCGCCCCACACTTCGAAAGGGTTCTGCCCGAGGAAAGCGCGCGCAATCATGGCGATGACCGCGTGATTCTCCACCCCGCGAGGACCATACACCGTGAAATAACGGCAGGAAGCCGTTCCCATTCCGTGTTCCTTGGCATAAGCCTGCAGCGTGAATTCGCCCATCAACTTGGCCCAGCCATAGGTATTGTCGGCATCATTCGGGCCTTTGGTCAGGTCTTCGGTGAGATAAAGCTCTTTTTTGGTGTCCGATTGCAGGAAATTCGGATACACGCAGCCGGAAGAAGCGAACACCACTTTTCCTACTTTGGCTTTGAGGGCCTCGGCAAAGACCAGTCCGTCCAGGAAAAAGTTCGACGCCGGGCCGGCTTGGTGGAGGTCCACGTAGCCGCGCCCGCCGTGATCCGCGGCGAGATGGAAAACCGTGTCGACGCCCTGCATGGCGGCCCGGGTCACACCTGGTTCCCGCAAATCGGCCTGCAGAAAATCGACCTTGCCGGTACCGAGATGCTGACGAATGTTGTCGAGATGGCCGCTGCTTAGGTCGTCGACGATGCGAACCTTTTTCACGCCTCGCGCCAGGAGCCGATCGGTAAGCGTCGAGCCGATGAACGATACTCCGCCGGTTACCAGAACAGTCTTGCCCGTCCAAAACCCATCCGCCGTCGTCACGCTTGAGTGGCCTCCTTGATTTTCTCTATTCCACCGCGAGGTGGTCGATGATTTCCACAAATTTTTGCAATTCCTTGACTCTATCATAATCGGGAGCGGCGGCCCGCGCCGCCTGGCCCATGGTCTTCAGCTTATGGGGGTCGGAGACAAGACCGCGCACGGCGCTGACAACTTCCGCGGCGCGGTCGGGATCTGCAGCTACCGCGAAGCCACGCCGAATCCCCAGCGACACGGCGTCCGTCTCTTTCGGCGCCACCGCGACGATGGGTTTTCCCGCTGCGAGAATCCCGTACATTTTGCTGGGCACCACCACGCCTTCCAGACCCCGCTTCACGGTAATGACGTGAGCATCGGCGGCCGCCAGGACAGACGGGATTTTGCTCGCCGGGAAGAACTCCAGAAAACGGATATTGCCGGAACCCGCGGCCGCGGCTTCGATTTCGGAGCGCTGCGCTCCGTCGCCCACGAACACCAAGCCCACACCATCGTTCGCCAGCAGGCGCGCGGCGCTCACCAGGCTGTTCCAAGCGCCATAGAAACCAAGGTTGCCGGCGTGCACAAGAACAAAGGAAAAACTGCCGCGGATCGCGCGGACAACTTCAGAATCGGGGGCCGGAAGCGGCGTATTGGGCGGAAGGATTTCGGTTCCATCGCGAACGATCAGCACGCGGGCGGGTTCTACACCCTTGCCGATAATGCGCGCGCGCATGTCCTCACCGAGAACGATAACGCGGGTAGCGCGGCGCAGCGCCCAGCGATGGAGCTTCTCCCACATCGTCGCGAGCCTGCCAGGTCGAACCAGGGAGCCCCCCACGGCCATGTCCGGATACATGTCCCGTATGTTGTAGACGTACGGCTTACGTTTCAGCATGGCGACGACCGCGCCAACGATTCCCTGAAACGGAGGATCGGTCATGGCCACGATGGCGTCACAGGGCACCAGGAGCCCACGCGGAATCGCCAGCGCGACGTAGCTGAGATAATTCAGCACTCGTTTTTTCATTTCGAAGCGCGGAAAGGCCGTCGAACCCACACGAATGATGCGCGCCCGGCCCGCGATTTCCGTTTGGTAAGGACGCCACGGTCGCCGTTCGGTGGGATCGTAGGACGGCCGCCCGCACAGTACGGTCACGCCATGCGCGAGAGAAAGAGCATCCACGACGCTTTCGATCATCTTCGCGGTCGCGGAGCTGTCGGGCGGAAAATAGAGATTGAGCAGCAGGATGCGCACGGGGAAAGATTGTACAGAGTTCCGTCGCTCGGCAGGGCAGTGTCGCCTGAACGATTTCAGGCAGGCTTCTTGAAAACCGGCGCAGCGGCCCGATTCAGCTCATGGGCGGTTGGTTTCTTTTTTGGCGGCTTCTTCACTTCACGTTTTCGCGCGTCTTTGTTTCCCATGCCCGTTATCTTGCCATAGTTCGTTCGCCGTGGCTAGGGGCCCGAAATTCCAAATTGCATGAACAAAGATTAGGGGCGCGAGACGAGGAAATCGCCGAGAACCAGGGCATCCATGTGCGTGCGCCGGAAACAATCGATCGCTTCTTGGGGGCGGCAGACGATGGGTTCGTTGTCGTTGAAGGAAGTATTGAGCACCACGGGCACGCCGGTGAGATCACGGAAAGCGGAAATGAGCGCGTGATAGCGAGGATTGGCCTCGCGCGTGACGGTTTGCAGTCGGCCGGTGCCGTCCACGTGCGTCGGTGCCGGGATCTTGTCGCGTTTCTCCGGGCGCACGGAATACGCCAGGGTCATGAAGGGCGAAGGGTAGGACTTCTCAAAATACTCCGCGGTGGCTTCTGCCAGGATGGAAGGCGCAAACGGTCGAAAGATTTCCCGGTGCTTGATCCGGCGGTTGAGAATTTCCTTCATTTCCGGACGGCGCGGGTCGGCCACGATGCTGCGGTTGCCAAGCGCGCGCGGGCCCCATTCGGCGCGGCCCTGAAACCAGCCGAGAATCTTTCCGTCCGCGATGATCCTGGCGGCGCTCCGCGACAACTCCTCTTCGTTCAGTTCAGCGATGGAATAGCCGCTTTGTGCCAGACCGTTCGAATCAATGGCGCGGCGAATTTCTTCCCGCAAATATCCAGGTCCCCAGTAGGCGTGATGCATCACGAAGGAGCGCGGCTTGCCGAGTTTATGATGCCAGACGTAGTACGCGGCCCCCACTGCTAATCCCGCGTCTCCCGCCGCCGGATGAACGTAAACCTGCTCGAACGGCGTCGCGTCAAAAACTTTCCCGTTCGCCACGCAATTGAAAGCCACGCCGCCTGCCAAACACACCGCCTTGAGTCCGGTTCTCTCGCCGAGCTTTTTCAACATGCCGAGATAGACCTCTTCGAGCCGCGCTTGCAACGAACAAGCCAAATTGCGGTGGCGCTCCTCGAGCGCTTCTTCGGGAGCGCGAACTGGTCCCAGCCGCTTGGCCATGTGCCCCGAAAACATTTTGCCGAGCGTGGGGGTCTGATGGCCTTCGGCCCAGGACATTTCCGGGCCAGTGCGGTGATGCGAAAAGTACGCCAGCCCCAGGCGGAAACCGTTGCCATTGGAGCGGCTATCAAAACGCACCATGTCGCGAAAAGAGCCGAGCTGGTCCGGGTGGCCATAAGCGGCGAGCCCCATGACTTTGTACTCGTCGCCAAATTTCAGGAAGCCGAGATATTGCGTCACCGCGGTGTAAAACAGCCCCAGCGAATGCGGAAAAGCTACCGCCCCGTCGATCCTCATGCGGTTGTCGGCGCCGGCGCCCCACATGGTGCTCGCGAAATCGCCGAGGCCGTCAGCGGAAAGCAACGCGGCACGTTCGAACGGTGAAACAAAAAAGCTGCTCGCAAGATGCGCCTGGTGGTGTTCGACGCGGTGAAACGTGGCGCCAGTTTTTTTTGGATCGGCGTCAAAGGCTGCCGCCAGCGCCTCGGGAATACCCGTGAATTTCGCGAGAACTTTGACGCGTGTCCGCGCGAAAGACGGCATGCGCAGCGCGTACAAGAGTTTGGTGGCCAGCCTGGCGTACGGATTTCGCGGCACGGCAACGTGATGGATGTCACAGAGCGTGAGGCCTGCTTCCTTCAAGCAATAACGAATGGCCTGCGCGGGAAATCCGGCTGCATACTTCACGCGGTTGAAGCGTTCTTCTTCGACCGCGGCGATTAACCGGCCGTCACAGACAATGGCCGCCGAAGCGTTCCCGTGGTACGCATTGATCCCAAGAATATTCATCTCGCGATTTGTCAGTGTACCTCAGCCGGAAGTTTATGCCGCGAGATGTCGGCGGCACCACTCGTTCAGGACATACAAGGACCAGGGGCGCGACCAGCTGGTTTTCCCGGCAAGAAAATTCGTCCACACCGACGAGACACCTCCCGGGCGGAGATAAACCGCCAGCGGCGGCGCAGGGTCGGCGAAGCTCGCTTCCATCCGCGCGCGCAGTGGTCCACGCAGCCACTCCTCCCACGGCAGAGTAAACGTGCGTTTCCGTTGCGTTAGGATTTCTCGCGGCAGCAAATCGCCGAGCGCTTCCACCAGCAGCGCCTTTTGTCGACCGGAGCGGCGGCGCGCGCCATCCGGCAGGGACTCAACAAATTCAACCAGCGGTGTATCGAGCAACGGCACGCGAACTTCCAGCGATTGCGCCATGCTGACGGCATCCGTGTCGCGCAGCAGCGTGCTGGCCATGTAGGTGCGCATTTCAAGCCAGGAAACGGCGGCCACCGGTTCCAGCTTGCGGGCTTCGTCGGCCGTTCGTTCGAGCCATGCGAGCCAAGTCGGCTCGAGCGTGACGCCGTCGGCGCCCACCGCGCTGGGGCGAAACCGCGGCTCGATGATGCGATCGAGCTGCCCCGGCGGGAAGAGCGTCCGCGCGTAGAAATAAGGATGCGGCAAGGCGTCGGGACGGGCCCACGCGGCCGCGGCCTTGTGCCGAGCGTCCGGTGAGGCTGACCGCGCGGCGAGACCGCCAACCAGTGGAGCAGTCATTTGCCGCACCGCTCCAGGCAGGTACCACGCGCATCTGATCAGTCGGGCAAGACGCGGCGTATCTGTAAAAGTTGGATAGCCCGCGAAAAGCTCATCTCCCCCCAGCCCCGATAGCGCAACTTTCAGCCCGACTTCTCTTGCCGCCCAAGAAACAAAGTAAGTATTGATCGCGTCCATGGTGGGCTGGTCGAGCGCGGCCAGGGCTTCATCCAGCCGCGAAAGGACCGCCGCTCCGCTCAAAGGCACTTCGGTGTGTTTGGTCTTGAATCGATTTGCCGCCAGCCGCGCCAGCTCCGCTTCATCGAACTCCGTGCCCGGAAACGTCAGTGTAAAGCTCTGGATTCCGGCGCGGGCCTGGGCGGCGAGCGCCCCGATGGCGCCGGAGTCCAACCCGCTTGAAAGGAACAAACCCACGGGCACGTCGGCGACGAGATGCGCGCGCACGGCATCTTCAAGAAGCGGCCGCAGCTTTTTCGTCGCCGTTGGAAGATCGCGCGGCTTGCGCGGTTCGCGCGCCGCGGGCGAAACCGCGGGGTCCCACCAAGGCCGCGCCCGCGGGGTGCGCCGCCGCTCCGGGACATGCAGCAGCATGCGATGTCCGGGAGCAAGGGAAAACACTCCTTCCACAAGCGTCACTGGCTCGGAGACGCTGCCAAAAAGCAGATAGGCGGTGACCGCGTCCTGCGACAAGCGTTGGGGAACCGCGCCCGAGGCCAGCAACGCGCGCACCTCCGAAGCGAACGCAAAACCTTCCGGCGTCTGCGTGTAATAGAGCGGCTTGATGCCCAGCGGATCGCGCGCCAGCAAGAGAAGCGGTGCCGGGGCATATCGCGCGCGAAGATCAAGCAACGCGAAAGCGAACATGCCCCGCAGTTCGGCGAGGAAGTCGTCGCCCCATTCCTCCCAGGCGTGAACGAGTATCTCCGTGTCCGATTGTGTGACGAAGTGGTGACCGCAGAGCATGAGGCGCTCGCGCAGGTCGCGATAGTTGTACAGCTCGCCATTGAAGATGACCGCGACATCCTTGGTTTCGTTCCAGGTGGGCTGGTGGCCGCCGGCCAGATCGATGATGCTCAACCGGCGCATCCCCAGTGCAAGTCCCGGCGCCCGCGCATCGCCGGCAAGAAACCCTTCTTCATCCGGACCGCGATGGTGCATCGCCGCGGTCATCGCCCGTACGCGAGACTCAGCGCTGGCGCTGCGCGAAGCGAACGCGACGCCGCATATACCGCACACGCTACTGTTTGATCTCCGGCGCGGAGAAGAAGGCGGCGCCGGCACGGACAGCATGCTTTCGCAATTGGAAGCGCGGGATTCTCAAACGGCTGTCCGCATACCAGGCCAGCAGGGCCCGCAACAACAAGAAGAACAAGGTCGCTGAAACCGTGAGAACCACATAAAAGAACGATTCGCGTTCCAGCAGTAGGCTCCAGTCGACCACTTCATCCCAGCCCGGGTATACCCAATCTAACACCCGCCGCATATGCAAGCCCTCGAGCGGTAGCCGCGCCAGCCGTACGTGCGCGAATTGGTCATAAGTGTACTCATGCGGGTAGTTCTGTACGGCGCCAGTGGCCTGGGAAAACAAGACCGGATCCTGCAAATCCTTGCGCGTCAGATAGTGGCCCCGGGCATCCTTCATGATGAGCCGGTAGGTGGGATCGACGATGACCCAGCGATCGTCGATTAGAACCTCGGCAACCACATGCTTGGTTTGGCGATCGGGGGTCAACAGGAGTAGGCGGCGGACTCGCAGATCGGAGCTTCGCGCAAGATTCAAGAAGGCGTTCGTCGCCGTACCGCAGACGTTCAACAGCTGGTGGTAGGTAAGCGTCGTTTCCGGGTCGCGTTTCCGAAGGGTGTCCGGATTTGGGGCGGTGGCTCTCGACGGCTCGCTGCGCATCCAGCTCAAAATGGCTTCGACCCTTTGCTCGGGGGGCACGGTATTGGACACAATCGCATCCGAGAAGCCGTCGAGATACCAGCGCACGGAATATTCTCGGTGCCAGGAGTACAGCATGGACACAAACGCGACGGCCAGCAGTAGGTTGCTGCTCCACCAGATACCGCGAAAAGTACTATGTCCCAGTGTTGGCAAGAAACTATCCCATCGCCTTAGATTCTGCCCCCGCGGCCTGCGGTGACGCAAGCCCGGCGTATAACGCCTCCATGTCGCGAACGGGTTCTTCCCACCCCAGACGCGATGCGACCACGGCGCATCCAGCCACCAGCCGCGCGCGGAGTTGCGCTTCACTCAGGATGCGCGCCAGCGCGTTTGATAGTGCCGTCGTGTCGTGGCGCACCACCAAGCCAGCCTCATCCGCAAGTAGTGGCGCAATCCCGCATTGTTCCGTCACGATAACGGGAGTCCCAGCCGCCACCGCTTCCGCCGCGGTATTCCCAAAGTTTTCATTGCGCGACGGAAGCACGAAAACGTCCGCATCCCTATAGGCCGCCCACTTGGACTCGCCAAAGACCGGTCCGGCAAATTGAACCTTCGACTGCACGCCCAGTTGCGTGGCCATCTGACCCAGTTCTGCTTCCACGCCGCTTTCGTCAGGTCCGGCGAAGACCAGTGTCATGGAGATTCCGGTGGCGCGCCCTGAAAGTTCCGCGAATGCCCGTAGCAGCAAATCCGGGCTCTTCTTGGCGGATAGGCGCCCAAGGAAAAGGACCAGCTTCTCCTCGGCCGAAATACCGCGCGCCTTCCGAAACGTGCCTCGCGCGGGCCACGTCGCAGGCACTTCCACACCGTTCCGCCGCGCCACGAGCCTGGCGCGAGGAAGGCCACCGGCGAGGAGTTCGCCGGCTTCCTGATCCGAGGTGGCAATAACTGCGCTTGCCCCCTCGAATAGCCGCCTACCCCAAGCCGCATGATACATCCGTTTCAGCCAAAGATTTCGCACCATGGGCACAAACATGCCGATGGGCTCGAGCACGTACGGCAGTCTTCGCTTGCGGCTGGCGGCGGCAACCACCGGACCCAGCAGGTCGTAAAGCCCGAAAATGTGCACCACGTCAAAATTCTGCAGCCGCGCCCGGCAGTAACGCCTGACCGCCGGATTCCAACTCACTCTCCGGTAATGCAGCCATGTTGGCACATAGATGGCCTGCACGCCATTCTCATTCCACCGCCAACCAAACGGAGACCGTTCAGCGGTGATTTTTTCTTCCCGAGTTTGCAATCGCTTTTCCAGTCCCCAGTCGGCGGTGAGAACGGTGACCTGGTGGCCTCGCCGCGCCAGACCTTCGGAAAGCGCGCGCACCTTTACCGGGGGGCCGCCGAATTCGAGAAAGGGAGCGTACGTTTCCGTGACGTTCAGGATTCGCATTGTTCGCGCAGGATTTTTTTCAGTGATCTTGCGAAGACATTAAAACGAAACTCGTGCTCGGCGCGCTGCTGCCCGCGCGCGCCCATTTCCTTGGCATGCGCGGGGTCGGCCAGCAAAGCTTCAATGCATGTAGCCAGATGGATCGGATCGCCATGCGGCACCAGGTACCCGGACACGCCGTCCTCGATGATTTCCGGTGCGCCACCGTGCGCGCCCCCGATGACCGGCTTGCCGTACGCCATGGCCTCGAGATACACCATCCCGAATCCTTCGCCTCCGCTCGGCAAAGCAAAAATTTCGCACGCGGAGTAGCACGCGGCAAGTTCCGAGTAGCTCAATCCCGTCAGAAAATGCACGTGGCGTTCCACGCCGTTTTTCTGCATGAGATCCTCAAGCCAGACACGGTCATCGCCTGTTCCCACTAGAACTAGTTGCAGCTCCGGCCAGCTCGTCAGCAGTCTCGGCAGCGCGATAATCAAAGTGTCCATGCCCTTGTATCGTTCCGTGGCCAGCCAGCGTGCCACGGTCAGGATGACGCGGCCGGCGGGGAAGCCCTCCGGCGGAGCGGCTTTGGCTCCCGCCGCGAGCAGTGCTTCGAATTGCGGATCGAGTGCCCAGGGCAGAACGCGAATCCGTTCGCGCGCGACCCTTTGCTCCTGTGCCACGCGGTCGGCGGTGTCCCGGCTTGGTGCCAGCACCAGGTTTGCGTTGCTCAGCGCAAACCTGCGCAAGCCCCCGAGCGGCTCCCAGACATCAATCCCATGCGTGCAGATAATGCGCTTCATCCAGGGCGCTACAAACCGCATCGCCTGTACCACCGGTCCCAGATTCGGGTGCGCGGCCAGTACGAGTTTTGCTTTGCGCCGGGCTGCTCGTAGTGCGGTCATCGTGAATTGACCCTTGGCGCGGTCGCACCCGGTGAACACAAATTCCCGCCCCCCCAGGGTCATGCGGTGCAGCTCCGGAGAATCATTCAAGCTGAGCAGGCGGCAATCCATGCCTCGGCTGGAGGCGAATTCCGTGAGCACGGCCGCCAGGTGGCGGCTGGCCCGCTGTACCCCGCCGGGGGCGTTCAGTTCGGGAAAGAGACCAATGAGCACGCCGAAAGTCTGACAAGTGCCGCGCCCAATGGCAAGTCCCGAGGCCAGCGGGATACCGATGGCCTTGCCCTCGTCTGGTTGGTCCTTGTATTTCTTGATGGTTAGGCCCCGGATCGGGCAATCCTGGCTGGAGTACAGAAAGATCTCTCAACGCCGGTGTGGTTGAGAGGGGTTTTGAGCCCGGGGCGCCGGCGCGGCGCTGGAAGGGTCCTTTTGGGCTTGAAAAGCCTCTTTCTTTAGCTGCATGTCTCCATCAACATAAGCGGTGAATTCGGTTCCCTCGGTGAACACCACTTCTTTTCGAGAAGACAGTGGGAGAATCGCTCCCGCCGAATTGTTTGAGCCGGTGCCCTCCTGGAAAAAGCGGACGGCGGCCTTTTCGTCGTCTTTAAGATGCACAAAGTTGATACTGAAAGCCAGCTTTCCGCCGTGGCCCATGCGCTTTTTTGGTTCTGCGTCCGTCACCAAGCCGATGGCCGCTGCGCCGCTGGGAATCACGGAAAGGCCATTTACGATCACCTCCTCCACGACCCGCAGATCGACCACCTCGCCCACGTGAGCGGTCGCGGAAGAAATGGTCTTGCCAAGTTTCAGGTGAATCGGAGTGCCATTGCGCAAAGTGAACTCCGATGGAGAGGGGGGAGCACTTGATGCAACTTCGCTAGGCTTGACCGGTGCGTCGTAAGGAGTGCGCTCTCTAGAGGGCTGCATGGTCTTCGGTTGCGGTGCCTTCGTGCCCGGCTTGTCTTTCAGGAGCAGAAGGCTCTCCACCGGGACGTAACCTATCTCACCCTTGGCCGTGCGCACTCCGAAGTAGCGGTCGTACCGGCCGGTGATCTGCAGCTGCTCTCCACACTGGAGCGTAGTGCGCACATCCAGCGTGGTCATGGAGCTGTATAGATAGACGTAGTCGCCCGAGCGCGGGCATTCCACCTGACCGGCGCTCTGCGCTTTGACGCTTGCTGGCAGCAAGACACAGACGACTACGCCAACGTACTTGGTGATCGATATCATGCTGCACCTGCTGGTCCGAAGATGCCACGCTTCTATCTCAGCGTAAGATGGTTTTTGCTCACGAGAAATGGAACTCCCAGGCTGTGCATAAAGAGGTACGGTCGAGAAACCAGCAAGAGTCCGTTCATGGCCGGCCGTTTCCGAGGAGCGGGACAAGATCGGTGAGGCGGTCGAGATAAATGTCGGCGGGGCACGCGGCGCGGTCGTGGGTGCCGAAGCCATAATTCACGGCGGCAGCCAGCATTCCGGCGTTGCGCGCGGTCTCGACATCGACTTCGGAATCGCCAATCAGCATGGCTTCGGCCGGAGCGGCGCCGAATTCGCGGAGAATCGTGTGCGCGCCGAGAGGATCGGGCTTTTTTGTTCGAAAACTGTTACCGCCATACACCGCGCGAAAATATTTTGCCAGTCCTAGCCCTTCGAGAATGCGCACGCTGACGCGCACCGGCTTGTTCGTGAGTATGGCCATGGGGAATGCGGCGAGCTGTTCGAGTGCTTCTGTCACGCCCGGGTAAGCGCAGGTCGAATCCAATTTGTGCTCCTCGTAGTGCGCCAGAAAGAATTTCAGCGCTTGCTCGCACTCCTGTGCCGAAGCGCTCTCGCCCAAGGCGCGTCCCACGAGCTGTGGCGCCCCGTGGCCGATGTAGCCGGAGATGGTGTCCTCCTCGAGTTCGTCGCGGCGCATTTCGCGCCGCATGGCGTTGACGGAGCGAATCAAGTCGCGCTGAGAATCGATGAGCGTGCCATCCAGATCGAAGATCAATGCGCGCACCAAAGAAAAATTCGCCTCACTCATGAACAAACCATTGTAATATGCCCGTTCTTTTTCAACGGTCAGGAATCTCCAGCCAAATTTCCATGCCAAATAAACGATCGGCTTTTTTCGTATTCCCGTCACTTCGCGTAAACTAGAGAGATTCAGAAGCAGTAGAAAACGATTCTGGAGACTCCATGGCCCAGGTTTACCCCTTCCGCGCTTTTCGCTACAACCCAGACCGTGCCCCTTTTGACCGCGTGCTGACCGAGCCTTACGACAAGATATCTCCGGCGATGCAGGAAAAGTACTACGCTCGAGACCCACACAACCTGATCGTCGTGGAGAAAGGCCGGGGGTACGCGGGCGACACGCCACAAAACAATGTTTACACGCGCGCGGGCGGGGCCATTGAGAACTGGATTCGCAATCACGTGGTGGTCGAGGATCCCGCCCCGGCTTTTTATGCCTACATCCAGGAATATACCGTGCCCGGCACGGAAGAGCGCCGCACCCGCCGGGGATTCATCGGCGCCGGCAAGCTGGAAGACTATTCCGCGAGAGTTGTCTTCCGGCACGAGCACACCCTTACCGGGCCGAAGGCCGACCGCCTGGAACTTCTGCGACACACCAAAACGCATACCGGCCAGCTTTTTATGCTGTATGCGGATCCGCAACGGCGCATCGAGACGATTCTTGAGGAAGCCGAAGAGGCCGCGGCTCCGGCCACCGAAATGCGCGATGAGTGCGGCGTCGTGCACCGGCTGTGGGTGATTGCGGAACCGCAGCGAGTGGCGGCCATCCAAGCAGCCATGAAAGATCACCAGCTGGTGATCGCCGACGGGCATCACCGCTACGAAACCGCGCTGAACTACCGCAACGAATGCCGCGCGCACGCCGGAAAGACGGATCCGCAAGCGCCGTACGAGCGGGCCATGATGACACTTGTCAACACCCACAGCGAAGGGCTGACAATTCTGCCCACGCACCGCGTCGCGGCGCACCTGCACGATTTTTCCTGGAGCGGCGTGCGGCGCCACCTTGAGCCGTGGTTTGCGGCGGAAGCGTTGCCGTTTTCCAGTGAAGAAAACAAAGCCGAGGCGCGAAGAGAGTTTCTCGGAAAACTGGTGAGCGCGCGAAAGAAACGCGCCATCGGCGTTTATCCTGCCGCTGACCCGCAGAAGAGCGCTTTCTACGTGTTGACGCTGCGCGACGGAGTCAGCCTGGCGCAGCTCCTTCCGAACGTCTCGCCGCTCCAGCGCGAGTTGGACGTGGTGCTGCTCCATGAAGGAATCCTGGAACCGGCGCTGGGGATCACCCCGCGAGCGGTGACCGCGGAAGCCAACCTTAGCTATGAGCGGGAAGCCAGCGCGGCATTGGATGCGGTTGATCGCGGCCGGGCGCAGATTTCGTTCTTGCTGAATCCCTGCGAAGTCGAGCAGGTCATGAAAATGGCCACGTCCGGCGAAGTCATGCCGCAAAAATCCACTGATTTCTATCCCAAGCTCCTGAGCGGCATCACCATGTACCGTGTCGAAAGCTGAGAAGCCGACCGTGTTGCGTTACGGAACACCCGCTCGCCGGTAGGGAGTTACGGCAGAATGCCAGTGTTACTGCGGGGCTTAGTTTCGATTTCTCGTGGTCGCGCCGAGGGCCCCCGGGCGGCTAGGACTGCTGGTTCGTTTTTCTCTCGGCGAAGGTGAGGGCGTCCTCCAGCAGTTTGGCGATGCGGCGGTCGCGAGCGTCCGGGGAGCGGTAATGGAAGATGGCCAGCAGGTGGCCGCGGCGATGCGACGGTGACATGCGTTGCCAGCCAGTATATGCGCGGGGATCGCGGGCAAACGCCAGCTTGAGAATGGGTGGCAGCTCGCGTTCGGCTTCCATGGTGGCCAGGAGCTGCTCGGCAACCTGCTCGGCGCGGCGTCCGCGGGCCTCGGGGCTCTTTACTTGCATGACCCAATCGGTGATCCACTTGCGCGTGGAGTGATTGAGCTGCTCGAACCAGCGGCGGAAGGAGCGTTCTTCGTTGAGGATGCGCTGGAGTTCTCGAGGGACGATGGCGACTCGTTTTTCGGTGTCGGGCTGGAGGTGGAACCGCGCGACCATGCCCGGGCGAGCGCCGGCGCCGGCCTGCATGCGCTTATTGACGAGCAGGTAGTGGTAGCCCTTGCCGGTGGGGAAGAGCGAGGTGCGAAACGCGAAGCCGTTGATTTCGCCTTTTACCTTGAGCATGCCGCGCGTTCCCCAGACCTTCGGGACATCCAGCGGAATGCGCACGATGACCCAGCCGAGGTTTGACGGCATACGCTCAAGCGCGGCTTGAAATGATTTCGCGACTGGTTTGAGCGCCGATTTCATGAGCAAATATGCCGCCGGCGTGGCTGCGGAACAAGAAGAGGGCACGCCAGACCGTGCCCTGGGTGTTCAAAGGCTTTTGCTTAGAGGTAGCAATACTACTTTGCGAAGCTGGACACGGCTTCGGCTTCGGTGTTGAAGACATCAAAGACGGTCAGCAACTTGGTGATTTGCAGGACTTCCTGGAACTTGCTGCCGAGGTGGCAGAGGCGCAGAGAGGCGCCCTGCGACTTCACGCTGTGATGCGCGGCAACCAGCGTGCCCAGACCGGCGCTGTCGATGAAGGTGACGTTGTCCATATTGAGGACAATTTTCTTTTTCCCCTCGGCGATCAAGCCTTTTACTTTTTCGCGCAAGGCGTTGCTTTCCTCGCCGAGCACAATGCGGCCGTCCAGCGCCACCACGGACACGCCGTCCACTTCGCGATTTGTCATCTTCAAAGCCACGTTATTTTCCTCCTCATCGGAAAGCGGTTCCGCCGGCAACCCACGCCGGAGCCCTAGAGCTTTGTAACATAGAGATGATCCCTGAGCGATGAATCGTAATCGAAGACCAGCCAACGGTCAAATCGCCGCGCGGCTAATAATAGTCCGCGCAGGACATGTAATAGCCGCATGCGGAACAGATCAACCGGCAGCCCCGCGACTCCAACCGCTGCGAGCAGACAGGACAATACCACGAAGGATCCTCGGTCCGAGCGGCGAGACTCGTACTGCCCGGCAAAGGCGAAGCCTGTGCCGGCTCGGCCTGGACTGGGGTTAGCTCCCGCTTCGTGGTGCGTTGCACGGCTCGACGGTTATAGCACAGTGGGCGGGAATAAGGGAGAACTCCCTTCCCCCAAGAGCGAATGGAATTGAAACCAATGCTGCACTAGGCGCATCTTGGGTATTGGGAACGGTTGTTCGGGAAGGGCTCGGCAGGCCGGGCCTTTGGAGTGGGAACCATGGTCCGTCAGATCATCGTCGCAGGTTTTGTGGTGTTTCTTCCGGCTGGCCTCGGCGCTCAGGGGCGCGGAGCGATGCCTTCTGTCTCTCGTGCTGTCCATGTTGCCCCGAGAGCGGTGATGCCGGCCCCCCAGGCGATGACTGCACACGTGGTGGCTGGGACGCGGACGACGATGAGCGGCGGAGCGCTGCGCCCGAAAACGGTGGTGCCGGGGGTGCGAGGCAGGCGGCCGCAGCCCAGCACACAAAGACCGATCGATGAGCAAAGTATCGGTCTTAGATCGGATTGCAGTTCGGCGCCTGGATTGGGATTCGATGCCGTACACCTGGCGGCCACCTGCGGATCAGGCGTGCTTCGCTTCGGCCCCAGAGGGTACCCGTCTTTCTTTCCGTTTTTTGACGGTGGATGGTTCGTGCCCAGTTCTCCGCTAGCAGTCGACGAAGGTCCGGCGGCGGAGACTCCACAGCCGGAGACCACCGATGCCGAAGCTGCCGAGACACGCCGGCGGTACCGGGCTCCCGAGCCGGCCACGGCGCCGGTGGCTGAAACGGCCAGCTCTGGACCTCCCGACCACGAGGAATTTGTTTTTGTGCGACGCGATGGCACGGTATTTTTTGCCGTGGCGTACTCCTGGGAAAAGGGGACGCTGCACTACATCACCAGCCAAGGATTGCCCCGCACGATTACCGAGGACACGCTGGATCTGGACGCCACGCGACAATTCAACGAACAACGTGGATTGAGTTTTCGATTGCCAGCCTGAAGGCTATTTTTTCGCGGGTTCCGGCATGACGTAGCCGGATGTTGCCGGTAGGCCGGCGCGCTCCAACTGCACGGTGGTGTGCTCAACTCCAAATTCCTTTGCGGCGACTCGCTGGATCGAAGCGAGAAGGAGCTCACACTCGTCGAGGTGCATATCCGGAATGCGCGCGTGCAGACTGAGCGCGTGGTGGCCCCCACCGAGGGACCAGAGATGCACATCATGCACTTCCTCGACGCCTTCGATTGTCAAGACGGCCCGGGCGACATCTTCAACGCGCAAATCCGGCGGCCGGCCTTCGAGAAGAATGTGTGAGGATTCGCGCAGGATGCCGATGCTGGACCAGAGCACAAGCAAGCCGATGGCCAGGCCCAGAAGCGGATCGATCCAGGACGCACCGGTGGCATGGATGATTAGCGCGCCGGCGATAATAGCGATATTGGAGAGTGCATCGCCAAAGTTGTGAATGAGGATGCTGCGCAGATTGAGGTCTTCTCGTCCGCGGACGAGCGCGAGCGTGATGCCGCCATTCACGGCGAGCGCGGCCACAGAAGTCCAGATCATCCAGCTCTCCACCACCGCGACTGGGGAACGGAAGCGTTCGAAAGCTTCATATCCGAGCCAGAGCGAAAGCAGGACGAGGACGAAGGCGTTGGTGAATGCAGCGAGTGTGCCGGAACGATGATAGCCGTAGGTCTTTTCGCCATCGGCCGGCCGCTCGGCCCAGCGCATCGCGAGGTAGGAAATGCCGAGCGCGGGGACGTCGGAAAGATTGTGAACCGCGTCGTTTAAAAGGGCGACGCTACGGCCGAGAATGCCGCCAAAAACCTCCGCGACCACCAAACCGAGGGTGGCGGCCATGGCCCAGCCAAGCACCGCGGGGCGCAGCGCGGCGTGAGTGTGGCCGGCGTGAGCGTGGCCGGGGGAATGCGAATGACCGGGGTGACTGTGGTCGTGGGAATGAGCGGCCATCCTTCTTATTCTACCCGCACCATGACGGCGGTGCAGTCGTTTCCCGCGCTTATTGGGCAGTATGACACTTCGGCTCCGCGAATTGATTGACGCTCCTCGAGTCCGCTGCGACCATGAAACAGGCTTCCCGTTCCGCGCGTGTTCGAGCGGAACGAGCCTGCACACAGGGGTTTTCGACGCAGAGCAATGACGGAACCCATCGCCAAATTGAGTTTCTGGGGCGTGCGCGGTTCTACGCCGACGGTAGACCCGGCGACGTGGCGCTACGGGGGGAATACGCCTTGTCTCGAACTGATCGCGCCGGACGGCACGCAATTCATTCTGGATTGCGGGACGGGGCTGCGCATGCTGGGGAGCCGCTGGGCCGCGCCAAACAGCGGGAAAGCTCCGGAGACACATATCCTGGTTACGCATTATCATTGGGATCATATCCAGGGGATTCCGTTTTTTTCGCCGCTGTATGCGGAGAACAACGAATTTCATTTCTACAGCTTCCGATCCAGATTTCTGGGGCGCGATAGCCTGAAACAAGTCTTCGAAACGCAGATGGCACTGCCCTATTTTCCCGTGAACGTGTCCGCGATGAACGCCAAGCGAAAGTTCAAGGAAATGGACGGCGGCGATTCGTTCAAGGTTGGACAGAACAAAGTCACGGCGCGCTGGCTGAATCATCCGCAGGGCTGCCTGGGCTTTCGCATCGAGACGCCGGCGGGTACCGTGACTTACGCCACCGACAACGAACCGGGCGACGCGCAACTGGACGAGAGCCTGCTGGAACTAGCGGCCGGGGCGGACATCCTCATTAACGACGCGCAATTTACCCCCGAACAGCTGGCCACCAAGAGAAAAGGCTGGGGGCATTCCTCCTGGCTGGAGGGAGCGAAAATGGCCCGGCAAGCCGGGGTCAAGACCCTGGTGCTTTTCCATCACGATCCCGATTCGACCGATCGCATGGTGGATTCGATTCTGCGGCAGGCCCGCGAAGAGTTCGCTTCTGTTTACGCGGCCAGCGAAGGCATGGTAATCACGCTGGGGGCGCCGGGAGACCAGGTGCAAGCCCACATGCCGGGAACGCGAACGGCGCTGCGCCGCGAAGCACAATTTCATGCGAAGGTTTGCGGGGTAACCGAAGGCGGGAAGGACTTCGAGGAAGAGACCATGGTCCGGGACATTTCCCTGCAAGGCGCGCTCATATCGCTGAAGCACCTGCCGCGGCTGCAGTCGGAGCTGCAAGTCACCATGGAGGCACCAGGCCCGGATGGCGTGCAGGCGATGAACCTGCGCGGTTACGTCGTGCGAATCGACGCGGGGCCGGAAAAGGGGCATGTGGCCGTGGGCGTAGTGTTCACCGATTAATCTTAAATTTTAGGATCAGCCGTCAGTGCGCTGGACAATCGACCGCGTCTAACTCAAATCGGCGATTTTTTTGTCCAGGTGGGCGAGGGCCGCTTCGAGCGATTTGCGATGGTTTGGATGCGTGGCGGCAGCGAGATCGTTTACGATCCGGATACGGGATAGTTGAAGATCCTTGCACTGTTCTTCGCGCGCGAGTTGTTCCGGGGTTTTGGGTCCCGAATGCGGTTTCTGCTTGGGGGCTTCCGTAGCTTCGACCTGCGATTCGACGTCCTTGCTTTCCCAGCCGCGTGCCATGCCTAGAGTGTGACATAGTTTGGCCGAGCCGCGCGCGGTTCAGATGGGAAGAGTTGCGAAAGTAAAATCATGCGCCGGCGGCGCGGCGTTGGGGAAGAACGGGGAGGGCCGGACGCATCACCCTGCGGATGGAGCTCTCGGCAACGCGCGCGAGATGTTCGGCAAAGAGGCCACCGTAGGAGAATTCAGCGGTGTGCCTGGCCCAGGTCAAGCGCAGGCGCCAGGACTCGTCGAATTCCTCGGCGCAGGCAGCAGTAATCTCGCTGACGGGGATATCCAGGAGCGGCTGGAGGCGCCGGTCGAGAACGAAGACACGTTCGACGCCGACGAAGAGCTGCGCGGCAGCAGGCGGCGCGCTTCCTTGTTGATAGCGCCCTCCATTGACGACAACCAGAGCTGCCAGTTCTCGGGCTTTGTCGTCGGCGTCGGTGCCCAGTTTGGCGGGAGGCAGAAGAATGGCGGTGACGAACATGGCCAGACCGACGATGGCCGGAACGAAGCTAGCCCCCAAGCCCAGCGGCAGGACCACCAGCGCTGCCCCGGCCACGCCCAAGAAAATGCGGAAGAGCATCCAAGAGCGCGGGTTGCTTCGCATATGTACGATCTTGGGGATAAGCATCACCAAGGCGAACAGAGTTGCTATGGCCAAATGACGAAGCCGCTTGCCGAAACTCTCCGGCTGAGAAATCGCGGGGTTGGACGTGGCGTTCATCTTTGATCTTTCAAGGCCCGTCTCTCCGGTAGAGACCTATTCGAGCGCACCAACCGTGCCGCTAGTATGGACCAACTCGGGCCATTCTGTTAGGGCAGGTAACCGGGACCGCGGAGCACTTTCCCGGGTAACGCTCCGGTCATTTCGCTATGGTCGATGACGGGCACGCCGTTGACCAGCACATATTCCATGCCCTGCGACAATTGGTTGGGATTGTCGAAGGTGGCCACGTCGTGAACTCTTGCAGGATCAAATATGACCAGGTCGGCCCACAAGCCCGCCTTCAAGACGCCGCGGTCGGTCAAGCGCATGCGTTGAGCCGGCAATGCGCTGAATTTGCGGACCGCGTCTTCGAGGGTGAGCTTGCGTTCTTCACGAACATATTTGTGCAGAATGCGAGGGAACGTGCCGTAGGCGCGCGGATGGGGATGTTCCTGCCCGAGGATGCCATCGGGCGAAGTGCCGGAGGAGTCGTTATCGACGGAGACCCAGGGCTGCTGGAGCGCGAGGGCCACGTCCGGCTCGGACATGCCGAAGACGGCCACGGAAGTGAGGGCATGGTCTTCGATCAGCAGGTCGAAGAGAGCGTCCATGGGATCCTTGTTCCCGATTCTGGCTATCTCGGCCAGCGTCTTGCCTTGCAACGGAAGCAATTGAGGAGTGTGCACGACGCCGATGAGCACCGCTTCGGGGCCCGGAATCTCCTGCCATTCGTTATCCCACTGGTCGGACGGCGTGAGCATATCCGTGCGGATGCGGTCGCGCGTTCGTGGATCCTTCAAGCGTTCGAGCAGCTTGGCGTTGCCGCCGTCGTGCGCCCAAGCAGGAATAAAAGCGGAAAAATCGTTGAACCATGCGGTGTAGGCGTAGGTGTCCGCGGTGACATCCAGTCCTTGTGCTCTGGCGGCATTGATCTTGGCAACCACTTCCGGCATGCGCCCCCAGCTCGGTTTGCCGCCGACCTTCAGGTGCCAGATTTCGACGGGGATATGGCCTTCGCGGCCGATGCGCAGGGCCTCGTCGATGGCCGGCAAGATGCCGGTGCCTTCGTTGCGCATGTGGGTGGCGTAAATGCCGCCGAACTTGGAGGCTTCCCCGGCCAGGGCGATCAACTCTTCGGTCTTGGCGTAGGGAGCGGGGGCATATTCGAGCGAAGTGGAGACCCCCACGGCGCCGTCGCGCATGGCTTGGCTTACAAATTCTTTCATCTCCTCAAGCTGGGCGGGCGTGGGCTGCACGTCATGGTCGCCGAGCACCATCCGCCTGACGCGCGTGGCGCCTACGTAGCTGGCCAGGTTGATTCCCATGCGTTGCTTTTCCAGCCGGGAAAAGTATTCGCGGAACGTCCGCCAGTCGGCCTGAATGTGGTAATGATCGTATTGCTCCTGATCGGCGCGGAGAATGGCGTCGTTCAGCGGGGCGATGGATTCGCCCTCGCCGGTGATTTCCGTGGTGATCCCTTGGAAAATCTTCGACGGCAGGCGGGGGTCGACAAGGATGGTGTACTCCGACTGTCCGAGCATGTCGATGAAACCGGGAGCAACAACCATGCGGCGCGCATCGATGGTGCGGGCGCGTCGTGCGGCGCTGAGATTGCCAATGGCGGCAATCTTTCCGCTGCGAATTCCGATATCGCCCATATACCAAGGCGAGCCCGTGCCATCGATGATGCGGCCGTTGGTGATGACGATATCGAAAGACTGCGCCGGTTCCCGGGCCACCAGGGGAGCGACGCCGAAAAGCATAATCACCGCCCCCAACACGGACTTCCATGGATGAAGCCTACCGTTCGTCATAGGTTGATCCTCGCTCCGAGACGACACAATTTGTTTTGAGATCCGGGCATTTTACTCTGGAATCGCGAGCAAGGCTTTCTCCGCTAACTCTCTTGCTCCGGGCTTCCCCCCGACGAGGAGTTCCGCCCACTCGGCGCCCGCTCTCGAAAGGCGCACGGCTTCGCTAGTCAGTGATTCCGGGCCGCCGGAATCGGAGTTGCCGAAAAAGATGCGGTCCAGCGGACGCGAGGCCACCGGGCGATTCTTGGTGTACTGGCCTGGCACGGCCATGAACATCGGATGGCCACGGCGGTAGATGCGCACTTCCACGGGGTCTACGTTGAATTCCGGCAGCAGCTTTTGGAAATCGGAGAGCACCCGGGCCGCCAGAGACTTGCAGCCGTTTTCGTCGAGCAGCGTGGAGCGCTCCAGTTCGCGCAGCGGCGTGTAGAACGAAAGGATGTTGTGCTTCTGCTGGTATCCGGGATTTTTCTGCATGGTCCAGTCGGCCACGATGAAATCCGTAAACACGCTTCCGGGGCACCAATTGTCGTAGCCGCGGTTGTAGACCGGCTTAGGGAAGATGACGTTGACGACGGGATAGGGCGCGAAGCGATAGCGGCGCATCGCGGTTTTCTGTCGAGAGGGGAGACCCATGACGATGCGCGAGGCGATGTGCTTTGGTGCGCACATCAAGACAGCTTTGGCCGAGACGGTGATGAGTTTTCCTTGGTGGAGGTAGGTGACGCGGACGACGCCGTGGTCCTGGATGGCGGCAACGACAGCGGCATTGTCGAGCATGCGCTCCTGGTATTTCGGCTGGAGGACTTCGACGAGCTTGTGGGTGAGGCAACCGAGTCCGCCGGGAAGGATGGCGCGCTTCGAGTCGCCGCCGCTCGTGAGATCCTGCACATGGGCGAGCCCGACATAGGCGGAGCTCTCTTCCGTGGTCGCGCCCCAATTCGAAGCGCCGAAGCCGTCCCACCATTGCTGAACTTCGGGCGCGTAAGCGGCGGTGAAATTCGAAAACGGCTGCGCGTCGAGCTCGGCCATTTTCTCGCCAACCTTGATTTTCATTGTGTCGTCACGAAATTTCTTGAAGCTTTCGCGCACTTCCTTCGGATAGGGAAGTTGATCGATGCCGGTTTTCCAGGTGTCGGGGACATAGGTGCGGTTGACGATGGTGGGATCGGGCGAGTTGACCAGAGGCATGCGCAGGCCGATTTCCGAAGCAAGCTGATCGCCTTCGTCATCTCGATAGGCGTATGCGGAGCCGGTCCCATAAATCTGGCCTTGGAATTCTTCCTGAAGAGCGTTGCCGCCGAACTGAGGTTCTTTCTCAAGAAGCAGCCAGTCCTTGCCCCGGAGGAAATAAGCGGCGGAAAGACCGGCGAGGCCTCCTCCCACGATAACGATATCCGCTTTGCGGGTGGTGTCCGGGTGTTTGAACGGATGCCCGTCGCGAATCTGGTGGCAGACTTCGAAGCGTTCCCCGTGAACGAGCGGCACCGATGGCGATTTCGAGTCCGGCACGGCCAGAAGCGTCGGGTCGATAGGACCGCCGGCGGCCACAGAACCGGCGACGACAAACTTGATGAACTCACGGCGTGACGGCGTCACCGAGCCTCCTAGGGTCTTTCGAGAAGTTCCGGCGCATCGGCACCGAGGCCGCGGGTGCGCACGCGGTGCCAGATGACGATTAAGGCCACCGAGACGGCCAAGATCAGCGCTGATACGGCGTTGATTTCAGGAGTGATGCCGCGGCGGAGGCGGCCCCAAATTTCGAGCGGCAAGGTATTGTCGCGGCCGGTCAAGAAAAAAGTGACGGCGATCTCATCCATCGACAGCGTAAAGATCAAGAGGCCGGCGGCAATCAGAGAAAGCTTCAGATTCGGAACAGTGACGCGCCAGAAGGTTTGCCAGGGGGTCGCGCCGAGGTCCAGGGAAGCTTCCTCCTGGGCGCGGTCCAGTTTTTGAAGGCCCGCGAAGAGCTCGGTGGTAGCGACAGAAATCAGCGCGGTGCCATGGCCAAGAAAAACGGTGAACAAACTGAGCTGGGCGCCCACAAAAACGAGGAACATGAGCAGGGAGAGCCCGGTGATGATGCCGGGAAGAATCAGCGGCAAAAGCACCAGGCGGCGAAAGAGAGCTTTTCCGGGGAAGCTGGCGCGGTCGAGCGCCAGCGCCGCAAGCAATCCCAGGGTCAAGGAGAGCGCCACGCTGCCGGCGGCGACCTTCAGGCTGTTAAGGACAGCATCCCAGAGGGGGGCATCGGCGAAAAGCTGGCGGTACCAAGCGAGCGTGAGATGGCGGGGAGGGAAACCGCCGACGCCGTCACGATTGAAGGAATAAAGAATGAGAACGATGACCGGCAGATAGATAAAGACGAAAACGAGCGCGGCATAAACGAGGAGCAGCGCACCGCGGCGGCTTCGAGAGTGGCCGCTCATTAGTAGCGCCACCGCTTTTCGAGCCGCTCGCTGAGGAAAAGCAGGGAGACGGTGATGATCAGGAGCCCCACAGAAATCGCCGCGCCCAGCGGCCAATCATAGGCCGCACCGAAAAGGCTTTGTACCACGTTGGCGATCATCGTGCCGGAAGCGCCACCCACAAGGAGCGGCGCCAGGAAATCGCCCAGCGAGAGGACGAAGGCGAACGTGGCACCAGCGAGTAGGCCGGGAATCGACAGAGGCAGGATGACCCGCAGAAATGTTTGAGCCGCTCCAGCGCCCAGGTCTTCCGAGGCTTCCACCAGCCCGCGCGGGATGTGCTCGAGGGCGGCGTAGACGGGCAGAAAGACGAAAGGCGTGTAAATGTGCGTGAGCATAACCACGACGGCGAAAGGGCTGTAAAGAAGGAACGCGACGGGCTCATGGGTGAGATGCAGGTATTCGAAGAAGCCATTGAGCACGCCTTCGCTGCCGAGAATGGTCTTCCAAGCATAGCCGCGCACCAGGTAGCTCACCCACAGCGGCACGATGACGAGCTGGTAGAGCAGCTCTTTAGGAGCACCGGCATGAAACGACAGGTAATAGGCCAGCGGGTAGCCCAGCAGCAGGGAGCACAGCGTCACCGCAGCGGCGATGCGCATGGTTCGCACTAGGACGGCGGCGTAGACGGGCTTGGAAAAGAGGGTCACATAATTGTGCAGGTCCGGCTGTCGGACCAGCATCCCGTCATGAACGGCCCAGAAACTGTGCGCCAACATCAGCGCGTAAGGAACGAGGAGGAACAATCCGACCCACAGGAGCGGTGGGAGAGCAACGAGCTTTTTGTACGCCTTTGAGTACATGGCAGGAAAAGGGCAATTACTCCTGGACGCGGATGGCGTCGGCGGTCGAAAAAACAAACTCGTGTTCACCGGAAAGCGGCCCGCGCGCGGAGACACGCACGCGCAAGAGCTGACCGCTGCAATTCACTTCAAGCAATTCACTCGCGCCACTGAAGAACTGCTGCTCGAGGGCGGCGCGAAACCGCGCGGTTCCCGGGCGCGCCACCGCATCCGAGGCGAGACGGATGGCCTCCGGGCGCAACGAGAAAATGGCGGCACCACCGGGGTCATCCGAGGGCCATGCTATGGCCCCGCACCTGGCCATGCCGTCAAGAATCTCTCCACGCAATAAATTGGTTTGCCCGATGAACCGGGCGGTGTACGCCGTGGCGGGATGCGCGTAGATTTCACGGGCCGAGGCGACCTGCTCCAGCGCTCCGTCGCGCAGCAGCGCGATGCGGTCGGACAGCGCCATGGCTTCTTCCTGGTCGTGGGTGACGAAAAGAAAAGTGATGCCAATTTCGCGCTGCAGCGCTTTCAATTCGCTCTGCATCTGCTTGCGCAGATTGGCGTCCAACGCGGAAAGTGGCTCGTCGAGCAGGAGAAGCCGAGGACGATTGACGAGCGCGCGTGCCAGCGCCACACGTTGTTGCTGCCCACCGCTCAGTTTGGACGGACGCCAAGCCGCGAATTCCTCGATCTTCACCATGCGCAGAGCTTCATCGACGCGGCCGTCGATCTCGGTGGCAGCAGTTTTCTTGACGCGTAAGCCGTAAGCGACGTTCTCCCGCACGCTCAAATGCGGGAATAACGCGTAGTTTTGGAACACCGTGTTTACTCGGCGCCGGTACGGCGGAAGCAGGTCCAAACGCTCGCCGCTCATCCAGATTTCTCCCGCCGTCGGTTCTTCGAATCCGGCCACGAGACGAAGAAGAGTAGTTTTGCCGGAACCGCTTTCACCGAGCAGGGCAAGGAATTCTCCCTCGGCAATGTTCAAGGAGATGTTCCTCAGCACCTCCCGCGCGCCGAAACGCTTGGCCACACCGCGGATTTCAAGAAGTACTGCCGAAGCCGGGTCGAGCGAATTTGCAGCCACGGAACTCACGAGGCGTTTTTCACCTCATTCCATATCTCGGTGTACTTGGCTCGACGCGGAACATCCCGCCAGAAATAGATCCTTTGCATATAGGCATCCGGATTGTCGAGGTGCAGGCTCTTCTTTTCGTCTTCGCTGAGGTATTGGGATGCTCCAGGATTTGCGGGCGTGTAGTGAGTGACGTCGCTCACTTTCTTCTGGGTCTCGGCTTCGATCATGTACTCCAAGAACTGCGTCGCCAATTCCTGGTGGGAAGTCGCCCTCGTGACCATCAGGTGATCGATCCAGCCGGTAGTGTTTTCTTTAGGAATCACTTCGCCGATAGGAAAGTTCAGGGCGCGCAGCTGGTTGGTCACGAGCGGCCATCCCATGGCCAGGGTGATTTCATGGTTTTGGAACAGGTTGGTCAAATCACCGCCGGTTGACCAGTATTTACGGATGTTGGGTTTCAATTCGATCAGTTTTTTCTTGACGGCTTCCAGCTGGTCGTCGCTCAGGTTGTAAATCTGGTCGGGATTGGGATGGTCGTAGCCGAGGACCTGGGCGGCCATGTACACGCTGGAAAGCTCATCCCACAGCGAAATCTTTCCCTTGTGTCGGGGATCCCAAAAGATGCTCCAGGAATCCGGCGGCCGGGCAAAAGCCGTGGTGTCATAGAGAATCGGGTTGGGCCCCCAGACAAACGGCACGCCGTAGGTCTGGCCATTCCTCTTCACCAGCCGAAGCTCACGCAGCTTGGGGGAAAGTTGCGAATACGACGGGATTTTCCCTAGGTCGAGCGGTGCGGCCAGGCCAGCACTCACAAGGGAGGCGGCCACATCGCTGGACGGGGAGATCACATCATAATTTGACGCACTGCCACCGCGAAGTTTGGCGACCAGTTCGTCGCTGGAGCCCATGTAGGAGGCCTGCACCTTGCAGTGATGACGCTGCTCGAAAGCCTGGACGAAGGAGGGGTCGGAATAGCCTTCCCAAACGAGCAGGCTTAGCGCTTCTTCTTTTTTCCTGCACGCGCTGCCGGCCAGGGCCAGCGCCAGAATTCCCAGAAGAATAGCGCGAGAGCTCATTGCTCCTCCCGGTTACTTGGTATCCGCTTGATACACCAGATGCCCGCCCACGATGGTGGTGACAACTTTTGTGAGCCCGATGTTATGCGGGTTTATGTCGAAGATATTCTGAGAAACGACGATCAGGTCGGCCAACTTGTCGACCTCCAGCGAACCCTCCGATTTTTCGCGGCGGCCGGCAAACGCCGCTCCCAGAGTGTAGCCCTCAACCACTTGCGCCACCGTCAACCGCTGCTCAGGAACAAAACCGGCTGCCGGTTTTCCGTCAGAGGTTTGGCGAGTTACCGCGGTCTGCATCCCTTCCCACGGATTGAGAGTGACGACCGGCCAATCGCTGCCGAAGGCCAGGCGGCCTCCGGCATCGGCGATGCTCTTCCAAGCCCAAGCGCGGGAGGCGCGATCGGGGCCGGCATTGCGCGCCCAGACGTCCAGCGTATTGGAATCCGGGTAAGCATGGAGCGGTTGCATGCTGGCGATAACCCCCAGCTTGCCGAATCGCGGAATGTCGGACTGGGCGATGGTCTCGATGTGTTCGATGCGCGGCCGGCGATCACCTTTTTTGTGATTTTGCGTTTCGGCATTTTCATAGGCATCCAGCGCCGTCCGCACCGCGTAGTCGCCGATCGCATGGGTGAAGAGCTGCAACCCGTGCTTGTCCAATTCCACGACTGCCGCCTTGTACTTGGAGGGTTCCCAGAAGAGCTTGCCTTTCAAGGAGGGACCGTCGCTGTAGGGTTCAAGCATTGCGGCGGTGTGCGATTCGACGACGCCATCCACCATGAATTTGACGGCCTCGGCGTCGATCCAGTCGTCGTGGAATTTTTTGCGGGCATGCTCGATGGCCTGGAGGTCCTGGGGCCGGAGCTCGGGCGGATTGAGGAAGTAAGCGATATACAAGCGCACGCTGAGATCGCCGCGGCGGCGCATTTCGTCGAAAAGATCGAGATCTTCGAAATCCTGGCCGGCGCTGTGGACCCGCGTGATGCCGTGTTGGTTCGCCCATCTCATGCCCGCGCGCAGCGCCAAAAGCTTTTCGGCGCGAGACGGCTTGGGAATAATCTTGGCGACCAGGTCCTGAGCCGACTCTTTTAACGCACCGGTGGCCTCCCCCGTTTGGGGGTCGCGAACAATCGTGCCGTTGGGCGGATCCGGCGTATCGCGGGTGATCCCGGCCAGCACAAGGGCCTTGGAATTGACCCAGTAGGTATGTTCGTCATAGCCTTCGAGGAATACCGGGCGATTGGGAAAGATTTCATCCAGATATTTCTTGTGCGGGAGGGCCTCGGGACCGAACATGGCGTAATTCCATCCGCGGCCAAGAATCCAGTCATCCCCCGGATGTTCGACGGCATATTGGCGCAATCGTTTTTGAATCTCCGAGGGGTCTTTTGCGCCTTCAAGATTCACCCGGCCGAGACTCAAAGAGCCGTCCATAAAGTGGATGTGACAATCGACGAAACCCGGGAGCACAAGTTTTCCGCCGGCGTTGATGACTTTTGTGCCCATGCCACGCCGGCGCTCGATTTCCGGGTCGTCACCGACCACGGTGATCTTGCCGTGGCGAATGGCCACGGCCTGGGCCCACGGCTGCTTGGGGTTTTCGGTGTAAACGCGACCGTGAACGACGATGATATCCGCCGGTTCGACGATCCGGCCTTGCGGGCGCGCCATCCCAGCAGAGGAGAGCAACAGCGGGAGCGACTGAAGAACGACGCGAAACGCTCGAACTTTCATGGGCACCTAGTCCTCGGAATCAGAATGTTGGCGGCGTGTTGATCCACAATAGCCAAGTTTCCGTCCGTCCGGGATTCTTCCAGCGGTGCGGAAGGGAACTTTCGAAATACAGGCTGTCGCCAGGCTTCAAATGATAATGCTCCTTGGCGCCGAGCCAGATCTCAAAATTTCCGCGAAGGACATGCAGGAATTCCTCGCCTTCGTGCGAGTAGGATGCACCGCTGCCGCCACCAGGTTTGATGCGAAAAAGATGCGGCTCCATCACCGTGTTTCCCCAGGCCAGCAGCTCCATGCGCACGTCCGGCGTGGTCTCCAGGATTTTTCGCTGGTGCGGGCGCACCAGGCGCGGATTATCGCCGGCGGTTTCGAAGAGGGAAAGAATGTTGGTACGGTAGAAGCGGGCGATGCGGCGCAGCGTGGCGATCGAGGAACGCATCTGGCCGCGTTCGAGGCCGCTGAGAAAACCGACCGAGACGCCCGTGGCGCGAGCCACCTGAGCTAGCGAAAGGTCGCGGCGGGTGCGCAAGCGGCGGAAACGCTGCCCGGGAAGGAGCGAGCTTTCCCGGGGAGCAGAGACAACTCCCTGGCGTTTGAGCACGTGAACGATGGCGGCGGGATTGAGGCCGCGGACCCGGCGCAGGAAAATGGCGCGTTGCAGCAGGCGCACATCGGATTCGGTAAAGAGACGGTAGCGGCTCTCGGTCCGCTCGGGCGAGAGCAGGCCCAAGGCCTCCCAGGCGCGCAGCGCCGAGGAGGAAATACCCACGCGGCGGGCCACTTCGCTGATGCGCAACGGGCGCGGCGGCTTGCGCGCGGCCGAGGCGTTGGATAAATTCTTTCTGCTTGACACCGGTCCCGGCTTTCTCTAAGTTTACAGGATTATAGTAAGGTTCGAGGGACACAGCAACTACGAAGAATTGTTGTTCAAAAATTCTTCACCGCATAGGGGTGAGTTCATGAAGGTTGACGCACGATTCCGGCAACTGCGTTCCTGGTGTTACCGCAGCATCCTATTCGAAACCGTCTTGGCCATGGCCTTGTGCCTGGCCGTGCCGTTGGCCCGCGCGCAGAGCACCGGCGGCCGCATCCGCGGCACGGTGATGGACCCGAGCGGCGGCGCAGTACCGGCCGCCACCGTGCAGCTGATCAACGAGGGCACGCACGCCACGCGCGAAACACTGTCGGGCGCGAATGGTGAATACATTTTCATTGAAGTGCCGGTCGGCAGTTACGAAGTCGATCTCACCCTCCAAGGTTTCAAGAAATATGTCCGTAAGGGAATAGTGCTGGACCTCAACCAAGTCCTCACTCTGGACATCGCCCTGCAGCTGGGCGGTTCGACCGATATCGTCGAAGTCACCGGCGCGCCGCCGGTCGTCGATACCACCTCGACTCAGCTTGGCGCCGTCGTGAACGAGCGCTCTTCTACGCAACTGCCTCTAAATCAACGCGATGTCTATCAACTGCTCCAGCTGCAACCGGGAGTGCAATCCCAGCTCGGCAACGACCTGTTCTACGGATCGGATCGGGCCGGGGTGGTCACCGTGAATGGTGGCCGCGGCCGCTCCAACAACTACACCGTGAACGGCGGCGACGGCAACGATCTATTCGCGAACCTGCCCGCGGTAGAACCCTCACCGGACAGTATTGAAGAGTTTCGCGTCATCTCCAATTCCTTTGATGCCGAATACGGCCGGAACTCTGGAGCGGTCGTCAACGTGGTCACCAAGTCCGGCACCAACAATGTACATGGCGGCTTTTACGAGTTCTTGCGCAACGATCACTTGAATACCCATCCCTTCACATTCACTCCCTCTCCCAAGCCGGCTTTCAAACAAAACCAGTTTGGGGGCACGCTCGGAGGGCCAATCAAGAAGGACAAAACCTTCTTTTTCGCCTCCTATGAGGGCCGGCGAATTGTGCAGGGGATTGTCTCTCAACCCGTTACCGTGCCCACGGCCGCCCAGGTCGGCGGCGACTTTTTTGGCGGGGGGGCGACACCATTTCAGGGTACGCTGGCCGACGCCACGGTGGCGGGTGTTTTGAACGACCGCCCGGGATGCGCTCAAGCCGTGCAGGCACAGGGCGGTTTACCCATAGCCGTCGGCAACAAGTACGGCGGTACCTATGATGCCAACGGCAATTTAACTTCTCCCGGTATTTTCACCAACTTCAACACCGGAGTGGATAACCAAATTCCCGCAGCTTGTTTTGATCCTGTGGCACTGAGCTTGCTTCAGTACGTACCCGGCGCAGGGGGAAGCGCATCCACGGTAGTCACAGTTCCAAAGAAGAGAGACCGGGGCGATCAATTTCAAATCAAGATCGATCATGCTTTTAATAACAGTCAGAAAACCGCCGTGTACTACTATTTTGACGACGACAATACCCTCGATCCGTTCGCCAAATTTCAAGCCGAGGGAGCTCCGCTCGGAAACTTCCCGGGAGTTTACGCAACGCGCACGCAGCAAATAAACGCCAGCCACTCCTCGACCATCGGCTCCCGGAGCGTCAACGAGCTCCGCTTTACCTTTTTCCGTGAGGGCCAGCTCAAATTTGATAGTCCGACAAAGACGAATGCCATTCAGGCCTCCTGTGGTAGCGGAGCGGCAGCGGCGTTTTGTTTTACCGGGGTGAGCGATTCCGCCACATTGAACGCCGCCTGCGCCGCCGGGGCCACCAGCCCCGCCGACTGCGGCATCCATTCCGGACTAGGCTCCAAGATAGAAGGCGTGCCGTTTATTCAAGTGAACGGCGGCTTCTCCATCGGAAATAACGCGGGAGGCCAATTGCCGCAGGTGGGCAACACCTTCCAGGTCAGCGACAACTTCAGCAAGATCGTGGGGAACCATAGTTTCAAATTTGGCGGCGATGTGCGCTACCAGAAGTTCGATCAACTGTTGTATTTCGACGTCAATGGCTGGATGACCTTTAATTCCACAACGGCTGGGCCAACCGGGAGTGACTTAGGATCCGATAGCGCCTACCCCGATTATTTCCTGGGATTGGCGAACAGCTACATCCAAGGCTCGGCGCAGCACGAACTGGTGCGCAGCAAATCCACGTATCTTTTTGCGCAGGATAGCTGGAAGATCAAATCCAACCTGACGCTGAACTACGGTGTGCGTTGGGAGATGAATACGCCGCTCTCTGACATCGGCCAGAAAGTGCAGACCTTTCACCCGGGGCAGCGCTCGACCGTCTATCCTTGTAGCCTGGACCCCAGCAATCCTCTTTTCGCAACGTTTGGACCCGGAGAGGCCGGATGCGACGCCGCAGGCGTCACTCCCGTGGGGTTGGTTGTTCCGGGTGACAAAGGCGTTCCCAACGGCTTGACTAACACGTACTACAAAGGCTTTGCCCCGCGCCTCGGCCTAAACTGGAGCCCGGGCTGGCATGATGGGTTACTGGCCAAATTGACCGGCGGTCCCAGCAAAACCAGCGTCAGCATGGGATATGGCATCTTTTATAATCCTATCGAGCAGTTGGTCCTCGAGCAGTTCAGCGCCGAGCCGCCCTTCGGTGGTAGCAACTTCATCGGCTCCTCGTTCCTTCAGATGCCCTACGTGGACCAGACCGGCGCGGTCTTTGCCAATCCATTTACCGGGATTCTGAATCCCAAACGAGGTCAACCGCTCGACTGGTCCAACTTCGCCGGCAGTGTTTATTTTGGACAATTTCCGCCCAATATGCGGCCTCAATATCAAGACCAATACAACTTGACGATCAAGCGCGAACTGCCCGGCAATACCCTCCTCCAGGTGGCTTATGTCGGCTCACAGGGCCACCGCTTGCTGGCCACCTATGAGGTTAGCCCGGGGGCCCCGCAAACTTGCAACGCCATCGCCGCCATCGCCGCCGCCAATCCCGGAAACGTGCTTACGGCGTTGGGAGGGAGCGAGACCACCTGTAGTTCTTTCGGCGAAGACAGTCCCTACTTCATCCTTCCGGGAACGCCCATTCCGAGCGGAGGTCTTTATCTTCCTTACGGTCCCAGCGGGCCGACCACACTCGCTGCCGGGTCGGTAGTTGGTTCCCAGGGCATCACCTTGGTGGGGTTGCGCCGCTACTCATCTCCTCTTTGCGATCCATTGACGGGCCAGCAGTGTCCAGCCACCGGCGTGCCGCCATTCTCCGGGATATTCAGCGAGGACACCATTGCGCATTCGAACTACAACTCCCTACAGGCGCTCTTTGAGAAGCGCTTCTCTCATGGCCTGCAGTTTCAGGCCTCCTATACGTTCAGCAAGTCTCTAGACAACGCCTCGAGCTTTGAAAGTGCCCTGAATCCTCTCAACTTCAACGCCACCTATGGCTTGTCCAACTACGATGCGCGGCATCGTTTCGTTTTCAACTATGTATGGGACTTGCCGGTGCCGAAATTTGATGGTTTTAAAGGCCAGCTTCTGGATGGCTGGGAAGTATCGGGAATTCTGAGTTTCCAGACCGGCTTCCCGGTGCGCATCACTTCACAGGATGATGTCGAGGAACTGGACACCACATTTGACTTTGAGGCGCCGGGCCAGCCGAACTTCGTTAGCGCCTTCAAATCAGTTAACCCCCGGAACACCGTCTGTGCGGCCTTCACCGGCCCACTGGCACAAGTCGTTGATCCCACGCTCCCCGCTTGCCAGCCGGTTTCCGGTTATGCCTTCGATCCTAATTTGTTCACCAACTCGACGGTTGCTCCGGGAACCATCGGCAATGCCCCGCGCTCCATCTGCTGCGGTCCCGGAATCAACAATTGGGACATGAGTTTTGCGAAGAACACCAGATTGGGAGAGAGATGGCAAATGGAGTTCCGGGCCGACGTCTTTAACATCTGGAACCACGCGCAGTTTTACACCGTGGACGGCAACATTTCCAATCAGGGCGGGACGTTTGGCCAGGTTCTGCACGTCCGCGATCCGCGATTGCTGCAGTTCGCGCTGAAGTTTCACTTCTAGCGCAAATGGAAGCAAAGATTTCTTTGGCGCGGTCCGCGGGGGCGTGGCCTTCTCACGTTCAAGAAAATTGCGAGACCAGCACCAGCTTCAAGAGATTTTCCTCGCACAAACTGACCGCAGGGAACAGTCCTGCAATCACGGAGTACTCCCATGCACGACGCACTACAGAAAGAAATCGCCACCTACGAAAAGCGCACCAGGAAATCGGCGCTAGCTCACAAACGTGCTCTCGAGCGAATCCCGCTCGGTGTAGCCAGCAATTATCGCCACTACGAGCCTTATCCGATTTTTGTGCAGGACGGGAAGGGCAGCCGGATTCACGACGTCGACGGCAACGAATACATTGATCACAACCTGTGTTTTGGAGCCTTGATGGCGGGGCATGGTCACCCTGCCGTCGTCCAAGCCGTCGAGCAAAAACTGCACCAGGGCACGACTTTCGGGATGCCCCATGAACAGGAATGGGAACTTGCCGAAGAGATTTCGAAGCGCTATCCCGTCGAAATGGTGCGTTTCGGTTCCAGCGGGACGGAAGTCACCATGCACGCCTGCCGCATCGCGCGCGCCGCGACCGGCCGCGACAAGATTCTGAAGTTCGAGGGCTCCTACCATGGTCTGCATGACACCGCGCTTGTCAGTGTCAAGCCCAAGGCGGAAGACTACGGGGATCCTGATGCTCCCAGTTCCGTTCCCGGTGGCGGCGGGGTGCCAAAGTCCGCGCTTCAAAATGTTGTGGTCGCCAGCTTCAACAATCTGAAAAGCGTCGAAAACCGCTTCCAGCAGTATCCCGGACAAATCGCCGCCATTATTCTCGAGCCCATTCTGATGAACGTCGGTCTATGCCTCCCGCAGCCTGGTTTTCTCCAAGCGCTGCGCGATACCTGCAACAAAAACGGCGCTTTGCTGATCTTCGATGAAGTGAAGACCGGCGCGAAGCTGGCCTGGGGCGGCGCCAGCGAATTTTTCGGCGTGAAGCCGGACCTGATCTGTCTGGCCAAGTCCATCGGCGGCGGCTTGCCGCTGGGAGCGTTCGGTGCAAGCCGCGCAGTGATGGATCTGATTTCGCAGCACAAGGTCTTCCACGGCGGCACCTACAACACCAACCGCGTGGCCATGGCTGCTGGTCTCGCGACGTTCCGCGAAGTTCTTACGCGCGAGAACTATGTTCACGTCGGTAATCTCAGCAAGCGGCTCACCGAGGGCTATCGCGCCATCGTCAAGAAATGCGGCCTCCTGGCCTATGTCGCCAGCGCCGGCGTCAACGGCGCGTTGATGCTCTATCCGAAGGAAATTCAAAACTACCGCGACTGGACCAAGATCGACGTCGATCTGTGGCGCCACTACTGGTTCGGCATGGTCAATCGAGGCGTGTTGGCGCAGCCCTATTGGTGGGACGAGCAGTGGACCATCTCCGTGCAGCATACCGAGGCGGATATCGACAAACACCTCGCGGTATTCGAAGAAGTCGCACCGGCCCTTAGAAAGGCCCAGGAAGAGCGAGGCCTCGCTTTTGTCGGTGCGGCAGGACACTAGGCTTTGGTATGGCAGTCGGGGGAGAAAGCCATTGGCGAACGAGGTCAGCCGAACGCCCGCGGCACCGGGAGCACCCCACTTGCGCCGCGTTCTGGGTGCGGGGGACCTCGTTTTGTTATTTGTTGTGGCCATCGTTAACCTCAATGTGGTTCCGACCATCGCCGCCAACGGCGGAGTAACGGTGTGGCTGTGGTCTTTGGCGTTGCTGCTGTTTTTCTGGCCGCAGGGCATCGCGGTCATCGAACTGGCGCACCGCTATCCCGGTGAGGGCGGCGTGTACCTCTGGGCGAAGAGGGTATTCGGCGACTTCCACGGTTTCCTCTCGGGCTGGTGCTACTGGACGAACAACATATTCTACGTGCCCACGGTGCTCCTCTATTTCGTGGGCATCTCCGTTTATGTCGCGGGTCCGCGCGCCCGTACCTTGGCTGACAATCACTTGTTTGCGCTGGGCGCATCGACCGTGCTTCTGGTCCTCCTGGTGGCCCTGAATGTGCGCGGTTTGGGCGTGGGTAAGTGGATCAATAATCTGGGGGGGATGGGCACCTCGGTCACCGCAATCATGCTCATCGGCCTCGGACTTGTCGTGCTCTTTCGTTTTGGCACCACCATGACCGCCGCCGACTTTCGTATTACCGGCGACCTTCGTTTGATCGGATCGTTCGGGATCATTTGCTTCGGCCTGGTGGGACTGGAACTGGCTTCCATCATGGGTGACGAGATTCAGGATCCGGGGCGCACGCTTCCGGGAGCCGTTGGCTGGGGAGGTCTGCTGTCGGGTATTTTGTATATCGGGGCAACTCTGACCTTGCTTCTGGCCGTGAGCAAACAGGATATCGGGGTCCTGCAGGGCGTCGTCCAAGCGGTCAGTCACATGGCCGAGCAAGTCCAGGTGCCCTGGATCGTCTCCCCCTTCGCCTTGGTACTCAGCATTTCCATTGCCGGAATCGCCTCGGCTTGGCTTTCTGGCTCGGCGCGGATTCCTTTTGTTGCCGGTCTCGATCTGTACTTGCCGGAGGGTTTGGGCAAGTTGCACAAGAGGTTTGCCACGCCGTACGTCGCGCTGATTGTGCATGCCAGCTTTTCCGCGATCTTCCTGGCCATGAGTTTTGTCGGCGCCGGAGTGAAGGAAGCCTTTGTTACCATGCTGGACTTGGCCGTGGTATTGCAGCTCGTGCCTTTTCTCTATATGCATGGGGCGTTGCTGAAACTGGCTAAACAATCGCCCCCTGGCGAGGGGTATTACAGCAAGACCACGCTGGTCCTGGCGGGCAGCTGCGGACTCATCACCACCATCTTGGGAATCGGCGTGGCGTTCATTCCCTCGCATCAAATCGAGTCCATAAGGTTATTTGAAATCAAGATGGTTGCCGGGACTTTGTCGCTGGTCGGTCTGGCGGCGTTTTTCTTTTTTATCTACGGCAGGCGCAAGGCCGCGCGGAAACTGGCGGCAGCGCCCGCGCTTTGAATGGAATTTGGGAGGCAGCTATGCCGAGCAGTGTGAAAACCGTCGTGCGAGCCTATCAAAACTACATCAATGGACAGTGGGTCAAGAGTTCTTCCGGGGAGATGTTTCCCGTCTACGATCCTTCGACCGAAGAGGTAATTGCGCACGTGGCCTCGGCCACGGTAGCCGATGTCGGCGACGCCGTGAAGGCCGCGCGAGCCGCGTTTGATTCCGGCCCCTGGCAAGAGACCAGCGCTGCCGAGCGGGGTCGCCTGCTGCACCGCTTGGCGGAGAAGATTCGAGCCAATGCTCAGCAGCTCGCCGAGCTGGAATGCCGCAATTCCGGCAAGCCCATTGTGGAAGCGGAGTACGACATCGCGGACGCCGCCACCTGCTTCGAATATTACGCCGGGCTGGCGAACAAAGTTCTCGGGCACGTTAATCCCGTGCCCGCCAACGCGCTGAGTTTGACACTTCGTGAACCGGTCGGCGTCGCCGGACAGATTATTCCCTGGAACTACCCGCTGGTGATGGCCTCCTGGAAGCTCGCTCCCGCAATCGCCGCGGGTTGTACGTGCGTGCTTAAACCTGCCGAACAGACGCCGCTCACCATGATGGAAGTCGCCAACTGGTTTGAAGAGCTGGGGCTGCCGCCCGGGGTCATTAATATTGTCAATGGGCTTGGCGAAACAACGGGAGCCGCACTTGTGGCCCATCCCGCGGTGGACAAGATCGCCTTCACGGGCAGCGCTGCGGTTGGCAAGGTAATTGTAAAGAGTGCGGCGGACACCCTCAAGCGCGTCACATTGGAGCTCGGCGGCAAGTCTCCCAATATTTTCTTCGCTGGCGCCGATTGGGAAGCTGCCGTTGACGGGGCGCTTTTCGGGGTGTTCATCAATCAAGGCGAAGTCTGCTCCGCAGGCAGCCGCATCCTGGTCGAAAAGAAAATCTACTCCAAATTCCTCGAAGCCATGACCGAGAAGGCCAAGCGCGTCAAGCTGGGCGCACCGCTGGAACGCGAAACGAAAATGGGGCCGCTGGTGAGCAAGGAGCAATACGAGCGCGTTAGCGCCTACCTCGAAGTCGGCAAGAAGGAAGCAAAAGTGGCCATCGGCGGCGGGCGGCCGAAACAATTCGGCAAGGGCTACTATATCGAGCCGACCATCTTTTATGACGTGGATAACAACGCGCGCATCGCTCGCGAAGAAATCTTCGGTCCCGTCGCTTCCGTGATTCCCTTCGAAGACGAGCCGGAGGCCATTCGCATCGCCAACGACACGCCCTATGGCCTCGCCGCGGCCGTCTGGACGCGCGACATTTTCAAAGCGTTCCGCGTGGTGAAGTCGCTCCGCGCCGGCATCGTGTGGGTCAACCACATGCAGCCGACCTACGTTGAGGCACCGTGGGGCGGCTACAAGCAGTCTGGCTTCGGTCGGGAGTTGGGTCCCTGGGGACTTGAAGAATATCTCGAAACCAAACAGGTGTTCGTCAATCTCGACGAGACGCCCATCGGCTGGTATTAAATTTCAAAGCAAGGAAAACAAAAAATGGCTACCATTCAGATTCGCACGGAAATTCCGGGACCAAAGTCACGCGCTTTGATGGCGCGCCGCGCGGCCGCGATTCCACGCGGCCCTTCAAATGCCACCCCGGTCTTCGCCGCAAGTGCCGCGGGGGCCGCCATCGATGATGTCGACGGCAATCGCTATCTGGATTTCGCCGGCGGCATCGGCTGCCTGAACATCGGCCATCGCTCTCCGCGGGTGATCTCCGCGATCCGCGAGCAGCTCGAGAAGCACTTGCATCTATGCTTCGCCGTGACTCCCTACGAGAGCTACGTGGCCGTCGCGGAAAAACTTAATGCGCTGGCTCCCGGCAATTTCCCGAAAAAAACCATCCTGGTCAACTCTGGCGCCGAGGCTATCGAAAATTCCATCAAGATCGCGCGTGCCCATACCAAGCGCCCGGCGGTGATCTGTTTCGAAGATGCCTTCCACGGCCGCACGCTTCTGGCTATGTCGCTCACCAGCAAAACACATCCCTACAAAGCCGGCTTCGAACCTTTTGCCAGCGACATTTACCGTATTCCTTTTGCCTATCCCTACCGGGGCCAAATAGGGGCCACCGCGGAAACCTTCGCCCATTACCTGGAAGACGCTTTCAAACGTTCCGTCGCTCCGGAATCCGTCGCCGCGGTTATCGCCGAACCCGTTCTCGGCGAAGGCGGCTTCGTCATTCCGCCGCGCGACTACTTCCAGTTGCTGCAAAATATCTGCCGCCAACACGGCATTCTCTTCATCGCCGACGAAGTGCAATGCGGTTTTGCCCGCACCGGCAAGTGGTTCGCCTCGGAACATTTCGGCATTGAGCCTGATTTGATCACCATGGCCAAGTCGCTGGGCGGTGGCATGCCCATCGCCGCGGTGACCGGTCGCGCCGAGATCATGGACGCACCCGGCGTTGGATCTCTCGGTGGCACCTACTGCGGTCACCCCGCTTCGTGCGCCGCTGCGCTCGCGGCCATCGAGACGATTGAGAAAGACGGCCTGCTGGCGCGATCCACCTCCATCGGCAAGCATTTCGAACAGCGCGCCCAAGCCTGGCAGAAAAAATGGCCGCTAGTGGGCGAGATTCGTGGCCTGGGCGGCATGTGCGCCATTGAATTGGTGCGCAACGCGCGGACGCGCGAGCCGGCGGACTCCGAGACCACGGAAGTCGCAAAGTATTGCTACCAGCACGGCCTCATCACCATCACCGCCGGCACCTTCAACAATGTGATTCGCATCCTCGTTCCGCTGGTAGTCACCGACGAGCAGCTCGACGAAGGATGCAGTGTGATCGAGGCCGCGCTGGCCGCCGTCGCGGACCGCAAGCAGGCCGCGCTGTCGCTGGCCTAGCCCCCGGCTCGCGTCCCGAAAGATGCCCCGGCTCGTGTGAGCCACATCTATCGATGCGCAATTTCCAGGAGGTTGATATGCAAGACACCGCGACAAAATCCGCGGGGGTGTACCCCCATCTCGCAACGCCCCAGGGGCGGCACGCGGACTATTTGTTAATGTCGTCCTTGGCTTCCAAGCGCTTGAGAAGCGGCTGAAGAAAGGGCTTGGTCGTCTCAGGGGCCCCATTGATTGCTTCTGTCATTTCCTTGGCTGCGGCGGTGAAGTCTCCGGTATTCGAAGAGATGCGTGCGAGCGCCAGGTGGCTGATCCAGTGGTTTCGGTCCTTCTGGGGAACCTGGGGATACAGTTCAAAGGCGCGTTTGGCATTGCCCTGGCGCTGGAGGCCGCGGGCATAAGAATAAAGCTGGATGGCGTTAGCTTTATCGAGCGCCGCCGAAAGCACTTTGGCTGAATCTTCTTTTCGTCCCATGGCATCGAGGATTCGCGATTTTGTTTCATAGTTTTCAAATCGCGCTTCATTTTGGATCGAGGTGTCTTCCCACTTGAGCGCTTCTTCGAGGTTGTAGTTGTTGTCTAGGCACCATTGCGCCGCCTCGTCGTATCCGCCCCAGCTGAATCCGCCAACACTCCGAAGCTCGTTCCTGATGCTTTGCAAAACAACGGCCTTCACGTCCACGGAGACATGGAAGGGCACGGCAAGCTTCTCCCATCTAAGAACTGCCGTTGCCGAATCTGGCTTGATGTCATCGAAGACATAGGTCAGCACCTCAAAGGATTCTGCGGCGTGCGGTTTCACGTTCACGCGCAGGGCATCCTCTTTTTCGTCGTAGCTGAAACTGCCCCAGGAAGTCGAGTTTTTCGAGAAAATCACCGTCCACTGATCTTTGTCCGGGATGGTGTGCAGGCCATAGGTGCCGGCTGCCAGGGGTTTCCCTTCCACGGAAACATCGCTCGAAACAGTGATGGTGGTATTCTCGTTCGCGCCCGCTCGCCATACTTTCCCGTAAGGCACGGTCTTGCCCCAGATCTCCCGCCCGCCGACTGCCGGCCGGTGATACGTGATCGTGATATCTGTCAGTCCGATCCGTTGGGACACCGTGCCGCGCTGGCTGACACGAGGAATGTTCAACTCCGTCGGCTGGCTTCCGTTCTTGAATTGCGCGCCGGCATTCCCTGCCAAAACGCCGAGTCCCACGACCAGGCCCAAAGCAAACTTCCACACCTTGCGCATCGTCCTATCTCCTCTCCAAAAGAAACTCTAAGATGATCTCGCCGGACCCGCGCCGGCCTTACACCCCAGTAGCGATAGACGTCCCCTCCGAACATGAGTGAGCAAGAAAACATGCGGCCGGCGCTGTCGATCAGGTCAATTCAGAATGGATTGAGAAGAATTTAACGGCAAATTCGCAAGACAAATGTCCAAGCCAAAAAATTCTCAACCGGTGCGGACCTTGACACCCCATCGACGGGACATCCCTCAATACATCAGCGGCGCTTGGGGTTTGGCTGGCAGGCGTTCCGTGGGGGGTCGGGACGAGGTTGAACGAATCCGGTGTGCAGCAGGCCGGAAGGAAGAAGCTGGAGAGGGCTTGGAAGTCGAAGTACAATATCAACGCGTCGGGCTCCTAGCTCAACTGGTTAGAGCAATCGGCTCATAATCGATTGGTTCCGGGTTCGAGTCCCGGGGAGCCCACTGCAACTTCGCAGGATGTTGCCCGGGTCTAAATCGATTCATTCATGGCCTCGGTGCCATACGATTCCGAAAGCAAGTTGTGGATGTCTCGGCCGTCGATAGTCTGCCTGCTGTTGTTAGCGGAACGACGATGTTAACGTCACGCCAACGGCTTTGTGGGATAATCGCGCTCATGAAAGCGACCATGGCCATATTTCCCCGAGCCTTTCTCGTCGTTTCGGCTTCTCTCGCACCTCTACTGGCGCAAACGCCGGGTAGCCAACAGCAGCAGCCCGAGTTCATCCGGCAGGGTCAGCAATTGATGCGCGAAGGAAAGTTGGACGACGCCCTGGCGCTGTATCGCAGGACTCTAGAGACCTCGCCGAATTCCGTTGCCGCCAACATCGCGGCGGGGAGTGTGCTGGACCTCCAGGGGCGAGGCCAGGAGGGCCGCAAGTATTTTGCCCGAGGAATCGAAGTTGCGGACACGCCCGAGCACAAGGCCATGGCGCAAAGGGCGATGGCCATGTCGTACGCCTTTGAGAGAAACTGCAAGAAAACCGTCGAGCACGAACAACAGGTCTTCGACATCTACGGAAGCGAGAAGAACTTTTTTCAGCAGGGCGAGATTGCCGACGAGGCCGCTCGCGTTTGCATTGAATCAGGGGATTTGGACGCCGCATATCACTGGTATCAGCTCGGGCACGACACCGGACTGAAGGAACCAGATATCAAACCGGCTCGCCAAGACCTTTGGGAGTTCCGTTGGGAGCACGCCCAGGCCCGCATCGCTGCCCGGCGAGGGAATCAAGCCGAGGCACAAAAACACATCGCTGCGGCGAAGAACGTGTTCGGCAAGGGAACCAATCCGGAGCAGGCGCAGTTCCTTCCCTACCTTCAAGGCTATGTCGCATTCTATGCGGGAGATTACCAGGCGGCCCTCGAGGAACTGCTAAAGGCCAACCAGAACGACCCATTCATCCAATGCATGATTGGCCAGACCTACCAGAAGCTGGGCGAGAAAGACAAAGCCTTCGAGTACTACTCCAAGGCTTCAACGGCAATCGCGCACAATCCCGCCGCCGCATATGCAGTACCGCTGGCCAGGAAGAATCTTACTTTGCTACCGAGCTAGATTCTTTCGCCCTCGGATTTGTGACGCCACGTTCGCTCCGGTTGGCTAGGTAGCAGCTCGGAGGCCCTTCGTGAAACTCCTGATCATGGCATTTTCTCTGATCTTGGTTCCAATCGCTGGTGCAATTCAAGCGAGCCCGCCCGAACAAGCCTCTACGCCCAGCATACAAGGCAAGGTCTTAAAGGAGCCGGACGGGCAACCGATAAGGAAGGCAAACGTGCAGTTGTATGGACGAAAAAGGCCCACCGGCTCAAACTATTCGGCAATTAGCGATGCGCAAGGCCAATTCACCATTGATGGCGTGCAACCTGGACAGTACGTCGTGGTCGTCGAGCGCCCCGGATTTGTGCAGTCCAACCGCCGAATAACCATTTCGGTCGAACCGGCGTCCGGCAAGAACGACTTGATCTTGCACATGCAACCTGCCGCCGTCATCACCGGGAAGATCGCAGACTTGGACGGAGACCCGATCGGTGGTGTTAGCGTCACAGCGACCAGGGCTGGCTCTATGGGAGCGGAACGGAATTCCCGCAACTACGGCAATGCAGCCACGAACGATCTTGGGGAATTTCGTATCTCCGATTTGCGAGCGGGACGCTATAAGATTACTGCCTCTCCCCCGCCAACGTCCCCACCGCCGGGTCTGAAAGAGAACAAGAACGGGAAGGATCCATCGATATTGCTAACCACTCACTATCCGGGAGTTTTGGATGAGGACCAAGCTGTTGCCGTGGAGATTCATGCGGGGGGAGAAACACGGATTAACTTTGGCCTCCTGACGGGCCGGGCGTACCGCGTCAGCGGGTCCGTAACGGGGGTCCCGAGCCAGGGCGGCATGGCTCAGATCATGTTGCAAGCGAAGGGCCGTGGGGGCTTGCAGGTGGCTCCGCAAGAGCTTGGCGAGGGCGGCAGATTCGAATTTGCAAACGTCTTACCCGGGTCCTATGTGGCAAGGCTAATCATGGTCACATTTGAAGGCGGTCAGCCAGCCATACGGATGCTCCGCTTGGGTCAGCCGATCGAAGTCAGTAATGCTCACGTCGAGGGATTGCGACTTCAGCCAGAGGCCGGTGGACAGGTTCGGGGAAAATTCAGCCTAGATACGGGCCAGAAATTCGATTGGACACAATTGAGCGTGACCCTCGTCTCTGTCGAGGAGCAAGGTGCCCAACTTGTAGAGGAACGCGCGATGGACCTTCCGACAAGTTCCAATGTGAACAGTGACGGAACTTTTGAACTGAAGAACGTGCCCGGAGGCAATTACCAGCTGCTGGTTGTGGCCAGATCCAATGATCTGCCCGATTACATCACAAAATCGGTCCATCTCGACGGGCGGGATGTGGCCGATTCTGGTTTCCCAATTCTTCCCCAGACGTTCCTGGAAGTAGTAATCAGCGCAAACGGAGCGAGTATTACAGGGAGAGTTGTCGACGGCAACGGCCAGCCGATCGCGAATGCGACCGTTGTGGATGTTCCCAGCGCGGAGCACAGAACGCGCTCGGATCTTTTCCAGCGAGATACAACTGATGAGAGCGGACATTTCAGCTTGCGCGGCCTAAATCCCGGGAAGTACACGGTGCTGGCCTTCGAAGAATTGCAGGAAGATGTTCGTCAGCCTGATTTCATGAAGTCTTACGGCACTCGCGGGGAGATCGTGCAACTGGACGAAGGTACACGAAAAAACGTAGTCCTGAAACTGATCCCTTCAGGCGGTGAAGTGCCATGAGCGGCGGAGTTTCGAGTCGCGCTTCGATCCTTACATCATGTGATGGGCTTGTCCTGGTCCAACCCGTCCGCAAATCTGATCACGGCGCGGCGATATCGGTGCTGTGCGTCGCCCCCACGGTGTGCCGGTCAGCCCAGAAGACGCCAATCTTGGGTGTTCGCGCGCCAATGGCCCGGCTAAGCCGGACACTGAGATCTCGTTTTCAGCCCCCTGGCGTACCACCGAACAGGAAGGAAGGCGGTTTAGCGGGAACGCCGCATTGAATTCAAAGGACTTACGCCTATTTTTGGAGCAGCGCGTTTAGCCAAGGCCGCGCGCCTTCTCGGTTCGGCACGGGGCACCCGCTATTCCCGAGTGGGGCGTGCCCCATGAAAAAAAATTGCAAAATCAGCTTTAGTTCTATGGACAAATAGCAGGCTCCTTGCCATCATCTTTTCCCCCTTCGAAACCAATTTCTTTCCGTTCTCGTATGCAGCGTGTCGCTGGGAAAGGTAGAGACTATGAACATGAGCAGCATCGACCAGGTATTGGTGATCTCTCCCGAAGCAGACCATCATCAAAAGATTAGCGGTGCAGTCGAGAGATGTGGTCTAGGCTCAATCTACTGCAAGGAATTCGTCGAAGCACGAAGCTTCCTGGCCCGACAGAAGTTTAGAGTGGTGTTTTGCCATGACACTCTGCCGGATGGCGATTTCCGGGGAGTGATCGCAGCAGTGAATCCCACCCCAGTCGTCGTACTATCCCGGTTCGCCGAATGGGACCACTATCTCACCGCTCTTCGCGCCGGAGCCTTTGATTACCTGGCATGCCCGCCTGATTCGGCCGAAACAGAACGCATCGTGTGGTCAGCCATCGACCGCCAAAATCTGCAGAATGGAACCAATGCTCAGACCAAGCCGGCCCTGGTAGGGGTGTCCTGACTTCTGCGGGACGCAACCACGTCCCGAGTCCGCGCGCTCACCATCGCGGTCGATCAGTAGCATTACCGGCAACGCCGTAACGCCGACTAACTTCGCGAAGTCCCCATCGCCAATCACGACTGGATAGTGGACTTTTTTCTCTTCCGGTAATGGCTCGACCGATTTCCACGCATCTTCATCCACTGAAACGCAACGACGGTTAACCCGCTCTCTTTGTGCTTACTCCCGAACTCCCTGTGCCAAGGAACGCGCCTAAAGGGTGACATGGTGTGCCACTGTTCCTCAGGAGGGAACAATGGCCCGCAACGGGGGGCCACAAAAGACACTTGCACAGTGCCTATTGCTATAGTAGGTTTACATACGTGCATAGTAGAGGACCAATGGCCGAACCCAAACTAACCAAGCTCGAACTTCAGATCATGGAGGCACTGTGGACGCAGGGCAAGGCCTCCATCCGCGAGATTCAGGAAACGTTCCCCGAAAAAAACCGACCAGCCTACACGACTATCCAGACAACCGTTTATCGTCTGGAAGGGAAAAGCGCCGTGCGGCGCATCAAGAAGGTCGGCAACTTTCACATTTTCGAGGCCACGGTCTCCCGCAATGCCGCCGAGCGAAGGTTGATTGATGACCTGCTGGCCTTGTTCGGGGGACACACTCAACCCGTAATGGCACACCTGATCGAGTCCGGCAAACTCACGCTAGAGGATGTAAAGGAAGCCCAGAAAACTCTCCGGAAGCTTGAACGCAAGGATAAGTCACAATGATTCCAGAATATTTGCCGGCGACGTGGACCGCTTTCGCAGCAGCGCTGGGCGATCACTTATGGCAGTCGACGCTATTTGCCGTCGTAGCCGGACTATTGACACTGATTTTGAGAAACAACCACGCCCGGGCTCGTTATTGGCTATGGCTGGCCGCGTCGATGAAATTCCTAGTTCCCTTTTCGCTGCTGGTCGCCATTGGAAGCCATCTCCCATGGTCACGCGGCTCGGCAGGAACGAAAGCCGGCTTGTACTTTGCGATGGAGGAGGTCAGCCAGCCCTTTTCGCAGCCGGCGATGACGGTGATTTCCCGGGCCACTCCCTCAACAGTTTCCCCGAGTGTGATCCATCTGCTTCCGGGGCTGCTTGCGGCCGCGTGGCTCTGCGGATTCCTGGTGGTCCTTTCCGTGTGGTACCTGCGTTGGCGGGGGATTTCCGTGGCCATTCGTGAAGCGGTGCCCTTGCGGGAAGGGCGCGAAGTGGAAGCGCTGCGTCGGATCGGATGTATTACAGGAATGCAGCAACGAATCGAACTGCTATCCTCGCGAGCTTCTCTAGAACCTGGGATTTTCGGCATTGCCCAGCCCGTTTTGGTGTGGCCGGAAGGCATCTCTGAACGTCTCGACGAAGCGCATCTGGAAGCCATTCTTGCCCACGAACTGTGGCACGTACGCCGTCGCGACAATCTGGCCGCTTCAATGCACATGGTGGTAGAAGCCATCTTCTGGTTTCACCCGTTGGTCTGGTGGTTGGGAGCCCGGTTGGTGGAGGAGCGCGAGCGCGCCTGCGACGAAGAAGTCTTGGAATCGGGCAGCGATCGCCATGTCTATGCCGAGAGTATTTTGAAGATATGCGAATTCTGTGTGGAATCTCCGCTGGACTGTGTGTCCGGAGTTACGGGTGCCGATCTCGAGAAACGGATTGTTCGTATCATGACCGAGGGTGTCGCACGCAGATTGAATTTCAGTAGGAAGCTGTTGCTCAGCCTGGGTGGATTGGTGGTCGTCGTACTACCTGTCGTCTTTGGCTTGGTAAACGGAACGGCAAGCCGAGCTGGGTCGCAGCCCCAGACCAAAGGCGCCAATGCAACTGTATATGAGGTCGCCTCGATCAAACGAAACAAATCTGACAACGGATTGTTCAAAATGATGTTCGAACAGAATGGGTTCAGTGCAACGAGCGTCACGATGCTGATGCTTATTCGAACGGCATACGGAGTCAACGACAATCAAATCCTCGGAGCGCCGAATTGGCTCAACTCTGAAAAATACGATATTGAGGCAAGAATGGACAGTGCTGTGGCCGATGGATTGCGTAAGCTTAGTGAAGATCAACGTAACGTTGAAAGGCGACACATGCTTCAGGCGCTTTTAGCCGACCGCTTCAAGCTGACGCTCCACCGCGAAACCAAACAGCTTGGCGGGTATGTCCTGGTCATTGCAAAGAATGGCCCCAAACTTAAGGAGGCCAAACCCGGCGACACTTATCCGAACGGATTCCAAGGGGCTGACGGCGGCAGCGGAGCGGGCATGTTCAAGCTGGGAAGGTTCCATAGAGGAAGGGGCGAGCTAATAGGTCAAGGGCTGCCGATGTCGAAACTGGTACGACTGTTGTCGGAAAAC